>SDBT01003451.1_pt1 | contig 27342 bp, 16 predicted proteins | sample 2277101 | NCBI WGS metagenome assembly SDBT01 (sample SAMN10404973, study PRJNA504765) | marine sediment metagenome | isolation source: marine sediment core GS10_PC15, 103 cmbsf | place: Arctic Ocean: Southern Knipovich Ridge | collected 2010 | reverse complement strand
TATTCCCCAGGCTGCGGGATTAAGCAGCAGCTCTTCGATTGTTGTAGCAACACTTCAAGCAGCGATTGCATTGAATGGGCTAGACTTAAATGCGCAGCAATTTGTAGATATGTGCGGTGAAGGAGAATGGTTTGTCGGCTCCCGTGGTGGCGCAGGTGACCATGCCGCTATTTATCTTGGGGAAAGAGGGAAAGTTGCACATGTCGGCTATCTACCCTTTCAAGTTTATAAAATGATTGATGCCCCGGCAAATTACCAGATTATTATTGCCAATAGTCAGATTAAGGCTGCTAAAAGCGCAAATGCAAAAGATACTTTCAATCAGAAAATTTGCAGTTTTAATCTTGGATTAGAAATCTTAAAAATTCGAATTCCTTTTATAAAAGAGAATGTTGAGTATCTCCGGGATATTACACCGGAGAATTTAGGATGTTTAACCAGCGAAATTTATGAGTGGTTAAAGAAGATTCCGCAGTACATGACCAGAACGGATTTTCGGCGAATGCTCCCGGGGAAATACTCGGATTTAATAGATCTTAATTTCTCTACACATAAAGAACCGAATTTTTATAATGTACGCGGTGTTTTGCTGTTTGGTATTGCTGAAATTATACGCAGTAAAATTTCAGTAGAGATGTTGGAAAAAGGAAAAATGAAAGAATTTGGTAATTTAATGCAGATCAGCCATGATGGAGATCGTGTTGTTTCCAGAAATAAATATGGCGAATATGTTTTGCTTAAGGATCCATGTGACGATAATTATTTGAATAAACTCATCGATGATCTGGCCAGTGAAAATCCTGATAAAGTATTAAACGCACAATTATATATGCAGACCGGGGGGTATGCCTGTAGCACATCGGAAATAGATCGCATGGTGGATATTGCTAAAGATGTGCCAGGTGTTATTGGGACTCAGATAGCCGGAGCTGGTCTTGGTGGATGTGTTATGATTTTATCAAAAAAAGAAACGGTAAATGATGTAGCCGAGGTACTTAAAAAGCATTATTATGAGCCGAACGGATTTGAGCCTGAAATCATTAACTGTTTCACAGTTGAAGGATCAGGGCTAGCTGAATTTTAGCAAGATTCTGGGATTTTCTGAAATACTTTAATATAATGATGATAATCCAATTAAAATATTTCCTTCTTATGTCACGGGGCCCATTAAGCCTATCCTTCAGATCGCTTAAAGAAAAAATGAGATATTTTAGAGATTTATAACTTATTTCCTGAAGCTAATCAACAATTGCGTATATTTACCGGGCTCACCTTTTTGCTCCAGTACAGCATTGTAAGGTACCAGTGCTTCGTTCACTTGCGGATTAATTGCAGGTAAATCCGATAATTCTGTAAAAGTTGTAAAGCCAATCGTAATCCCACTCATACTGGCATTTAAAGAAATCTGTTGTTGCTGATCCGCTAGCTGGTTTATATAATTAATTGCATAATTGATCACTTTAACCAGCGGCTTCACATCATCGGTTTCGATAACACAATCAAATTCCAGAGTGAGATTTGCATCCACCTGTTTTTGTTCTTTAATCATTAAAATAAGATCACGAAGATCGACGGTTTCTTTTTCCATATTAACCTTTCCTAAGGATGATTCTTTCCTGCACGTAACAGATTTTGATAGATTAGGGTTGTTAAATAAATATTGACCGAAAGCGAAGTATAAAATAAAATTTACTATTATACAAACAACGTTGTGAATTCTCCTTTAATATTATTTTATCTCTCTAACGTGTTGCTATTAACAATACAGAGAATTTGCTTTTAAATCCATAATGTGTTACAAATTCGATATACCCTTCCAGGGTTACGGCCTTTCCTGTTACTGATTCGGGCAACTGTACAATTACATCCTGAATAGATTTTGATACCATATCAGATAATACCAAAGGCTTTAACTTTTTGCCTGAACCCGTGAGAGTAATAATGACCTGACGTAAAGTGAACCGGCGCTTGTTCCTTACCTGGATGGTTACCTTTCCATCACTAATATCAGTATTCTTTAGTGTAACTTCAGCATCAGCCAGAACATCGATGATTGCTTCATTATAGATTTTGTGTGTATTGTAGCCACCATCGAATATTCCCGGATGTGAGGTCGAATTACCTTTCATATATTGGAAACCTCCGCACATGCCTTGCTCTATACCCCATTCATACATGCCATACATGGCTTCAACACCGGTTGAATGAATGGCCCCGACAAAAGAGTTGAATTCATTATACATAATCGGAATATTGTTTTTGCGGGCAATATCGATGCTGCGCTGTATGATTGGCTGTTTATCTTCTGCCGTTTGGCCGGCTCCGAAATAATAGTTAATACCCATTACATCTTGTCCTTGGTGCAGGTCCTGACCAAACAGATTCGAGTAATGGACAGGTCGATTATACGGATCATGTGTTTTATAAACTGGCATAAGAGACTCCAAAAAATCCTCATTTTCACCGGTAATCTCGTTGCACGAATTCCAGAGTAATACCCCGGCTGAATTATTATATCTCTCAACCAGCAAACGACTGAGTTCACGTGCTGTTGTCATTGGCGGACCAGCCTGACGGGCAAAGATTTCCTCTGTCGGTGTGCAACTGAATGGCCCCAGAACGGTGTAGAAGGAGTTTAGTTCGTAAGCCAACTCCATCTGCCAGAGCGGAGGATAGTCGCCGCGCCAGGCATTGAAACCCAGTTCGCGCATTATTCGCATCATAGAGGCACTTTTTTCAGGGCTTCTACCATCCAAACCATGAACATTTACGCCTTTTACAAGAAACGGCTCGCCGTTTACAATCATATCCATGCCATCTGTCTCTACCACAGTTGCAATAATACGTTCCGTATACGTGTATTTACCAATATTCACTACCACATCGTAATAACCAAACCATGGTTCCGCGTTCACATCTATTGAATTAGACCCTTTTGCAGAACCTGCCAGGCGGCTATCGGCATAAACGTATACCTCTGCTTTCTTGTGGCCGCATTCCACACGGATTGGTGTATAAAATTTACCATCCTGTTTCTTAATATGATTAGCTTTTGAGACGGCTATCTTAACACCATCAGGTAAATCTATCGATATCTTTCTTTTTGCTTCTGTTAGTATTATACCTTTTTTGACTAATCGTATCTGTAAGACAAGTTTTCCTGCCCATTTGGATTGCCAACTGAATTGGACCGGCACCAATACACCAGGTATTACACTTATAGGTTTATAATCCTGGAAAACGAGTTGCCCGGATTCAGTACTGACACTAAAGAGAACACCTGCATCAAGGTTTTTGGTACCCACATTGGAAATCGTAAAAGAATCGTTCCGCCTGTTTCCTGCCTCACCATCACCTGAAGAGAGATTTCTAATTTCAAGTGGGGTGGATGAAATGTAAAATTCCCCGGCAGAAAAACTTTGTCCGACGCGCTCAGGTTGGGGACCGGGAGCATTGCCAAGAATTAGCCTGGCACCTGATTCGGGATCGATAACACTTATTAAAAGATAGTGATATTCATCGAGCACAGCCGGTTGCTCAGGTTGTCCTTTGCCCACCTCCGGATCTTCAGGAGATATAGTTAACTTTACCTGATGTAAATATGTTTTCCCAGGTTCCCACTTACTCGTTGGAATTTCCGGGCCTGCTTTTGATCTTGCCACAACCCTGTGTCCAAGTAGGCTTACCACGCGGACTTCAAAATTATAATCTTTATCAGGTACACCCCCCTCAACATTCCAGGGTATGGTTACCTCATAAGTACTTCCCATTACCATACTCTGAGCAGTTATTTCGGGATTTCCAAAGGAGAGCAGGTACTGCATGCTATAGGCATCTGTAACACCATCTTTAGGAGGAGCACCAATCCCACGATGATCATTTTCGTCCCACGGAGCAATAAAAAGATCTATATCCGGATTTAGTTCGCTAAAAAATACTCTTTTGTAACCCTCCAATTCCCCAAGGGTTTCATCAACAAATCGAAAGGCCATATCAGAGCCATCCATATCACCCCCATCGAAAAGAGCAATGGCATGATCCAAATGAGCTTTTGCTGCATCATGAATGACCTTAACTTCTTTGTATGCTTGTGAACCCTTTTCCTTTTTATCCAGAGAATCTCCTAAAATCTTTAAAATTTCAATTCGTTCAGCAAAGCTTTTACGCATGCGTTGTACCTGCAACACCATAACAGTTCGTTCGGCTATAATATTGCCATCCTGATCTGATAATATTAACTGAAGAGGGCCTCCTGCAGGTTCATCCGGCAGGAGCACCCTAATTATTGAATCTCCTATATTTTTAACCTCTGTTGAAAGGGATATCTCGTATTCGTTGCTTCCGGATGGAATCTTGAGGTTTATATTCGATTCAGCCATTGATTTCCCATTACTTAGAACCTCGATTTTTAATTTCTGCTCAACAGCCTCGGATCTGTTGGTAAACAACGTAAAGGCTATTTCTTTTGCCCGGGTAATTTGCATTACCGGTGCATATAAAAAAGCTGAGGGAACCTCAATCGGCAGGTCACCGGCATCTGCAGCAAAGTAGGCCAGATTAATATTTCCTGAATTTATTCTAAAACCGAACCGCTCACCTCCATGTTTATATTCAGCCTCAATAGACCATTCTTTCGGTTCGCCTTCATGAGCGGGCCAGGTTTTTGCGCGAATAATGTTTCCTTCTATATTTACTTTTTGCCAAATCCAGTTTGTTCTGTTCCATGAGTCGGTTACCACAGCAAATCCGCACCGCTCCGCCAAATTTTCTTCTTTACCTTCTGCATTTAACAACCGTAATTGAATGCCGCAATCATTATCCTGCTCCAGCCATATATGCGGACGTTCTTCTTTAATGTTGTGTGCTATAGATATATCGAGATCGTATTCCGATTTTACCATAATAATCCCATCGGCGTCTTTGTCACGCGGTTCATTTTCACGATAAAGCGCTACAAAGGTTCCTTCGGACATTTTTTGGTCCTTTGCCATTCCGAGTACAACACCGCCTTCAATATGTAAAACTTCCGGGCCATACCCCGGAGGACAGGTTTGGTCTGTGGTAGGATAAATTCTGGCATCGCCGCGCCAGTCAAGTATGTCCCACTGCTCGATGGTATTACCACGATCTTCAAAAGTTTGCCCAAAGCAGGTTGTTACTGAAAACAGCAAAACCAATAACGGGAGAGAAGAAATCTTAAATATAAAAGCGAGCCTCCAGGCGGAGATGAAATAGCTTTCCGGATTGTTTTCAGGTGAGTAAAATATTTTCATTTTCATTGCCTTTCAATCCCTTAGTCTCCGCCTGCCGGCGTGACCCTTTTTCCGGGGGAAACTTTACTGTCACTATTTGATAGATCTAAAATTCATGAATTTGCCAGACTAAAATGTTTATAAGAAATGTGCATCTAAAATATACATGTTTTTTTTATTTGAAAATATTTTTATATAAAATTAACAAAAAATGTATATTACTAATTCGGGGAGATAAAATATTATTGATGCAGATTTAGTATCATTCTATCAAAATAAATTGGTAGATTTAAAAGAACTAAAAAATCAATCCTGCAAAAGGAGGTTCAACAATGGGAATCCAATTCAAATATTTCCTTCTATCATTTCTGTTTATATTTATTGCATTAGCCACCGCCGGTGATTTATATGACGTCAATAAACAGGCGTGGAAACCAGTTGCCGATGATGTATACCTGCAGGAAGTAGCGGGAAAGGTTAAGACTAACAAACCAGTGACTTCAGTGGCCGTTTACGAAAGTGATTGCTATGCCGTAATGGATGGCCGTGTTTACAATCTCAAAGATAATGTACTCAATTCCGCAAAGTCATCACCAGAAGATGTTAAAAGACTTATTGCAGCTGATGAGTCATTATGGGCGCTTACATCTAAGGGCCTCTATCGTTATAAAGACGGCACCTGGAAAAAATTAGACGATAAAACGTTCGTGGATCTTTGTATGCATGGCGGTATCTTGCATGGTGCTACACGTGATGAAGTTTATCGTCTTGAAAAGGAAATATTTGTCAGTATTCAGCCGGAAGGAGGCTATCTCTCCAGTGACATCACCATGGTTATGGCCGATGGCACACAGATATTAGCTGATCCGGTTCGTATCGGACCGATTGATCGTATCGCATCCTATAACGAAACGATCTATGTGTTGCAACCGGGGAAGTTAGTTTTATTCGACGGGCGTGTTGTCAACCGGGATTTTGTCGATTGGGGCAGGCTTCCTTCATACAACACCCGTGATCTGCTTAGTTTCGGCAGCCGCTTGTTTATCAGCACTGATCGTGGCTTATCTCAGCTGCGCGGTGCGGCAATGACAACCCTGGGGGGCGATGAGGGGTTACCTTATGAAAACACAACTGTTCTGAGACAGGGTTTTGCTGATGATATGTGGATCGGTACGACAAAAGGGGCCGTACGTTGGATCGGTGATGAGTGGCAGTATTTTGGTGCCGACCACTGGCTGCCCGGCGATAATGTACATGATATCGCCGTAGGGAACAGGGTGATCTATATTGGCACCGACTCGGGGATAGGTATCATCACTTACGAACCGTACACGCTTCTTAAAAAAGCAGCCTTTTATGAACGTCATATCAACGAATGGGGTCACAAACGTCTCGGTTTTATCCATACAATCTACAAAAATGGTGATGAATGGATTCGTGAAGTGAGTGATAATGATGGCGGCCATACAGCACCATACCTGGCGGCAATGAGTTATAAATATGTGGTCACCGGTGATGAAACAGCCCGCGCTGAGGCCGTCGAGGCCTTTAAAGCGATGCTCTGGCTGGATCAGATCACGCCTAAGGATGGTTTTATAGCCCGCGCTATCTGGTCGTCTACAGGCGATCTGGATAAACGCGGAAGACACGGTTCAGGTGGTCTGCCGGCAAAATGGTATCCTACTAAAAATGGTAAATGGTACTGGAAAGGGGATACCTCCAGTGATGAAGTCGTTGCTCATTTTTATTCTGTCTCTCTTTTTCATGATCTTGTGGCCGAAGGCATTGAAAAGGAAATGGCGGCCAAACATCTGGAGAATATTGCCTCGCATATTATCGATAATGGATATGTCATGCGCGATATGGATGACAAGCCAACACGCTGGGGACGCTGGGATCCGGAATATCTGCTCAGACCCTACGGATCCTGGGACCGGGGACTTAATGGGCTTGAAGCACAAACCTTTATGCTTACTGCCCTGGCCGTTAGTAATAATGAAAAGTACAAAGCCGGCTATGACCAGTTACTTGCCTGGGGGTATCATAATTATACCGAGCGGCAAAAAAGAACCTTTCCACAGGCTGATGTGGCTCCCTGGGATGACGGTCTGGCCTTTGAGAGCTATTATACGATAATACGCTATACAAAAGATCCGATAATGAGAGCCCTTTATCTGCGCAGTCTGGCGCGCTCCTGGGAAGTAAAACGAATGGAACATATCGCCTGGTTCAATTTTACCTATGGCGTTGCCTCTGGAAATGACTGCGAAGTTAAAAAGGCTGTTCAGGGCCTGAGGGAATGGACCCTGGATTGTGTGGAATGGAATTACCGTAATTCATTCCGGAATGATTTAAAGCCGGCAGCGGGGGATATTCCTTACGAAGGAGGCCATACACGGGCAATGTCACCAAGAGAAACATCGGTAAGGAGAGGCAGTCGTAATGCCTATTCCTATGATGGAGGCGCAAACGGACGGCGGGTGATGGAGCCAACCGGTTTCATACGTGATTATTGGATGGGACGATATCATGGGTTTATCAAGGCACCGACGAATGAGGATCCTGAACTGCTCAACGTAAAACCACGGACCGGTCAAAAATTTGGTGCTGCACCTTACGATGGCGAGCCCAGACCGCAAATTTATTGATCTGGATATATTGTCTCACATAAAGACTTAAGGATTTTTATCCACGAATTACACGAATTTTGACGAATTTCACTAATTATTTTATTTTTCTTTTTAAATCATCGATGATTTAATCCAGGCAACTCGACAGGAAGTCGACGCTTTTGTCGGGATGTAATTTTTATTTTGCATTAAATATCTTCCTGATCTCCCGGGCTGATTTTGCCCGGCTTAGCTTGTCCATCAGAATTGCTTCATCCTCTCTAAGCTTGCGGACATTTTGAAAGATATCTTCAAGTTTATCGGCTGGGAATTTACAGGCGCCGTTCTCATCCATACCGGCAACCGTAACAGGTATATTGATGGCCTGAATGGCCAATTCACCGTGTCCGGCCGTCGTACCACTGAGCATATATTGAAAATTCATCGGGCGGATCTCATCCATATCGCGCGAAGGTCCGTTTGATATAGCACCAACACAACCAACCGCCTTGATCGTTGTGGTCATTACTCCTCCGGCTAAGCCAACTTTATCAGCGATATCTGCAGGGAAATCCTGTTGAAATACCAGAATTGTTGGTTTTGGTGAAGCATCCAGGGCCTCAACCAGATCGATAAAGGGCAGGGAGGGCTTAGTCTTATCGGGAAGACCGTAAAGGCAGGTAACCGCATAGCCAACGGTGCGAATCAATTCCGGAAACATACAGCGAATGGACTGATCCGTATACCAGTCGTCCTTCCATGGATCGTATAAACCAAGGCAGAATGATTCTCCCGGATACGAACCAATAACATTGGTTATCGCCGGCGTATCATAGTCTTTTAGGGCATTAATAGTTTCTTTCTGATTTTTAAGTTCCATTTGCTTTTCAAATATAATTATAGAATATCCAAGTAGTGACAATTTAGTTTCCCTTGGAAAAGGGGATTAAGGGGATGTAAAAAATAACATAGAGAACTAAAAAACCTCCTTAGTCCCCCTTTGTTGGGGCTGTTGCAGTTTTAATGTTTGGGCACTAAAGTGCCACTTAAATTGATAGGTGTACTGTATTGAACCCGTATTCCTTTTTTTGCAATAAACGCCTGGTTTTCACTGACGATAAAAGTCTTACCAAGGGTGATGACCTGAACGGATCCTTTGAGAACATAAGTATATTCATCAAATTCTGGTGCCTGCGCCGGTTCTTCCCATCCTGATGGACTCGTCATCCGTGCAATACTGATATTTGCAGAATTAGTATTTACCAGACCGATAAATTCATTTATTAACTTGGGTTTATTACCGACAGATTGGATGATGGCTGGTGCTTTAATATGGGGATCCATGATCTGTTTCCTTTTGGAATTGCCGTTTTCTCGTTGTATTTGCTATCCTGTATTTCTGTTTGATGAACTTATTATCAACGCCTCCAATACACGCATGTTCCTTACCGCATCCTCCAGGGGTATTGGGACAGGGGTATTATTTAGCACAGCCTCTGAAAAAGCATCACCTTGAAGCGTATATTGATCACAGGGATTAAGAATAATTTCTCTTATTTCTGAATCTGTCTGGATTTTTATCCTTGCTGGTTGGTTTGGTTCTACAATGAAAGGTGTATCCATTCTGATAATACCTGAGGTACCAAAAATCGTTACCTGCTGATATTCACTTAATTGCGTTGCACAGGTAAATGTTGATGTTCCTGCTTCAAAAATTAATACCCCGGATGTCAGCCGGTCAATTTTAAAGCGGGGATCGTATTCCATATACCCGAAAATCCTCTCCGGCTCCGCTTCGAATAAAAATCGTGAGAGCGAGAGACTATAGCAACCAATATCCAGTAAACTACCTCCGCCAAGTTCTGCCTTGTTAACAATGCTCGCCGGATCGTCATCAAAAAATGAGAAAAACGAATTAATTGAACATAATTCCCCAATTTTACCTTCCTGAATCATCTCTTTCACCATTTGCCATTGGGGATGAAAGCGGTACATAAAAGCTTCCATGATCTTGAGGTCAGGAAATCGATGTGATGCTTCCAGTAACCTTTCTGCCTCAGATACGGTCATACTGATCGGTTTTTCGCAAAGTACATGTTTGCCTGCCTCCAGTGCTTTTATGGCCCATTCTACGTGAAGGTTGTTTGGCAGGGGTATGTAAACGGCTGAAATCTCGCTATCGAGTATCAAATCCTTATAGGAACCCCAGGCTCTTGGAATATGAAACTCCTGTGCAACGTGTTGCGCCTTTTTTAAATCCCGTGAGGCAATAGCGGTTATTTGAGCAGAATTTCCCTTTTGCATGGCCGGAATCACCTTTTCCGTGGCAATCGTCGCAGTACCCAATATTCCCCAGTTTAATTTTTTCATCAGTTGAATTTTCTTTTGTCAATGTCGTAAAAAATTTTTTCTCGCAGCGTCGCAACGATTATTAATACATAATAAAAAATACAAAATTTACAATGCATACCGACAAAAGTGTCGACTTCCTGTCGACATCTCGGGATTGAATCTTCCAGGATTCAAAAAAATTGAAAAAAATTCGTGCAATTCGAATAAATTCGTGGACTAATGCGACTTTGCATGAATAATAGAATTTATTATTTTATCTCAATGATGTTATTTGATTCATCGGCATCCGGGAGAATACCAGGGATCAGTTCCACCTTTTTTATTGATTTATTTGTCGGTGCTAAAACTGTAAACTCAGAATTTCCATCTTTCCAGGTGGAAACATCTTCTTCAATCATTTGGCTGCTTCCATCTGTGTAAATAATTTGTAATTTTATCGGTACCGGAAAATTGCCTGTTTTGTGAATGGTAATCTGATACTCGTTACCAATTTTTTCAACCTTCTTCAAGCCCAGATCGGCATAGCCGAACTCAAAAAACCATGGTTTGAAAAGCCAGTTCAGATCCTGCCCGGTCACATCGTTCAATGTGAAAAAGAAATCATACGGGGTGGGATGTTTTCCCTGCCATCGTTTCATGAACTCCCTGATGGCTGTTTTGAACTGATCATCACCGAGAAGATCGCGCAGGATAATCAAAAATATGGCCGGTTTAGCATAAGCATTATAATGATAAGTATATTTTTTCAGGAATTTTGAATTAGACATGATCGGAACATCTGTATCATTGATCTGATTTCGTTTATAGCGGTCCAGATAATATATACTGTAATAGCCGGTCTCATCTAATGCCATACTGATCAGGTAATCGGCGTAACTGGCAAATCCCTCATCCATCCAGGCATATTTTGACTCATTGATGCCCATATAAAAGGGGAAATAAGTGTGAAATATTTCATGGGAAGTGAGTTTGCGTACATAGCTAGGATCATCGAAGGACATATCATTGACCATCATCGGATATTCCATCTCATCAAGACCGTTAAATACAGTCATTTCCGGATAGGGGAAGGGCACCCCGGGAAAATCATCCGACATAAATTGGATGGCCTCACGGGCCAGACGAGCCACTTTATAGAAGTCCTTTGAATCCTTATTATAAGCAGCGCTGATAAAAACCCTATTCCCGCTTACCTCATCAACCAGAAGGCCTGAACCATCCCATAAATAGTGATCGCTTGTGGCAAATGCAAAATCGGTGACATTCCGTGCCTGAAAATTCCATGTATTCTCCGGATTATTTTGTGTGACGTTATTCAGGTATTCAGACTCATCAATAATCGGCAGGATTTGATCGCTATTCATTGCCCGGCGCAATCTGTCTACGTATTTCTCTCTGAGTACTTCCTCAGGATTCTGCAATATCCCTGTAGCCCAGATAACAAAATTCCGGGGCATAGTGATTGATACATTAAAATCACCAAAATCATTATAAAATTCAGGTCGTCCGCTGTACATAAAATCATTCCAGCCGTCAATATCATCATAGACAGCAATCCGGGGGAAGAAGTAGGCGATAAAGAACGATGATGAATCGACCTGTCCTGTTCGCATATGGGAATGCCTGTTTACTGTGTATTGCCAGGAGATGGTGATCGAAAACTCTTCTCCCGGCAGGAGAGGCTCAGGCAGAAAGAGTTTAAAATCGTTATGAAGATATTCGATTGATTTACTATTTTCCGAAACATCGATTATTTGTTCATTGACCTTAATGTTTTTTATCAATACTCCTTCAGTCTCATCGTCATAGGTGACACTAAAGTCGCGTGGCGTACCTTTTTTATAGACATTTGGAAAAAGATGAATGACCAGGGAATTCAGAATGTCGGGACTATGGTTCATATAAAGGATGGTTTCCGTTCCGGTGATAATTCTTGTTGTTGGATCAAGAGAAACATGGATGGTGTAATTGGCCCTGTTTTGCCAGTAGGCTTTTCCGGGAGTCCCATTAAGGGCACGGGTTTGATTCTGATAAGCAGCTATAAAATTTTTGGTCATATAGAGATCAGGTGTTTGAGCGTTGCAAACAACAGTAATTGCAAACAATATCAGAATTATTTTTTTCATATTTACTCCACTTTCAGGCCAGGGTAGCGTCAATGACTATTTAAACAAAATATCAACAAGCACAATATGGGCCTTCTACGATACAATTTTTTTAACGCAGAGACGCCGCGCCAGAGGCGGGCGAACAAAGAAGGCGCAAAGTACGCAAAGTTTAAAAACGTTTTATATTATTTAATACTGCTTTCTTTTATATTGAATCGTGACAATTCGTGGATATCTTTCCTTTGCGTTCTCGGCGAACTCTGCGTTAAATTTATATTCACCTTAAACCAAATCACAAGCATCAGCCGGCATCCAGTGGGCGTCTTCGCCCTCCCATTTAACATTACAGCCAATAGGATTGGTAAGAGGGGTAGATATTGGTTTTCCGTTTAAATGCTCCTCTAATGCATCGTCAAGGTCATTTATCGCCATTTTTGAAGTGTCCCGGGGTGTGTCTACAGCCCGTCCGGTATAAATAAGACGGCGTTCTTTGTCAAAAACATAAAAGTGGGGTGTTCGAAGCGCACCATAGGCTCTGGCAATAACCTGAGATTCATCATATAGGTACAACCAGGGAAAATTATGTTCCTGCATTCTTGCAACCATATGATCAAAATCATCGTCGGGATGCGTGATTTTACTGTTTGAATTTATTCCGACAAACTTAACGCCCTGAAGACTAAATTTGTCAACGGTTTGCCGGGTGACCTCATCAGATCCTGTCACATATGGACAATGATTGAAAGTAAAAAATATAACCAGAACGGACGACTCTTTAAAATCTTCTAATTTATAAGTATTGCCGTCGGTAGCTGGCAGGTTAAAACCCGGGGCTTGTTCGCCCAATTGCAGTGTAAAAGACATTTTAATCCTCCTGGTAGTTTTAATTCTGTTTGGATAGATAGTGCTTTAAAATCTAAAAATTTCGCTACTTTGGCAATATATTTGTGTCATTCAGGAAAAATCTTCCTTCTTGTCGAGATTCTATTTACACCAAGGAAGATCCCTGCGGGATGACATAATAGTATTTGCGAGTTGTTTGCCTCTATGAGCAGCATTCTGAATAAAATAAGGTATAAGTAAAATTAACTTCTATACAAGAAATTTAACTAATTGAGTTAAAAGTACATAATAAAAATTGGTGTGTCATTTAAGGGAAGGGAATTAAAATACCCACCGATCAAACCGGTTTGCTTATTATCTCGCGAATAGTTTGTTCTAATTTTTTTATCGTATAGGGTTTGGGAAGGAAGTAGAATCCATTCTTTTTCTGAATATCTTTCATTGCCACCCTGCTATCTGTAAAACCCGAACATAGTAAAATTCTCAAGGTTGGATTCAGGTCGCGTAAAGCGTTGGCCAGCTCTTCACCACCCATCTCCGGCATTACGATATCTGAAATGACCAGGTCGATTTTATTGGACAAAAAATCTTTATTGACTTTCTCAAGGGCTACTTTTCCATTTTCGGCCGTAATGACCTTATAGCCGAATGAGGTCAGGGCTTTACGAGCTAATTCGCATACATTTTTATCATCCTCAACAAAAAGTATCGTCTCTGAGTGTTCTTTATAAACTATTTGGTTGTCTATACGTGTTTCGTCACGGTACTGCGCATCCGAAGAGGGCCAGAATATTTTAAATGCTGCACCATTACCTGGTTGACTATCGATATAGATGTTACCGTTATTTTGTTTTACAATCCCGTAAACCGTAGCCAGACCCAAACCGGTTCCTTCCCCTTCTTTTTTTGTCGAAAAGAAAGGTTCGAAAATATGCTGTTTGGTATCTTCATCCATACCAATACCATTATCCTCGACAGCGATGAGGATGTAGTTTCCTTCACGTAACCCGGGATAACGTTTTACGGTTTCCTTTGTAACATCAATTTGATCCGTGTAAATTATGATGCTTTTGCCTTTTGATTTGTTCTCCTTCTTTTTTACAGCGTATCCTGCATTGACCACAAGATTAACCAATGTTTGTTGAATCTGAACGGGATCTGCTTTAATATAACTCAGATGATCCTTTAACTTCAGATCAAAAGCAATATCCTCAGGGATCAGGCGTTTCAACATACTGTGTAATTCAGATATAACCTTATTGATATCAATGATCCTGGGCTCGATCATCTGACGTCTTCCAAAAGCTAAAAGTTGCCTTATAAGATCCTCAGCACGTTTTACACCCTGCAGGATATTATCCGCGTCCTTATACTGTGGATTTGTTTTATCCATATCCAGCATCATCAATTCTGCATAGCCGCTTATGGTTGTCAGAATATTGTTGAAATCATGGGCCACGCCTCCTGCGAGCATACCGATTGATTCCATTTTTTTGGCCTGGAAAAGCTGTTGTTCTAATTGACGTTTTTCGGTTATGTCTCTGAGTATTCCCTGATAGGCTATGATATCGCCCTTATCATCACGAAGGGCCATGGATGTTTCAAGTACATGAATTTTTTTGCCATCTTTATCTTTGAGAATTAATTGATATTCTTTCACCTGACCAATTGCTTTTATAGCCTGCAAGTACTTCCCCCGATCTTCAGGGTCGAAATATAGATCCTTGATATCCCTATTCAGCATATCTCTGACAGAATCGTATCCGAATAATTTTGCCCCGGCAGGATTTATTTCCATCAGGCGACCATCGGGTGTGGAAATAAAGACTACATCTTCAAACTCCGAGAACATCGTCCGGAACTTTTGTTCTATGCGGATACCGGTTCGGACAGTATCACGCCGGTTGATGGCACCGGCAAATATTTTACCGCTATTTGTTAGCAATTCCTCAATCTCATCTGAAAAATTGCACATGTTTTTAACGCAATCCAGACCGATGGTACCAACTACTTTTCCTCTGGAATAAATAGGGCAGAGAAGGGCAGATTTTATTTTTTCTGCCTCCAATATTGCCTTTATGGATCGGGCTGCGTCAGGTAATTTAGCTACTTTCGGGATAGAGACAGGCTGATTATCCAACAAAGGCTTGATGAGCCAGGCAAAATCGTCATGGTCGATGCGATCATGTCCGCGTATTTTGGCTGTAATATCAATTTTGTTGAATTCATGGGTCAATATGAATTGTGTGTTCTGGTCTGCAAATGTATAAATATAGCAACGATCCGCACCTGTGTATTCGACGATTGATTGCAGATTTTCCACAATGACATTGTCGATCTCAGACGGTGTTACATCGATAAAATCAAAAGCCAGGTCGAAAAGAAATTGCTGTACCTGCAGACGCTTCTCAGTCTGTTTACGAGTAATTTTTAAACTTATCAAAATAGCCTCATTTCCCTACAGGGCCATGCACCTCACCGCTGTAAAATCATTTTCATTGTTTTCTCGTATCCTGCTGTCATAAAATGCAGAAAGTAGATCCCGCTTGAAACCTCATAATTATATTTATCTCTACCATTCCATTCCAGCTGATGATATCCTGCATCAATAAATTCTTCCTGTAATAAATATGTTATCCTTTGACCTAGAACATTATAAATGATTGCCGTAACTTTTTGAGCTTCTGGCAATTGGAATTTAAGGCTTGTCAAGGGATTGAAAGGATTGGGATAGTTCTGGGATAATTGAAATGTCAGAGGTATACTCTGATAACCACTCGAGGCTTCAGATAAAAAGTCAGAGTTTCCAACCAATAATTCAAAATTCCCCTGTTTTTTTCTAATAGATATATTTGATTTACGGTAAATTACTTTTTCATCCAGTGAAATAAGCATCCAGTCAAAGCCGCCAGGTAGATTGGATGGCCGCAGGCTTATTGATTTCATACCAGAAATGTTAGACTCAAGTGTTAAAGCAAAACGATAGCCTTCCATACCGGTCTTGCGCACATCGGTGGAGTAAAGAGCCTGTTGCTCTCCGTGTCGCAGGGAAAGACTGATATATTCACCAATCGGGGGTGGCTCCGGATAATCAAATTGATCGATATCATCTTGAGCAGCCGAATTGACACCAACATAGTTATAGTGATCCTTTAGATCCTCACCTTTCACGGAAATTTGTATATACCAGGAGAAGGGGAATGGGGCAGTATTGTCACCTATCCGTTTCTTCTGCATACTCTCCCGGTGTGGTGGAATGGAGATGACAGTATCCCCGGGTACATTGACGGCGTATCCTTTAAATGGCTGCAAAACTGAGGCAAATCCCCAATCTTTATCGATGTATTCGCGCAACACGAGCTGGTCACTGATCCCCTGCCAGTCAACCGGAAAGGAATAGGGAGAAGCGATCATGTTCCAGCCTTTCTGTAACGATATTTCGAAATCCTCATCCGTCGCAACCGATTGACCATCAGATATATCGAGTCTCACTGATTCCCGGGTTATTAGCCATAAGGCTTTACCAGGGGGGAGGGTTCCGGACATTTCCGTGCGCTCGACATAACCTGTTCCATCAACACAATCAAATATACGCGAGGTTTGATTGTTATAAGGTCCCAGATTATCCGAGAAAAGATCAGAAAGTGTTTGACCTTTCGTGTCGAGGGGGATCGAGATCATCTGGTAGGCCGACTTCTGTGTTAGATATGGGAATATCACATTATCAACCGTCACAATGATAGAATTATATTCTTTTATGGATTGATCCGGAAAAAGAACAGGGGTCTCACTCTGATATGCCGTCACAAAGTATTCTACCCCATTAGCAGTAATGTAGGTTGAATTGATCTGGATTGACCAAATATTAGTTCCTGATTGATAGTACAGAGGCATTTTTATGTAATTTTTACTATCCCCTGCACGGATGTGGATATACGCCGAGTCAACAGTATGAGAACTGGAAATACTGAAATCCAGGTTCCCGGGTTCTCCCTCTGCAAAGGGTATTGTGGAGTTCAGGGTGTCCAGCCTTATGATAACGGGCGCCGCTTCATGGGCATTGCCCATCATGGCCACATCTATAGACGGTTTAGTCAGATCATTGGAGACTATCCTGAGTGATGCCGACAAGGGACCTGTATGTATGGGTTGGAAAATCATAGGGATGATCACAGAATCGGATACACCTAAGGCAATATCTGATTCATAATTTTTGGATAACCTGAATGACTCAGAATCTTGTCCGGATATCAAAAGACTATCTATAAGAAGAACGAGGGTATCAAATCCCTGGTTGTATACGGTAAGTATCCTGTTTGACAGTGAATCCAGTTCAATATCACCAAAGTCCAACAAAGTATCTGATACTTGAATTGAAGGTTCCCCAGAATGTTCGGAATATCCAGATCCTGAAAGACTTAATGAGTCCAGTGGACTAAATGGATCATTCGAGTAGACAAAAAGTGATGTGATGTATTCTATTGCTTCTTCCGGACTGAAAATAACGAACAATTCCAGACTGGTATCTGGATCTATTTCAACACCATCGCCAGGCGGTCCTGAAAGATGAAATGGTGATGATTTTTCTTTGACACGTAGGCTATCGATTACAAGGTTGGCATTCCCATGATTTGTAATTACCACAATCCGGATTGAATCCTTACCGATTAATACCGAGCCATAGTCCAGACTGCTGCCACTTATGTGGATCTCAGAGGCAATACCATTGCCGTGAAGAACAATTGAAATTGAACTGTAAACTGGGTCATTAGAATAGACATTGAGCGAACTGGGGTAATCTATGGTATCATTTGGGCTGAATACCACAGCAAGGTTAAGAATGCTATCGGGTTTGAGGTACACCCCATCTGCGGGTGGATCAACAAGATGAAATGATGATTTTTCATTAATACGCAGGCTATCGATAACAAGCTGAGTATTCCCAGTATTTGTAATCATTAGGAATTGTGTTGAGTCCTCGCCGATTGGTACGTGACCAAATTCTAAATTCTGCTGACTGATATTAATTGCAGGTGAGATACCAACACCACTGAGATCAATCGTAACAGAGTCATTTACAAAATCATTAGACTTTATAATCAATAAATCGTTGGCTAGTCCACTTTTAGTGGGACTAAACTTAACAGGAATTTTATAAATCGATTCGGGTGGCAGAAAATGAGGAAACGTGGTTAAGGAATCTACCACTTTAAATTGATTATCAGACTGGGGCAAAGAAGCAATCTCTGGCTTTTGTATCTCTAATATATCATTACCAGTATTGGACATGGTTATATAAATAACTGTATCTGTTCCAACATTCACCTCTCCGTAATTAATGGATTTCGGTTCATAGGCAAGCGACGGACCAATACCCGTGCCGGATAGCTGAATCGTGGTTTCCAATTGCAAAGGATCATTACTCCGCAGTAATAATGAATCAACAAATAAGATAGCAGAATCAGGCAGGAAGGTAATCCAGATTGTATCGACAGCAGAGCCTGGTTGCAAGACTATCACTTCAGGATCGATAATGAACGTGTTCTCTTGAGCCAGCAGTGTCGGGTTTATCTCTAAGGCTGCTGTGCCGGTATTTTGAATAAGCAGAGGCAGTTGTTTTGGGACACCGAGGGTGACTGGTCCAAAGTGAATCTCAGATGTGAGGAGATTCAAATGTGGAAGGACGCCAGTTCCGGTCAATGCCATAGTCACCCGGCCATGGCCGGATGTCTGAAATACCATTTCAGCCTCAAAGAACGTTTCCGCATCAGGGGTAAAAGTAACAGTAATATCTGTACTGTCAAGAACGGATAAATTAAATTGTTCCGGCTCGGGTACAAAATAAGATGAATCCTGTCCAATTGTCGTTATATTGACAGAAAGGGGAGTTTCCCTGTAATTAAATGCTTTTATCTCTATGCTGACGCTGCTATCTTTAGTAACAGGTCCATAGGCCAGATCTTGTGGCTTTAGATAAACCGGTGGAAACCAACCTGAGGCTTCGGGTCCACCATAAGCGCCCATATCATTATGCACTGTTCCCTGGGAAGGTGGAATGTAATAATCGCGATGGCCAATACCAGGATTACCAGCGTCGATACATTCGGATAAGGAAGAAAGGTTATAAGGCAGATCATACACAAAATCAGGATCTGAATAGATGTTCTCTTCACCTGGGTAGGCCTCATTTCCTTCAATGTCTGAATACGATACGAGTGTATTTTGATTATCAGACCTGATTTGTGTAGAATTGTGATAGACAATACAGTTTGTCAGAGTAAGATCACCATCTCTACAATCAATGCCTTTATCCTGGTTATGAGCGATTACGGAATTAACAGCAGTAATGTTATCTTCACTTTTTGTTGAGCGTATACCATTTTTCACATTATTGGTAAAAATACAGTTAACGGCAACAAGCGTAGAAGCCTCGAGGGAAATACCATCATCTCCGTTATAACTCAGGATACAATGCTTTAACTGGAGAGAAGTATTCTTTATATATATGCCATCATTATCGTTGTCAGAAATCCGGCAGTTTAGAATTGATGGGGTACTTGAGTCTATGTAGACTCCTTTCTCCCGTGAACCTTCAATCCTGCAATAGGCAAGTCTGCATTCCTCTGCCCCTGATCTGAACTCAATTCCAGCCCATCCATCCATATATTCAGGTTTGGGTTTGAAGAAGATTGAATCGTTGTAAAATCCTTCTGCCACCAGAATACCAACAACTTCAAATAAAAAATTTCCTGTAAAAAGAACTTCTACGCCCGGTTCAATAATAAGATCTTCAATCTTTACATTCCCATTCACGATGTAGGGAGATCCTTCCACTGTCCAGGTTGCACCATTAATCGACCCGCCCGGTATAGGGGTATCAGCTATTGTGGGACTGTAAGCGATTAATATCAACAGCGTTATAATTATAGTGCTTCGCATGGTTAAATCACCTGTTATCCGGAAAGATTGGCGGCTCTTGCAATGGTTGGCCACCTGGAGGATTTTGGCCATTGTTACCATTTCCTGATGCTATAATGGCGATGATAGCCAATGCTGCACTACCAGCCCCTATCCAGACCCAGGGACTTATTCCGCTGCTATCGGTGATTGCTTCGGTATGTACAGCCTGCGTTTGTGCTACCTTTCCACGGACCTCAGTGACCAGATTGACATATTTTGGTGTTTCTTCTTCGATGGTTGGCTCGTAAGATGGATTTAATTTTAAGATAAGTCTGATATTTCCTTCAGCTAATAATTGATCTCCCCGGGCCAGATAGGTGCGGGAAAGAATCGTATAAGCTCTGATAAGCAATGGTTCATCTGCCGGACTGCTCTGGAGACATTCTTCAACCATTCCGATTGCTTTATCAAATTCACCATCGTAGTACAGCTCTTCGGCTTGATTTAACTGACTCGTGCAGGACGATTGATCCATGAGCTTCGCCCCAGCTCCCATAGCATGATCCGGATAACACAAATGCAGTAAAAGAACTGAAGAAAGAAGTAAAGTTAAAAGTCTGTTTGTAATTTTTTTATTCATGGCTTCTTAATAACGATAATCAATTTGATATCAGTAATAGTGATTAATGTTGGATTGTTATTCAATTTTTTTTAATACAATCTTATGGGATTTCCCTGAATCTATGTCCACAAAAATCTCTTTCTCACCATTGGCGGAATGATATCCATCTTTCTTTACGATCAATCGATGGATGCCTGTACGGATTTGAAGATCTGCCGGTGTAGATTTTTCCGTATCCTTGTCATCGATGAAAACAAGAGCATTTAGGGGATTCCCTGATTCGTCAACAGCAAGAACTTTGATAGTATGTTTCCTGTTAAAATCCACTACAATTTTTAACTTTTCGTTTGGTTCGATTTGAATACTTTTTACCCATTTCCCTAAAGTTGGATGCACAACTTTTATCTGATACATCTCAACGGGAAGATCTACCTGGTATTTTATGTCTGAAGATGCTTTCTGCAATTCATTATTGAGATAAATGGAGCCCCAGGGTCTCACCTGTACGGCTAACTTGCCCTCCAGGCGGACCAATTCGACCATTAGGTTCTCTACCATGTCTTTCTCAATTTGTACATCCTTGGTCACCGAATTATACCCGACTTTTGTAATCTCAATTTTATGCTGTCCAACAGGTATATCTCTTAACAGGGCAGGGGTTTTCTCACCGTTAATTTCCTGTCCATCAATTTTAATAATCGCGTTTTCCGGAATTGTTGTGATCCGGAGTCCCCCACTCAGAAGAGCAAGTTTTGCATTTATACTGGACGTCTTGCCACCTTCCAGTTCAATATTGTTCACATAAGGCTGGTATCCGTCCTTTTCAATTCTGATTTTATGTGGTTTGGTGTCAATCCGATCCACCTGCAGAGGTGTTTTACCTCTCATAACATCATCGATCCAGATTGTAGCGCCGACGGGATCTGAACTTGCATACAGCGACGCCTGAATATCATCTTTTTTAATGATTGGCCGGGCCGTTCGTTGCCTTTCTGTTTTATTAGGAACGGCATTGTGCTTTACTACGGGCCGAAGATCAAAGGATAGTGTCGTTTTTATGGCAGATCTCAGGGTTATCAAAGTGTCAAGTGACTCGTAATCACTTTTGTCTAAACGGATTCGATGGGAACCTGGCTGTAATGTGAAATTATTTAGGGGAGTCGTTCCGACCGATTCATTGTCTATGTGCACAAGTACACCGCTGGGTGTACTTGTGATGTTGAACTCAGCCCTGCTTATATTTGTTGCTTTCGGTTTTTCAGGATCAGATGAAAGAAGATAGGTCAGAATAACCAGAATGGTGATCATGAGGATGGCAGCAACAATACCATATCGTCTTAAGAAATCCTTTGTTTGTTTCTTTAAGGCTTTTTCAAATCGCGTATCGGGTCCGTCATTATCATTAGCTGACTCGGATTTCTTTTCTTGTCTGGCAGATCTTTCCGGCAAAATCTCCTGTGCAAGATTGACAATCGGAAATTTCTCCTCAAAACCAAGAATGGCCTCGAGCATTGCATTAGTTGATTGGTAACGGTCATCAGGATCTTTAGCTATTGATTTCATGACGATGGTTTCCAGCAGAGGAGGGATATCGGAATTATAGACAGAGGGTTTGGCTATTTTCTTCCGTACGATCGTCTCACGGATGTCAAAGTCTGATTCAAGGTCTTTAAAGGGGACGCAGCCGGCTATCATTTCATAAAATGTCATACCAATGGAATAGATATCACTGCGTTTTTCAGTAAAAGATATACCCTTGACATGCTCCGGCGACATGTAATAAAGAGTTCCTCCACTGGTTAAAGACATAGTTGTCACCAGGCTGGTCTGGTCCTTGGCCAGGCCGAAATCAGTAATTTTTACCACATGATCTTCAGTGATCATGATATTATTTGGTTTGATATCACGATGAATAATCCCAGCAGCATGAGCATGACCAATACCGGCGAGCATCTGCTTTAAGATGGGCAGGGCCTCCTGCCATCTAAAGGCTCCATCCTTCTTGATCTTTTCGAGCAGGTTGACACCTTCCACGTATTCCATAACGATGAACCATTGGTCATTGTCGGCGCGCAGGTCATAAATTCGAACAATATTCGGATCTTCAAATTTTGCCAATGCTTTAGATTCGGTCTGAAACCGTTTAATAAAAGTCTCATTCATAGTCAGGCCGGGAGCGATCATTTTTAGAGCGAATAATTTGTCCAGTTTGATATGAATAGCCTTGAAAACAACGCCCATCCCACCGATGCCCAGACTTTCAATAATCCGGTAATTATCCAGTACTTTTCCGATAAAAGATGACAACATATATTTTTTTCTAATTGATATAAATACCTGATATAGGTTTAATTATAATAATTATCGGCAGAAGAAGGGCTAAGTTTATAAAAAAACGGAAGTTGGTTGTTCTGGATGCTCGATACTGGATGCTCGATCCTGGATACTGGATTCTCGAATCTATAGGGTTATTTCCTGTGAGATAACAATGCAACAGTAGTTAATCCGTAATTTGAAGACTGTAGATCATACCCTCCATACTCTCTTCCTTTTCCTCAAACTTATCTTCAGGACAGAGAATCTGGGTAATATACAAAGACCGGTCCTCTTGTTCGTCCGGAATGGCTACCAAAACAACGCGAACGGGGGCCTTCTTTATACAACAGGTAGCATCCAAAATCCAGGCGTCGCGATTATTTATTTTGCCCTTAACCGGATCTGAATCATAAACCAGGTTCTTCATATTAGCCATATTCTTAAGATAGTGTGATCCGGTAGACTCTGTGTTGGCCATCGTTCAATGATTCACCGCTTTCCGGCCGGAGATCCCTACCTTTTTTCCACTGCCCGACACGCCAGGACCAGGTAACCGTTTCTCTTGCCGGCTATTTACCCGATACAGCTAATGCCTGTTCAATATCGGCAATAATATCATCAATATGTTCAATTCCGACACAGAGACGGATCATATCCGGTGTCACCCCGGCCATTTTTAATTCTTCTTCAGATAATTGGCGGTGGGTGGTGGAAGCAGGGTGCGCTGCCAGCGATTTGGCATCACCGATATTGACTAACCTTTTAAAAAGATTCAATGCATCATAAAATTGTATACCGGATTCATAGCCACCTTTTATGCCAAAAGTCAGTAAGGCCGAAGGCTTTCCATCGGTATATTTCTTTGCCAGTTCATAATAAGGCGATTCCGGCAATCCGGCAAAATTGATCCAGGCGACCTTAGGATGATCTTTCAGATATTTCACAACCTTAATCGCGTTCTCACAATGCCGTTCCATTCTCAGAGCCAGAGTTTCGATGCCCTGCAGGATTAAAAAGGCATTTATTGGGCTGATCGCCGAGCCTGTGTTGCGAAGGGGAACCGTTCTGGCGCGGGCAATAAAAGCAGCCGGGCCCATTGCCTCCGTATATACAACCCCGTGATAGGAGGGTTCAGGATTGTTCAGCATAGGAAAACGTTCCGGATATTTCTCCCAGGGAAATTGACCGGAATCTACGATCATACCACCCAGAGAATTCCCGTGACCACCCATATATTTTGTAAGGGAGTGTATTACGATATCCACGCCATAGTCGATAGGTTTAATTAATATGGGTGTTGCTACTGTATTGTCCACAATAACGGGAAGTCCATGTTTGTGGGCCATGGTGGCGATGGCTTCGATGTCGACAATGTTGCCGGCCGGATTACCGATTGTCTCACAAAACACAGCTGAGGTATTGTCGTCAATCAATTTTTCAAGACTGGAAGGGCTGTCATCCTCAGCGAAGTGAACATTAATCCCCAGACTCGGCAGCATATGAGCAAATAATGTATAAGTACCGCCATATAATTGTGGTACGGTGACAATATTATTGCCTTTTTGTGCAATAGTCAGGATAGCGTAATTTGTGGCAGCACTTCCTGCGCTTAAGGCCAAACCGGCGATTCCTCCTTCCAGTTCGGCGACTCTTTTTTCCAGCACATCTGCGGTTGGATTCATAATACGGGTATAAATATTGCCGGGAACCTCTAAATTGAATAAATCTGCACCATGTTTGGCGTTATCAAATTCATAGGCGACTGTTTGGTATATAGGTACGGCCACGGCTTTTGTTGTTGCCTCGGTTTCGTACCCACTGTGAATAGCAATGGTCTCTGGTTTCATATATATTGCTCCTTTATATATTAGCTTTAATTATTCATACCGCGGCCTCTGGCTGCAATCAAAAAAACTTATCCCACGCCAAAGGCGGGCAAGCACGGATTACACGAATTTTTACGAATTTCACGAATTAATTTTAAAATTTGATTAATGTAACGACGCGATTAATCGCGTCGTTACTTCTTCTGTGTCATTCCGTAGGAATCTTCCTGCTTGTCTAAATCATATCAGCAAGTTGGAAGATCCCTTCTGGATGACATCAAATCTTTGCTAATCTCCACAGGCGATTCGCTGAGGCGAAAATAACAAAGTTTTTGGCTATAATAGCATAAATCTTATAGACATTTTATCAGATGATTATTGTTATTTAAGTCCCAGAGGATTTGTAGGGTCTATGCCTGGAGCGAATGGAATCTTGCGATCCAGATTTGTTAATCTGTATACAAGTCCTAACCAATTGTTAAATATGGCTTTACCGGTATCACGCCAGGTGTTGTCCAGATGAGGTTCGATCTTCTTTTCCGGAAATTCCGGAACTTTTTTGCCAGAATCATGAGACTCGAGTACTTTCTGGTGATATTGATCTGCTATAGTGGTGATCGATTGATTGAAATAATGTTCCGGATGAGGTGGATAGGTCTCACGCTCTCCGTTAATAAACCGGATAACCTCACGTTTATATTCTTTTAATAAACTGTTACGATCGAACTCAGGATGTCCCTGGAGATAAACAATTCTTAATTGATCCGGGCTAACTGCCATATGGACACCTCCGTCTTCGCTGTCGACGAGAATCTTAAAGTTCGCTGCCTCCAACTGGGCCCGGCTGATATCATTGTTCCGGGAATGGGGTACATCAAAACGAGTATTGATATCCCTTAGCAGAGGGTGCTCGGGATATTGGATTCTGTGCGTGTAGACCCCCCAACGTTTATTCTGAAGCGGGCGGCGATCAATGTGGTGCAGGGCTTTGACGATGGCATGGGTGGCCAGGCAGGAGCAAAGGACCGAGGTGACGTTCTCTGTGGCCCAGTTGATAACTTCCTGAAGTGGATTCCAGAAGGGTTCATGCTCCAGATTTGGATTGGTTACATTGGCCCCGGTTATGATAAGGGCATCGAGACCTTCTTTTTTAATCTGATCAAAGGAGGTATAAAATTCGTCAATGTATTTCTGTGTATCCGCACTTCTTGGCAGTCCGGGGATTGAGAATAGATGGACAAAAAACTGCGCAATCTGATTGGAACTGCCAATCAGACGCATGAACTGCTGTTCGGTAACTTTTAAAGCCGCGTCCGGCATCATATTCAAAAATCCGATATGTAGCTCACGGATATCCTGGTGAAGGGCATTGCCTAAAGTTAATATTTCCTGTCCGCTCTTGCGAAGATAATCATAAGTCGGTAAAGATTTATGCGCGACAAGTGGCATGCCGGATCCTTTACGAGCTTTAATACTTAAAAGGTGAACAATTATTTCTCGCAGAGACGCAGAGAATATACACTTAGTGAATAAAAAATGACTACACTTCTTTCCCCTTTCTTCATAAGGAGGGGATGAAAGAGGAGGTAATTGATTTCATTATATCTGAAAAAAATTATAGATGTAGTCCATCTCTAAGATGGACTACATCTATCAGACTATAACGATAAAACTAATTTTTCTTTGCGTGTGCGCCTTTGAAAGAATTCTACTACAAAATAAAGATGGAAATATAGTGCAGTGAGATATCGAATGCAAGAGGTGAAGAATACAAATATCTATCTTTTCTTATTTTTCTGTCGCCACTTCAATCGTAAAGGGTACCTTTAACTCTGCCCAGCGGAGAAAAGCTGTGGCTTTCGTTCCGGCTAAGTCTTCAAATCCGTATGTCAACCATTCTTGATGAGAATCTTTGACCGGCGTTACCGTAACCCGCAGCGCATCCTCTTTTTCATCATAGGAAAAACTGCCCCATTCCTCATTTTTCTTGCTGAAAATAATGGTCCAGTCTTTTTCGGATGTTATCATATGCAGGCCATATTTACCGGCAGGTAGTTTTTTACCCTGTACAAGAAGATCATGGTTAGATGAAAAGGTTGTATTTTCATTAGCACCGGCTCTCCAGGGATAGGGTTTATCTTTAGAATATTTGTTACCGGGATTCATGCCAAATGGAACCAAATCACCCCATATTGTTCGGCCTTTTACTCCCGGCCGGCTATAGTCGATGGTGATTTTTGTTTCAGCACCCAAAGCCTGGGTAACGGCTGCGGATAAACTCTTCCGAATTTCCTCACTTTGAACGGTACTAACCCCTGCAAAAAGAATAAAAAACACAAAGGTCATTGATAAGATTAGATTAGTTAATGGTCGATACATAGTATCCTCCTGTTTAATTAGTGTCCATCCGTATAGATTTAAGTTTTTAAAAAACAATTAATTACGAGAAAGAAAAACATTGATTTATTGCCCCCTAAGTTCTATATTATATTGCGGTAAACAAAATAAAAATAG
>SDBT01003449.1_pt1 | contig 27347 bp, 32 predicted proteins | sample 2277101 | NCBI WGS metagenome assembly SDBT01 (sample SAMN10404973, study PRJNA504765) | marine sediment metagenome | isolation source: marine sediment core GS10_PC15, 103 cmbsf | place: Arctic Ocean: Southern Knipovich Ridge | collected 2010 | reverse complement strand
TCAATTCTTCTGCAATATAGTTTGCTGTTACCTGTTTTACAACCTCCTCAATTGCAGGTGCAATAACTCTGACCTCATAGTTTAGGCCAACTTCTTGGTACAATTTGTTAACTGTCTCAGGATTTGGGTGATAATTGACTGTCACTTCAGTACTAATTGCCTGAAGATCATTAGAAGATGCAGTTGCTGCTTTTACATACTTTAGAGTTCTGACCTCAATATTTACCACCTGGTCTTGAAAAGGAACTACGAAATGAAGTCCCTCAGCTAGTGGTGGAGCAGTTGTATCGACTGCATTCCAGTGCAGTAAAACGCCCCTGTGGCCGGCATCTACTATTTGAATAGCTGCTGAAGCTATCACTCCAATGATAATTAGTACTATTATGCCAAGGAAGATTGCTTTGGTCGCACCTATATTTACCTTAACTTTTGGTCTTTCAAATCTTGACAATTTATTGACATTGTTACTTTGATGTCAAGACATATAATTGAACTGTTATTCCAAAAACAAAATAGTTGAATCCATTAAGATCCTGCTCCATTGCCCCGTTTATGTACGCGCTTGAGAGGTTTCCAATGTTTCATATTAGAAGGATACATTGTGTTACATTGTGTTGCTGCAGATTTATCTAAGATCAAGTGGTGATTAGTATAGCCGTTATTAGAGAAGAAAGGCATTACGGAATTCTATAACGGCATTACGGAAAATCATAACAATATTGAACGGGCCCGACCGGATTTGAACCGGCGACCTAACGCTCCGCAAGCGTTCGCACTATCCATGCTATGCAACGAGCCCAAGTTTTTAGCTAAATTTACCTTTAATTTTGCTTGCGTATTCTTTGCTTGAGGGATTAAACTCTATTTGCACAGTTCGTATCAAATGTAAATCAGAACTATTGGAAGTAAAACTATTCCAATTTTTCTATTGTTTCTAAAAGTTGTTCATGATGGCTTGAAGTAAGTTTTACTATTTTCTTTTTTATATTTGGAGTATATTCTTCATTAGGAAACTCTGAATGAAAAGCCTTTTCAATTTCCTTGTCTACTTCGTCTCTAAGAAAAGTTCGTAGATTTTTGAGTCGAGTTTCATAATCAAGTTGCATCTTTAACATTTCCATGAATTTAGGATCTAGGGTGTGTAAAAGTTTAATCCATTTTTGCATAATAGTTTCTATTTCTTTGCGAAAAGCGTCAGAAAATTCCAATAAACTTATCATCAATTTATTATTATTTAAAATAATTTCTGAGTGAAATTTTTCAAAAACACTGATCCATGTTAAATAAGACGACCCATAAATAATCACAACATGTCGACAAATTACAAAGACAAGATAGGAGAACTTGTAGGAATTGAAGTCATAGAAAAAAATGGTATAGACGTGGAGAAACTCAGAAAACTCATTTTGGCTGGAGTCGGAGCTGAATTTTTCACGTATTATTACTATACAATACTACGAATGCATTGTACGGGTCGTGATGGTGAAGGCATTAAAGAAATAGTCGAAGATGCCAGAATAGAGGACAGAAATCATTTTGAAGCAATGGTTCCAAGACTTTATGAGATTGGAGGAGCACTTCCAAGAGACGTTAGAAACTTTGCAGACCTCGCAGGTTGTCCTGATGCATTTCTGCCAGACGACTGGGAAAATGTAGAAGAGATTTTGAAAGTTCTTCTTGAAGCAGAAAGATGTGCAATTCGTTCTTGGGGTGAAGTATGTGACTATACTGCCAATAAGGATCACCGAACTTATGCCATAGCTCAGGCTATAATGCAAGAAGAGATAGAACACGAAGCCTGGTTTGTAGAACTGCTTACAAAGAGACCTTCAGGACACTTTAGAAGATCATTTGTTGGACAGTCTCCACACACGAAAGGACATGGTGGCCTCCAACACCTGTAACAATCTATAAAATTCCCTTTTTATTTTTGTTTATCATGTTTAGAGTCTGTAATGTTTCTGACATTAATGAAAATTCCTTGAACAAATTCACCATCGGAAAAAAAGATATTCTTGTGGGTAAGCTAAATGGAAAATTATTTGCATGTGATAATTCATGTCCACACAGGGGTGCATCATTGCATAAAGGAGTCTACAAAGGTAACAATGTAGTCTGTTACATGCATGATTATGAATTCGATGTTATAACAGGTAAATTGACTAATATGAAATCCTGGAAAAAAAGTGATACTTGGGTAGAACAAAATCAAGCATGGAGAGAATCTGGGAATTTAATCATGTATGATATAGAGATAAAGCAAAATGAAGTGTATGTTAAAATCCCACCAAATCAATGAACTGATCAAGTTTTTATTCAGAATTAATAAAAATTAATTAGGGAAATTCATTGTTGCACACATTATGATCAGTGAGGGGGAATCTGTTCCAAAATTTGAATTAGATGATGCTGAGGGTAACAAAGTAAAATCAACTGATTTTAAAGGAAAAAAACACGTGATTTACTTTTACCCAAAAGACTTTACTCCTGGGTGCACTACTGAAGCTGACGAATTTTCAAAAGATTATAAGAAATTCAAAAAGTCTGGAATCGAAATAGTGGGAATAAGTCCTGATGATGTTGACTCTCATAAAAAGTTCTGTGAAAAAATGGGAATTCCATTTTTTTTGCTTGCAGATTCCAACAAAGAGGTTTCAAAAAAATTTGGAGTATGGGGGAAAAAGAAATTCATGGGAAGAGAATACATGGGGATTAATAGAAGCACTTTTCTAGTCAATGAAAAAGGAAAGATTTTCAAGGTTTATCCCAAGGTAAAACCAACTGGTCATTCAAAACAAGTACTAGAAGATTTTTCAAATTAGAAAATAAATAATTAAAAAAATTTAGGGTTAGAATCCTTTTGGCAAGGTACCTTTAGAACTGGGTTTTTGAGTTTGTTCTTGAGCTGTTGCGCCCGCAATTTGCAACCCATAACCAGTAAAGGTTTTGTCAGAAGGATGATAGCTAAGTCTTTCTCTAGTTGCAAAGTATTGATTAGAGGGAGCAGTGTAACCAGTAATCTTCTCTTTTTGTAGATTCCAATTCTGTGTTGGTGCTGTACCGATTTGTGCAGTTCGTCTACCAAAGTATCTATTTGGATTAGGTGAATAACCAGGAGTTTTTGCCTTATAGTCATGAGTGTTTGTCATCGGATAATTCTGCGAAGCCTTCTCTAATGCTTGTGACATAGTAACAGGTGGTGGTGGGGTGGTTTCGGCTTTTTTTGGCGGAGGGGGTGCTGCCTTTGTTTCAATTTTGGGAGGTGCAAGAAAAGTTGGTATTTGTACACCTAGTTCTGTAGGTCTAGGTTGCCAGGACATAACACCGGCATTTTCTGGTAGATTGCTCACCAATGTTTGTGTTGATTTAGTCAATTTTGGTGTAAGTGCTTTAGTTTTTCGTGATGGAGGTACTGCAGGTACACCTGAAAGGGATATTAATTTGGCTTCAAGTTGCGCAATTTTTTTTTCTATATCTTTCTTAGTTTGTGCTTTGGTTTTGATTTTAGTTTTTTTTGTCGTTTTAGTTTTTTTTGTCGTTTTAGTTTTTTTCCGTTTACTAATAGCCATGTGATTTTTCTACATAAAGTGTAGTTTATTTACATTGTGATCATTTTCATTCGTGAAAAATCCCAAGAGATTGTTCCAATATTGATCATAAAATTCCGCCAAGTTTTATATGGCCATAATGCAACAGATAGCTGTTGGATGATTTTGAAAAAGAATATCCAGAGTTTGACTGGAAAAACACACCTGCTTATAAACATCCCCGTGGAAAGGATTGTCCTTGTCCCAAGCATGAGTACATTAGAGAACAAATCAATTTCACAAAACAAGTAAATGCAAGGGGAAAAGAGGTAACAAAAGTCACTCTGAAATTCTGCCCCGATCATTACAGAGTATACATGGATGAAGTTATTCCAGCTATGCCACTCAAATACAAATTATTAACAAAGATCGCACTAAAGCTTGGAGCAATTCAAATTCAAAAATTAAATCATTTGCAATCAGATTTATGTTTCTATTGTAAGTTTGGTTCAGGCGGCCACGGAAAAAAGAGCGAACTCCCTCCAATCGGTTAAATTTAAAATTTCTTAAACTGGGCCAATCAAAACTTTTGGTCTGTTTGGAGTATCATGATGACATCGCTTACCACATAATGGGCAAGACTTTCTATCTAAGAAAATGCACTGACAGATATGAGAATTCAAGTAAGACTCGGCAGTCTTGCTGTATTCACCTGTACCATTACAAAATGGGCACTCTGACCCTAAGAGTTCAATAGTTCCATCACCTTTACACATTACACATTTTCTCTCTGTCAACAAAATTATACCTGTAATTCCCGATTAAAAGGCCTGTGTTAATATTTTTCCTTAATGACAAATTATTAGACAAATCTAGTTAAGCTTATACTGCTCATCTAAAAATCAGAGACGTGCCAATAGAAGATACGTCACAGTTTATTGAAGAGTTAGAAAAAGGTGGTGAATTAAAACGAGTAAAAACCGAAGTTGATGCTAATTTAGAGGTAGCAGAAATTTTGAGGAGGACAATGTATTCTCATGGTCCTGCAATTCTTTTTGAAAATGTAAAAGGCTATGATATGCCAATACTTGGAAATGCATTTGGTTCTTTGAAAAGGTTAGAGATTGGATTAGAAACGACAGACTTTACTGAAATCGGTCAAAGGATTGTAGACATTACTAAAATGGAAATGCCGTCTGGAATACTAAACAAAATCAAAAAACTTCCAGAGCTTTCTAAAATGAGTGAAGCGTTTCCCAAATTAGAAAAAAATGGTCCTGTTACCCAAGTCTTTTCTGATTCTCCTTCCTTTGATAAAATTCCAATTCTAAAAACATGGGTAAAAGATGCAAGCAAATTTATTACATTTGGTTTGGTTGCAACAAAACATCCAGAGACAGAAGTTAGAAATTTAGGAGTGTATAGAATGCAAATCATCGATAGTACTCATGCATTAATGCATTGGCAAAAACACAAACGTGGTGCACATCATCATGAACTTGCAAAAGAAAAAGCGCAAAAAACTGAGGTCGCAATTATAATCGGCGGAGAACCTGCAACCGTTTTTTCGGCTGTTGCACCGGTTCCTGAAGGAATTGACAAGTATTTGTTTGCTGGAATTACAAGAAAGAAAGGAATCAAAACTGTAAAATGCAAAACTATTGATCTAGAAGTTCCAGCAAATGCCGAAATGGTTCTTGAAGGATATGTTGATGCATTTGATACTAGAGATGAGGGACCTTTTGGTGATCACACAGGTTACTATACACCAAAAGAACCATTTCCAACATTTACTTTAACAGGAATAATGCAAAGGCAAAAACCAATCTATCTAACAACAGTTGTTGGAAAACCCATATTAGAGGATGCATTTATTGGAAAAGCAATCGAGCGTTCATTTTTGCCATTGATTAAGATGCTCCATCCAGAAGTTGTAGATTTTGCAATGCCAGCAGCTGCGTGGTTTCAAGGACTAGCAATTATATCAATACGAAAGCGTTATCCTGGACAAGCCAAAAAAGTAATGATGGGGTTGTGGGGAATGGGACAGCTATCTTTAACAAAAATTTTTGTTGTTGTTGATGATGATGTGAATGTTCACAGTATGGATGATGTCTTATGGGCAATCACTACAAGAACAGACGCAGCTAGAGACACCATGATAATTGAAAATACTCCTACAGATACCTTAGATCCAGCATCACCGTTGGTAAATTTAGGCTCAAAGCTAGGCATTGACGCTACTCAAAAAACAAAGGAGGAGGGATTTGAGAGAGAAATACAAGAGCTAGTAAAAGTTGATGATTCTACAAAAAATTTGGTTGATTCAAAATGGTCTAGTTATGGACTTTAATGCAAACAAACGGTGTTGTAAAAATTATCACGTTCTTCAGCCTGATAACCAATTTGACTTATGGCCTCAATAATTTTTTGCTCGGTCAATTCGGTTGAACGAGATCCGGTACATGAAACTACTTCTTCACCAATTAGAGTTCCACCAAAATCATTGGCGCCATATTGAAGGGCAAGTTGTGCCATTCCAACTCCATTTGTGAGCCATGAAGATTGTATGTGTGGAATCAAGCCATCAAAAACAAGTCTTGAGATTGCAATCATTTTCAAAAGTTGAATGCCTCCTGCACCATATGTCACAATTCCTTCTTTTTGCAACAAGGTATGGTTTGGTTCAAAACTCCAAGGAATAAATGCCATAAATCCATTAGTCTTTTCTTGAAGTTTTACTAATTGTGAGAAGTGTTCTGCTATATCATGATTTGATTCAACATGCCCATACATCATTGTAGCTGAAGATGGTATCTGCAAGGCATGAGCTTCTTCCATGATTCTGATCCATTCAGAACTTGAAATCTTTTTTGGGCTAATAATCTCTTTTACAGAATCAGTCAAAATCTCAGCGCCAGCGCCAGGAATTGTTTGTAGTCCGGCATCTTTTAGTCTAGATAAGACTTCCATTGTTGAAGATTTTTCTACTTTTGCAATCATGTCAATTTCAGATGGAGAAAGGCCATGAATGCCAATTTGAGGAAATTTCCTTCTGATTAGTTTGAAGGCGTCTTCATAATATTCTAAAGGAAGATTTGGGTTATGTCCACCCTGGATTAGAACTTGCCTAATCTTAAAAAGGTCCCAAGATGTTTTTATTCGAGATTCTATTTGATCAATACTAAGCGTGTAAGAGTCTTCAGCCTCAGGAGATCTGTAAAAAGCACAAAATTTGCAATCAGTAATACAGACATTAGTATAATTCAAAATAATATTATTCACAAAAGTAGCTTTTTTTCCAAATTGTTTTCTTGTAAGGTATCCAGCTGCTAATCCCATAAGTTGAACATCATTTGATTCCAGTAATCGTTGAGAATCACTTTGAGTGGGTTTTTTTCCATTAAGAGAGTTTTCAATAATATCTCCTATCTCGCTTGAATGGATTTGTTCTGTAATTTGACTCAATTAATCTAAATTGATGTTTTTGGAATGATATTTAATCCTTGAGAGCAACAACTCACAATTAACATTGTTTGGTTTAAACATAATTTACTAATACATCAGATTTTGTATGAAAAAATTCTCGTTATTTTTAAGTAGGGCACAAAGGAGATTTAGCTATGGTAACTGGTGTTCAGGTTAGATTAAATCGTATTTTGAGAAAGGGAAAAATGCTTTGTATTCCAATGGATCATGGGATTTCAAATGGTCCTATCGAAGGTCTAAGCGATCCACATTCTATTATTTACCAATGTGAGAGTCATGGTTTAACTAGCGTTATTATCAACAAAGGGATTCTCAAAACATTACCAAAGCCAACCAAAGTAGGCATTTTGGTTCACCTCTCAGGCAGTACCACGCTTTCTCTATCTCCTAACAGAAAGATGTTAACAGGTAATGTTGAAGAAGCAATACGATTAGGAGCAGATGGAATTTCACTTCACATCAATATTGGAGGAAAAGAGGAACCAGAAATGTTAGAACAACTTGGAACGATTGCTCATCAGTGTCACCAATGGAATATGCCACTATTAGCAATGATGTACCCTAGGGGTGAAAAAATCAAAGAACCGCATGATCCTGAAATTGTTGCACATGTCTCTAGAATAGGTGCAGAATGCGGTGCAGACATTGTAAAAACTATATACACTGGCGATATTGATTCATTTTCTAAGATTGTAAAAAGTACACCTGTCCCCATAGTCATTGCAGGGGGGCCTAAGGCAAAATCTGATTATGATGTTTTACAAATGACCGAAGATGCAATGAAAGCTGGCGCAAAAGGTGTTACTTATGGAAGAAATATTTTTGCCCACAAAAATCCACAACACATGGTGCAGGCACTAGCAGCAATAATATTCAAAAAAGAAACAGCCAAGGAAGTAGCGAAAAAAATTGAAAAAAGCTAGGGAATTAATAATTTCTCCCAAGATTTCAAAAAAACAACTTGGGAGTTTTCTCCCTCAGTTAGAGAACGAAGGTATACGAATGGTCTATTTAGATCCCAAGGTTTTAGGAAAAACCAAAACAAAACTCATTACAATTTATCCTTCAACATCTGCGAAATATGTTATAATTGATAAAGGAATTACATCAAAACCAAAGGGAAAGAAAGTTGGAAGACGATTCAAAGTTTTATCAAATACAGATATTGAGAATATTTTAGCATCAGCAAAGAAAGGACTTGATTTCGTAATTGTTGAGGTAAAAGATTGGAAAATCATTCCCCTTGAAAACATCATTGCTAAATTACACAAAATTCACACCAAAATTTTTGCTCTTGCACGTAGTCCAAAAGAGGTTAGAAAAATGTTTTCTATTCTTGAAGTAGGTGTCGATGGAGTGATTTTCGAAGCATCCTCTGTAAATGAAGTTAGAGAGGCTTTGGTGTATCTCGGTTCAAGAAATTATGAATTAAAAACTGCAAAAATAATTGAAATCAAAGAAATCGGTGATGGTGACAGAGTTTGTGTAGATACAGCCTCTATGTTACACCGAGGAGAAGGAATGTTGATTGGAAATAGATCTAACTTTATGTTTTTAGTGCATAATGAATCTGTAGGTTCATCATTTACTTCACCACGTCCATTTAGAGTCAATGCAGGAGCTGTTCACTGTTACACATTATCTCCCGATGGAACTACAAAATACCTTTCAGAGGTTGAGGCCGGAACCGAAGTCTTAATTTTAGATACTAAAGGAAAGGCAAGAAGAGTAACTGTTGGTCGCTCAAAGATTGAAAGAAGACCAATGTTAATGATCAAAGCCAAAGCTGGGGGGGAGGTAGGTGGAATAATAGCACAGGATGCTGAAACAATTCGATTTGTTAAACCAAATGGGAGATTGGTTTCGGTAACACATCTTAAAAAAGGAGATTCTGTATTAGCATATGCAAAGACTGCAGCTGGCAGACATTTTGGAATGGAAGTCACAGATGAATATATTCTCGAAAAATAATCCATAATGAAATACAAAACCTGTGTATCAATAGCTGAAAAAACTCCCCGAAGATTAAAAGAGTTAGTAAAAAGAGCTCTAAAAAAATCTGATTATGTTGAAATGAGATTTGATTTTCTAAAGCCTGAAAAGATTCCAGAGGCCTTAGAATTAGTTAAAAAAGATTTGAAAAATTCAGTTTGCACCTTAAGGCCAAAATCTGAGGGCGGAAAATTTCCAGGATCTGAAAAAGAAAGAATTTCAATCCTCAAGTTAATTGCAGAATACAATCCCTTCTTGTTGGATGTGGAATTCAATTCTCTCAAAAAAAATAAAACTTTGGTTAATTATCTAAAAAAAACAAAAACTCCAGTTCTTGTCTCCTGGCATGATTTTAAGAAAACCCCCAATATTTCAGCATTAAATAAAATGCTAAATCAAATGACCAAATTCTCAAAAAACATCAAAATTGTTACAAGTGCAAAATCTGTGGAGGATCCTGCACATGTTTTGTCTCTTTATAGCAGAGCTTCTACGATTAACCTGATTGCATTTACAATGGGGGATTATGGTCGAATGTCACGAATTCTTTGTTTATATCTTGGCAGCCCCTACATCTACGTTTCACTTGAAAAACCAATTGCTCCAGGGCAGTTCAGTCTCAAAGAAATAAAATCTATTGTTGGTTAAAACTAGCGTTTTCAAAAATTCATCATGTGACTTAGTTTAAATCAATCATGTATATGAAAAAATTTGTTGACAAAAACATATGCTGTCATAGGAGATCCGATTGCTCACTCCTTTTCACCCAATATTCACAATGCTGCGTTTAAGGAGTTAGAACTTGATTGTGCTTACATTGCTTATAGAATTCCAAAAGGGGAGCTTACAGATGGTCTTGAAGGACTTAAAAAAATTAAAATTGCTGGGTTTAACGTAACCATTCCTCATAAAATTGCCATCATGAAATACCTTGACAAGGTAGATGAAGATTGTAGTCTAATTGGAGCATCAAACACAGTTTCAAATAATGATGGCAAACTAATGGGATACAATACAGACATGGATGGTTTTTTAGAACCCATCAAAAAACGGAGTCTAAAAATTGAGGGGGAAGATGTATTATTACTAGGTGCAGGCGGAGCAGCAAGAGCAATAGTTGCAGGTTTTGCAAAAGAAAAAGTAGGAGTAATAACCATAGCAAATAGAACCAAAGACAAAGTAGTTGAACTAAGACAGTTTGCCCAGAAAATAGGTGTTCAAACAAATGCAATTTCGTTGTACGACATAGGGAAGAATCTTTCAGACTACAAATTCATTGTTAATGCAACTTCGATTGGATTGGAAAACGAGTCCACACCGTTGCCAACTGAAACGATCAATCAGAATACAGTTGTATATGATATTGTATACATGCCATTGAACACAGATCTTATCAAAAAGGCAAAGGAAAAAAAAGCTACAGTAATTTATGGTTATGAAATGTTACTTGGTCAAGCAGTTCGTGCTTTTGAAATATGGCATGGAATAAAAGCACCTTATGATGCAATGAAAAGAGCTGTCTTAGGTGGATTCTAATGACTGTGGTAAAGGCTACAGTCCATGGTGCCATTTCAATTGTAAATGCAATTGCTACTGGAAAAGGAGCAACTTTGGGCATTACACCAAAAGTAGAAGCTGTATTGGAGGGCGTATCAGGTTCAGGCATCTCAATCGAATCTAAAAATCAAGACATTAGTTCAAGACTTGTTACTAAAACAATAGAGAATATTGTTCCAAAAAAACAGCTTGAAAAAACAAAATTCCATGTAATACTTGATTCTGAAATTCCTTCAGGGTATGGACTAAAAAGTTCAAGTGCCATTTCATCGGCAGTGGCATTGGCATGTACAAAGTTTATTGGGCAAAAAACAAATGACGTAGAAATTTTACTTGCAGGAGTAAATGCTTCTCTTGAAACAAAGGTCAGTCTTACTGGAGCATTTGATGATGCTTGTGCATGTTATTTTGGGGGTTTTGCAGTCACGGATAATTACAAACGGAAAATAATTTGTTCCAGACATGCCCCAACCGATCTTAAAGTCGTAATATTTATTCCAAGATCTAGAAGGAGGGGAAATATCAAAAAACTAAAGACCTTAAGTACGGTATTTGAAAGAGCTTGGAACTTTGCAAAAAATTCTGATTATTGGAATGCTATGATTTTAAATGGCTTTGCTACATCTGCAATATTAAATTCAGAACCAAAAATAATAACTGACTTGATCCTGAATGGTGCTATCGGTGCATCAATCTCTGGCAACGGGCCTGCAATTGCTGCAGTTGCAAAACATTTTGATGTCTCAAGAGTGAAGAAGGTGTTTTCATCCTTAGAAGGCAGAATAGTTGTTTCTCAAGTAAATAATAAAAGAGCAGAATTGCATGAATTGTGAAATTGAAAAAACAAAAATTTCTGGAAAACTGATTTGCCCGCCAAACAAAAGTTATTCACACAGAGCAGTATTTCTGTCGGCTCTTACCAAGGGCGAATGTGTAATTAAAAATTTTCTTCACTCTGCCGACACAGAGGCAACAATTAATGCATGTAAAAGATTTGGAGCAAAAATTAAGCAGGACGACAGTAATCTCATCATTAATTCAAATTCCACAATACAACCTTGTACAATTGATGCTGCAAATTCAGGGACTACGATTAGAATCTCAAGTGCAATTGCGGGTTTGGCGAAAGGAACAACAACATTATCTGGTGATGAAAGTTTAAACCAAAGACCAATGCAGCCTTTGTTAGATGCTTTAGAATTAATTGGCGCAAAATGTTCATCTTCAGAAGGGAAACCGCCAGTAACAATAACTGGAGAAATAAAAGGTGGAGAAATTTCAATTCCAGGCGATGTTTCTAGCCAATTTATCTCTGCCTTGATGATTGTTGCCCCAATATCACAAAATGGGATTAATTTGAATATAGAACGCGATTTAGTTTCAAAACCTTATCTTGATGCAACAATTATAGCAATGAAAAAGTTTGGCGTGATGGTAAAAACTGAAATACCTTACAAAAGATATTCTATAAAACCACAATCATATACTGCTACTACAATCACAATTCCGTCAGATTTTTCAAATTTAGCAATATTACTTTCTGCTGCGGTCTTAGTTGGTGACAATCTAAAAATCGAAGCTACAATGAGTGATTTGCCCCAAGGCGATGAAGCATACATTGATGTTTTAAAAAAATTGGGAGTGTCTGTAAACCTGTCTAAAAATATCTTTAGTGTAAAATCTCCAGAAAAATTAGATGGTGGAAAATTTGATCTAAGTAATACACCTGATCTTTTGCCACCACTTTCTATTCTTGGACTAAAAACATCAAAACCCATTGAAATTTTTAATGTTAAGCATGCTAGATACAAAGAATCTGATAGGATTGCTATACTTGCAAGAGAATTACAAAAACTTGGAATTCAAGTGGAAGAAAAAGATGATGGTTTAATTTTATTCCCACCTATTGAGCCAAAAGGATCAGAACTAAACTCAGAAAATGATCATAGATTATTCATGTCATTCTGTATTGCTGGTATGTATGTAGGTAATTGTACAGTTACTGACCCAGAATCTGTAAATATATCATATCCAAATTTCATTAGAGATTTGAATCAGGTTGGCGGAAAAATAAAATCTTCGCATAAGGAATTATAAGCATCATTTAATGTCTCTTAATTATTGTCAGGTAGCTCAATAGGTAAAAGATTAGTTTTAACAAGTTTTGGTGAAAGTCATGGAAGATGTGTAGGTGCGGTATTGGATGGTTGTCCTGCAGGTTTGGATCTGGAAGAAAATGACATTCAAAAAATGCTTGATTTGAGAAGACCTGGTCAGTCAATTATTACAACACAAAGAAAAGAACAAGACCAAGTAGAAATTCTTTCAGGAGTTTTCAGAGGCTCTACGACTGGTGCGCCAATTACCATGATCATTTGGAATAAGGATCAAGATTCACGAGAATATGATAGTCTAAAAACAAAGCTCAGGCCTGGACATTCGGATTTTCCTGCCATGATAAAATATAAAAAATTCAATGATTACAGAGGGGGCGGTAGATTCTCAGGTAGATTAACAGCTACATTCGTAATGGGCGGATCGATTGCAAGAAAGTTATTGAAGGAGTCATTAGGAGTTGAAACTAATTCATACACAGTGCAAATCGGAAAAATTAGAATGAATAAGATTCCCACTGCAAAAATGATCAAATCAATCTATTCTAATGATGTGAGATGTCCGGATAATGTCTATGCAAAAAAAATGAAAAATTCCATAATGGATGCACGGAAAAAAGGCGATTCATTAGGGGGAATAATAGAATCTGTCACTTACAATTTGCCTACTGGTATTGGTGAGCCAATTTTTAGTTCGATTGAATCAGATATTAGCAAGGCAATATTTTCAATTCCATCTGTCAAAGGAATTGAGTTTGGGTCAGGCTTTCATGGGTCTAGGAGTTTTGGTTCAGAAAATAATGATCTATACATGATTAAAAAAGGTAAAATCGTCACAAAGACAAACAATGCTGGAGGTATTCTGGGTGGGCTCTCTACTGGAATGCCAATTGTGATTCGCGTAGCATTCAAACCTGCATCTTCTATTGCAAAGAAGCAAGTTACAGTAGACATTAAATCAAAAAAAGCAACAATTTTGAGTATAAAAGGACGACATGATCCCTGTGTAGTGCCAAGAGCTCCTCCAGTTGTGGATTCTTTAGTTTCTCTAACTCTTGCAGATCTTTCATTACAAGGCGGTTTCATTAAATCAGTTATTTGAAACAATGTCTGACATGGATGAATTACGTAACAAGATGGATCAAGTTACACTTGAAATGATAAAGTTGTTGAACACTAGAAACGAAATTGCAAAAGAGATTGGACAAGTTAAAAAAAATCTAGGAAGGGGAGTAACTGACGAGGTGCGTGAAGAGAACTTGCGAACTAAGGTAATTTCATTATGCAGTGAAATTGATTTAGATGCCTCCATTGGAACAAGATTACTAAATTTTTTGCTTAATGAATCAGTTAAAATTCAATCCCCGATGAATCATACACACCTTACAATTTTCCTCAAAGCAAAATACCTTGAAGAGCATGGTAAAAAAATTATACATATGGAAGTTGGTGAACCCGATTTCCTTCCTCCAATTCAAGTAAAAAATGCTCTTGAGAAAGTATATGATAAAGGATTTATAAGATATGGAAATGCTAAAGGGCTGTCTCAATTTCGTTCTGCATTAGCAAAAAAAACTTCTGAAACTTTTCATGTAAAGACAGTACAAGAAAATATTCTTGTTTCACCAGGTGCACGTTTTTCAGTTTACTTGGCCATTTCTACGTTACTAAACCCTGGTGATGAAATTATAATAATCGAGCCCGCATGGCCTGCCTACAAAGATTGTGCACTCAATGCAGGAGTTAAGGTGAAAGTAATTAAAACAACTCTTGAAAGCAAATGGGAACCAAACATCAACCAAATTGAAGAGGCAATAACTCCCCACACAAAAATGATTGTACTAAATTATCCAAACAACCCTACAGGAAAAATCCTTCCAATAAATGTTCAAGATGAAATTATTGAACTTGCAATCAAAAATGATTTGTATGTATTAAGTGATGAGGTTTATTCACAGTATTCATACAAAGAATGGAAAAGTGTTCTTTCATACAATTACAAAAAAAGCATTGTTACCCAGTCATTTTCTAAATCTCACTCTATGACAGGATTCAGAATTGGATATGCCATAGCAATTGCAGAAATAATAAACAAGATGTCAGAACTTCAGGCACTATGCCTTACCAATGTTTCAGAACCTATTCAATTTGTTGCACTTGAAGCCTTGGATGCAGACATTTCAAACAACACAAATATCATAAAATCTAGACTGGAACTATTGACACGTGAAGCTAAAGAGATTGGGCTTGATTTTGTAAAACCTGATGGTTCAATGTATCTATTTGCAAAAGTTCCCAAAGATGGATGTGATAGTGGGAAATTTGCAAATTCCTTATTGGAATATGGTCTAGCAGTGGCGCCTGGGATAGGTTTTGGGGACTATAATGATTTCATTAGAATATCTGCCTGTAGAGACGAAAAAGAACTAATGGACGGTATTTCTATACTTAGACGTTATCTAAAGGAGTGAGAATTGAATAAAAAAATTACAATTATCGGGGCTGGTGGAAAAATGGGTCAATGGTTTGCAAAATACTTTATCGGAAAAGGTTTTGAAGTAACAGGTTTTGACTCTGAAAAAAAAATTCCGGGTAAATCAATTGTAATAGCAAATTCCCTTGTAGGCGGGATACTAAATGCCGACTATGTTATGTTATGCACTCCTACAAGAAGAACTCCAGAAATTATTAGATTAATTGCAAAAGAGATGAAACGAGGCACCTGTCTCATAGAGATTTCATCACAGAAATCTAAAACGTTACCGGCTCTTATAAAAATGCCATCTAAAATTAATCCAATCTGTATACATCCAATGTTTGGACCTGGAGCAAAAAAAATCAAGGATCAAAACATCATTTCAATTCCGATTAAAGATGCAAAAAACGAACTCACAGTAGCTAGATCACTTTTTCCAGGAGCTAATTTTGTCTCTATTGATGCAATTGAACATGATAAAAAAATTGCACTGATTTTAGGGTTAACACACTTGATGAATTTGGTATTTGCAAACATAATTTCAAAAGATGAAAAGATTTCACTAACAGAAAAAATGTCTGGAACTACTTTTATGGCACAAAAGATTTTAGCTGAAAGCATTATGACAGAGTCTCCGGAATTAATTGAAACAATAATAGCAAATCCAGAAATCAGGAGAATTGCTGAAGAATTTTGGAAGGATGTAGGTAGACTACTAACATCAGTGCAAGAGGGAAAGACAGAAGAAGTGGTAGCCTATGTAAAATCTTGCCAAGAGCGTCTTGCAGAAAACACTGATTTGGAGAAATCATACAAGAAATTAACTACTATGATTAATGCGATTTCTAAGTAAAGAAAATGCGTTCAACCAAAATTGTGACGGCGTTTATTACTAGTAATGAAAAATATCTCATCCTAAAAAGAAGTGAAAAGGTCAAATCCATGAAATGTTTGTGGGGAGGCATTAGTGGAGTGATTGAGAAGAATGAAACTGCTCTCCAAAGGGCAAAAATTGAAATTTTGGAAGAGATTGGAATAAAAGATAATCAATTAAAACTGCTGAAATCAGCAGAAAAAATAAGGATCAAATCACCTCAATACAAAAATCACGAGTGGGAAGTGTTTCCTTTTTTGTTTATAGTGAAAAATCCCGATATTAAATTAAATTGGGAAAATTCAGATGTTATGTGGATTTTAGCTGAAGAATTGAAGAATTATCCTATTGTTCCTAATTTAGAAAAGGTTCTATTCAGCTTGTTGTAAATTTTCAGTTTCTTTCTGATATTTCCTTTGCTGTGGTAACATAATATACACACATGCTCCACCACACATTGTACACGGAACGCTGTTTCCAGGATGCTGACCAGTTCTACTATGAATTTTTGCAGCCTCTTCAGGATCAATTGATAAAGCTAACTGTTTTTCCCAGTCAAGAGTTCGACGAGCTTCAGTCATTTTCATATCCCATTTTATTGCTTTGCTTCTAAGTTTAACCAAATCTGCTGCATGTGCTGCAATTCTATATGCAATTAATCCCGCTTTGACCTCCTTGGCATTTGGTAACGCCAAATGTTCTGAGGGAGTTAAGTAACACAATAAATCTACACCTTCGCTTGCTGAAACTGCAGCGCCTATTGCACTTGCAATATGATCATGTCCTGAAGCAATATCAGTTACTAATGGCCCAAGTACATAATACGGAACGTCACCTATCAATGATTTTGCCAATATTACATTTGCTGCAACTTCATTTAATGGTACATGACCAGGTCCTTCCACCATTACCTGAACGTCTTTCTCATGTGCTCTCTTTGTTAAACGAGCAATATTGATCATTTCCTGTACTTGTAACTCATCATGAGAGTCCAAAATGGAACCAGGTCTTAAAGCATCACCCAAACTAAATGTAACATCATATTTTCTGGCTAATTCAATCAGATAATCATAGTGGGCAAAATATGGATTTTCTTTATCATATTTGAGCATCCATGCCGCAGTAATTGTTCCACCTTTACTTACGACACCCCCATATCTTTGAACTTTTAAAATTCTCTTGGCTATTTCCTTGGTAATTCCAGCATGAATTGTTGTGTAATCAACGCCATCCTTAGCATTATTTTCAAACGCATTCAGATAATCATCTTCAGTTAAATCTAAAGGATTTTTGTGGACTTCTACACCGTGATTATATGCTTCGTAAATTGGCACTGTGCCAAATGTAATCGGAGCAACCTCCAATAATTTTCGTCTAATTTTTCCAACATCTCCACCATCACTTAAATCCATTATCGTATCAGCATGGTATTTTACAGCAACGTTTGCTTTTTCAATCTCTTCTTCTAAATTAATATTCAAAGTTGAGGTCCCAATGTTGACGTTAACTTTGGTTTTCAAACCTTTACCTATTCCAACATTATGAATTTTTTGAGGTCTGACATTATTGCTAGGAATTATGATTGAACCTTTTGCAATTTTTGGTAATAACCAATCTAAAGTCACATCTTCGTCTCGTGCAACCAATTTCATTTGATCCGTAGCAACCCCACGTCTAGCTGCACTCATTTGTGTACTCATTCTAAACTAACTACCTTTAAGCGGGATTTAAACAATCCCGACTAAAGAAAAATATGAAAGTTCTTGAAAAACCTTAAGTATATTATTATTTTGAATTGCCATCATATTTGAGATCTACATATGGGGTTAATTTTGGATAAGGGTATTATGAGGTACGGAAATGGGCGGTAGAGAATTTCGAGGGAATGTGAGTAATTTTTGTTCATTTGAGCGTGCTCAATAGGTTTCCTATTTCGCTAACAGTACCAAACCTCAATATTGTAAAAATTGATTAGAACATTAGCTTCAGATTTACATGAAATAAAATGAATGTGTTATCAATTGGAGGTTCTGATCCTTCATCTGGTGCGGGAATACAAAATGACATTAAAACAATCACTTCCTTAGATTCCTATTGTTTTACCGTAATAACTGTCGTCACCAGTCAGAATACTAGAAAATTTTCCAGAGTAGAGCCAATTTCTCCAAAAATGATAACAATTCAAATCGACTCTATGTTATCTGATTTTAAAATTGATGCAATAAAGATCGGCATGGTGTACAATTCTTCAATTATCAAAGCAATTTATTCGAAAATAAAAAGAGTCAAGATTCCAATAATTCTTGATCCCGTTATAAAATCTACAACTGGAGGAGTTTTAATGACCAAAAGTTCTATTCTAGATTACAAAAAATTCTTAGGTCCATTGGGTTTTGTGATCACGCCCAATAAAAAAGAAGCCGAAATCTTGTCAGGAATTAAAATTAGAACAAAAAACGACCTTTTAAAATGTGCAAAAAAAATTAAAAAAATTGGTACAAAAAATGTTATAATTACTGGAACTAGATTAGAAAAAAATAAGATGAGTGATCTAATTTTAGAAGATAGTGGACAAAACTTTAATACAACAACAAAAATATCAAAGTTAAATCATGGTAGTGGTTGTACGTATTCTTCTGCATTAACAGTTTGTATTGCAAATGGTAAAAATATTAGAGAATCATCAATGTTTGCACAAAAATATACAGTAGAATCAATCAAGCTTGCGGAAAAGTTGGGTAAGGGTATTGAAATTATAAAGGTCCCAAAAATTGATCCCATCAAAAAAAATCTTAAAAATGCTGCAACACGATTTGTTCAAATAAAAAACATTTACTCACTTATACCAGAAGTTCAAACAAATTTTGTTTTTTCAAGGTTAAATCCAAAGTCAACAAAAGATATTATCGGGATTAATGGAAGAATTGTAAAATCTGGTAAAACTGTTCAGGTTGTCGGTGATTTTGAATATGGCGGTTCACAACATGTAGCTACTGCAATTCTCGCGATCAATAAAAAATTCCCAACAATACGTTCAGCTTTAAACATAAAATATAATTCAAAAATTCTGAAAAAATTTCAAAGTCAAAGATTCAGAATTTCCGACTATGATCGAACCAAAGAACCTTCCGCTATAAAAAATAAAGAGAATCTTACAGTTTCTTGGGGGATTAAAGCAGCCATAAAGAATTTTTCTCAAGCACCGGATGTTATTTTTCATAAAGGTAGTTTTGGAAAAGAACCAATGATTCTAGTCTTTGGTGAAGAACCAAACAAAGTAGTTGATAAAATTTCCAGACTATTCTGAACTCAATTTAAGTGTGGAAGAAATCCATACTGTAACATAAATAGTCATTATTTCAAATACAACCTCGTGAAAGCTGTTATTCTAGCAGGCGGATTAGGCACAAGATTACAACCATACACAACTTTTATGCCCAAAGCAATGCTTCCATTAGGTGAAAAGCCACTATTAGAACATCTTATAGAATGGAATAAAAAAAATGGAATAAAATCCATTGTGTTATGTGTAAGTTATCTTAGAAAAACTATTGAAGATTATTTTGAAGATGGAAGTGGATTTGGGGTTGAAATAAAATACGCTAATGCAAAAAGACCACTTGCAACTGCAGGACAGTTAAAAACGGCAGAAAAATTCATTGATGATACATTTGTGTGTATGTATGGAGATTCAATTTATGATTTTAATTTAAAAAAAATAGTTAAACAGCACATCCAAAAAAAATCATTCATCACAATCAGTTTATTTGAATATAAAACAAATCTTCCATATGGAGTAATCGAAACATCAAAAAATGGAAAGGTTACTGCATGGAATGAGAAACCTGAAATTAATGCAAATATTAACATGGGTTGTTATGTCATGGAAACACAAGTTTTTGATTTTATCCCTAAGAATAAACCATATGGAATGGATGATTTAGTAAAAAAATCAATGGTGAAAAAGAAACCAATTCACAGCTTCATAATAAAAAGTGGGTTTATGGATATTGGAGATAAAGCATCTTACAGAAGAGCAAATCAGCAATACTTAGAAAAACTGGGAAAGATCTGACGTAAGAGAATGAATGAGGTCAAAATTAGAGAACTAGAAGAAAGGGATCTATTCCAAGGATTTTTAGAATCATTAGATTCACTCAGAAAAGCAAGCGATTTAGGCAATGAAAAATCCAAACAAGTATTTGCTAAGATAAAATCAAACCCCAACCATCTAATCTTTGTGGCAGAGTTAGGAGAAAGAATAGTGGGTTCTACCACCCTTATCATAGAACCCAAGTTTATCCATTATGGGGGACTCGTTGGTCATATAGAGGACGTAGTAGTGTCAAAAGAATTTCAGGATAAAGGAATTGGAGAAAAACTCATTCTAACATCTTTAGCTTATGCCAAAAATTGTGGCTGTTACAAAACAATCTTAGATTGTGATGATGAAGTGAAGCCATTTTATGAGAATATCGGATTTAAGAAACATTCAAACTCTATGAGATTTGACCACGTCTAAACATAATCTTTTTTTTGTTTGGGTTTTTTTATTTTAAATAAATTAATCCCAATAATTATCACTGGAATTGAAACAGCCATAAATAATAGAGGCACTAGTTGCACAACCGGAATCAAATAATTTTTGTTGATGTCATCTACTAAAGTATATGAATATGCCATCCCAACTAACAAAATTACTCCGCCAGCAATTATCATTGTTCCAATTTGTTTTGAACCATATCTTTTTACCATAATGAAAGAAACGCCAGTTAAAATTAAAGCAGGTGCTACACCAATAGAAATAAACTGGAAAATTTTTGGTTCAGGCTCTATTATAGGCGTTTTTGTATCTTGCGGTTGTGACATAAAATGATAAATGGTCACTATCTCTCCTGAAAACATTACAAATAATCCAAGGCTTGCGATTGCAATGAATTTCTCTACAGCCATTTATAATTTGATTTCATTTTTAATAAATAAACTATACAAAGTACTAAACTATACCCACAAGTGCTGCTAATTCTTTTCTGCATGCGGCACCTAATTGTTCTGCAGCCTGTTCTGGCGAAGTTTTATTCACAAAAATTCCATAACCTTTTTCCAAACCAGACCATTGATCAGTCACAGGATATATTTCAATATGCCAATGAATTTGTCTACTATTTTTCTTTTCAGGAGATAGATGAAATACAAGATTGTATGAAACGTTCTTAATACTTTTTGTGAGACCACCAAGTGTTGCTCTGAGAATAAGGGATAAATCATTAATTTCTTTTTGAGAAATTTTTGCAAAACTGGTAGCATGTTTTTTGGGGGATATCCAAAATTCGTAAGAGTATGAGGGAGCCCAAGGGCAGAATGCAATGAAACCTTCAGTTTGTAAAATTTGTCTAGGACCTCCCGTTTCGGCATTAACTGTTTGGCACATTACGCATACTCCTTTTTCGTTTAGAATTTTGTGCGAAGCCTCAGCCTCTGCTTCAATAACTGGAGGGATTGTTGAAAATGAGACAATATTCATGTGTGGATGATGGGTATTGCTGCCTGCTGCTTCCCCCTGATTTATATAAATTGATACATATGTAACCCCTTTCTGAGTGTACAACCATCTCAATCTATCCTGAACTACAACTAGAACGTGTGACCATTGTTCAGTATCAATAGTGGAGAAAGTATCTTTTTCCTTTGGAGAGGCCACTAATACATAATGATAACCATAGGCAGGTTCACTGTAATGAGGTCTATCACTATAGGAATTTTCAGAATTTATTGAAACCATAGGGTTTTTACTTTCAAAAACTCGAATCGACCAATTTGTGACGTAATCATCATCAGCATCTTGTAATCTTTGCAACATTCCGTTTTTTTCTACAAGAGATAAAACTGATGGATTTGTCATTGATTCATTTCCTGGAGCATATGGAGATTTTTTTAGATTTGAAGTCTTGCTCTTCTTTCCAATGATCATAAATCGTTCAGAAACGTAATCTTTTCGCATGGCACCCATATTTCTTACTGGCAGATCAAGGATGTTAAAACTGTTTCATATCATCGATGGATCGGAAATTTAGTTGCAAGATTTAAAGTGAACTAGTAAAGTGGTCAGAAAAGGGGCTGGTAAATTATTCCAAAAAATTCGGATGTTCAAATGATATATGTTTTGTTGGATGGGGTCGGAGATCTTCCACACCCTGATTTGAAGGGAAAAACTCCCTTGGATGCAGCAATGACTTCCAATTTGGATCTTCTAGCAAAAAATGGAACGATGGGAGAAGTTATTTCAGTAGGAAAAGGAATTGCACCAGAATCAGATATAGCGGTCTTCAACATGCTGGGATACAAATTTCAATATGGCAATTATGTTGGGAGGGGCGTAATAGAAGCTATAGGGATTGGAATTGATTTTAGAGATGGGGATTTAGCACTGAGAGGGAATTTTGCAACCTTGAACAAGGAAGGGATAATCATAGACAGAAGAGCTGGGAGGAAGATAGAAAAAGAAGATGTAAAAATAATAGCTAAGGAAATTGAGGAACAAATACAGTTCTCACAACCAAACACTTCTGTGGTTGTTGCACCAACTATAGATCATAGAATTACAGTCAGATTCAGAGTCGAGGGTAAATCCCTATCTTCTGAAATTACTAATACAGATCCATCATATGCGCGCGTTGAAGGGATGGGGGTTGCAAAAGCAGTATCGGATTTTCTGAAAATTGAAAAATGTTTCCAGCTTGATGAATCACAAAATGCAAAGATTTCAGCAAAATTAATTAACGAATTCACTGAGCAATCTCTCTCAATAATGGGTAAAAGTGAGATAAATAAAAAAAGGAAAGGCCAGGGGAAAAAGTTGCTTAATGGTATTCTTTTGCGTGATGCAGGAAATCGTTATCCCAGTGTTACCCCAATTAACGAGTTGTATTCAATGAATTTTTCTTGCATTGTAGACATGCCTGTAGAACTAGGAATTTCTAAAGTTTTGAAAATGAAAGCGTTCAACGCAGGAGGCCTGACTGATTATGAAGAAAAAGCACGAGTTGCAGCTAAAGCTATGGAAAGTCAAAATGCTATCTATGTGCATTTGAAGGGACCTGATGATTATGGTCATGATGGAGATGCAGAAGGAAAAATGAAAAACATTGAAGAGATTGATCAAAGATTCTTTGGAAAACTTCTAGATAATATTGACACAAGTAAAATAGCTATAATGATTTCTTCTGACCACTCAACACCTTGCATCAACAAAAGACATAGTGATGACCCAGTGCCATTGTTAATTTCCAAGGACTCTATAAAAAATGATGGAACCAAAAGAATGACCGAAGTTGAAGCTAAAAAAGGAAAAATTGGATTAATTGAAGGAGCACAAGTTGTCCAAACCGCACTTGATTTAATTAAATCTCAAATGTAGTAATTTTTCCAGAATTTCTAATATCAAGAACTTTGCTTCGAAGCTTATCCACATCAATATTATAATAATTGCCTGAAGAGTGCGATAGTTTCTCTAAAGCACGGCCTAAAATTGAAAGACAGATTGAGTCTTCGTCTTTTTGGTAGTGAACCAAAGCTGCGGCCACAAGGATTATTCCGTGTACCAACACTTTTTCTTCCCCATGGCAATTTTTCCATATACCTTCAAAAACTTCATGGCATTCCCAAAATCTTTCATCGTTAAAGAAAAAAATCCCGTCTTTGACAGCTTTTTCTTTTTCTATTTTTTCCTCAATGACATGTTTTGCATGTTCTAAGGATCCTATAGGTTGTAACTTTTCTACCAGCATATCTAACTCTTTTTGTTCTATTGAAATATCAAATTCAATGTATTTGCTTGAAACTCTTGCATCACGAATAGTGACATTCATACCAGAACAAAATTCACGTGATTTTTTTAACAAGATTGTAGCATCTTTTGGTTTAAAGTCATTATTTTTTAAATGAAGCATGAATCGTTCCATGATTTTTCAATATTGAGTTTTCATAAATTTCTTCTTCTATGCCAATTAAGATTTATATTCACTATAGGAAGGATTTCGATACATGTCAATTATTGAAACAATTAGTGATGTGAATAATACATTCCTATCTAGAAGGGAGCTTATCTGTAATTTTACAGGACTTGGAGGGAAACTAAAAAAAATAGAAGCTATCGACATGATAACAAAGGAATTCAAGCTTGATGGAAAGATCATAATTCCAATTAAATTACAAAATCATGTAGGAATGCCTTTGGTCACAGGCACTTTCTATGTTTATGATGATGAAAAATTAGCCAAAGAGCATGTCAATCCAATAATCTTCTCACGATTAGAAAAGGCAAAAAAAGGAGGTAAGGAAAAGAAAGAGGAAAAACCTGCAGAAGAGAAAGTTCAAGAAACGAAAGCTGAAGGCGATGAGCATGATAAAAAAGATGTTGAATCCTCAAAGAAGGTAAAATCAAAAGAAGAATCTGTTAAGACACAAGTTCAAGAAACGAAAGCTGAAGGCGATGAGCATGATAAAAAAGATGTTGAATCCTCAAAGAAGGTAAAATCAAAAGAAGAGTCTGATAAAACACAAGTCCAAGAAAAAAAGCCTAAGGAGAGAGCGAAATAATGGCAGGAAAAAAAGGGTACAGTCCTAAGATTCACTCATATTACAAGGTTGAGGGTGAAAAAGCTACAAGGAATAGAAAAACTTGTTCTCGTTGTGGAAAAGGTGTTTTTATGGCCGAACACAAAAGTAGACACACTTGTGGCAAATGCGGTTTAACAGAATTCAAATAGTGAGTTTCTTTTACTTAACAAAATTTTGATTATTAACATTTCATAACAAATGTTAATGAAGAATTTGTTTTATACCACAAAATAGTCATCCTAAAAATCAGCTCTGAAATTGTGAGATTATAAAAAACCCTAAAATTCACGCATGAATTTTCTAGTCATTAGGACAAAAAGGTTTAATTAAAATTGATAATTTGAACAAATGTTTTTGGATTATTTCTTTAATCCATTTTTTTAAATTTACAAAGATGTACAATTGGGAATATGATTTATCAGCCCAAAGAGGACCAAAGAATCTAAATTTAATAATTTTCGCATCAGCCGCGGTTAGTGCCCTGATTTTGTTTCTAGTATTCCATCCTCAAATCTCAGATCTTAATCAAAAATCTCCTATTATCTTAAACATTATGTTTGTACCTGCAATGGCAATAGGATTCCTTTATGGAATACGAATTACAGAACGTGCCATGAAACCCTCTGAAATTCGCAGCCCAATAAAAAGATCAGTTATAAAGATTTTCCTATTCTTTTTCGTTATAGGTGGTTTGTTTAGTGCTGTAGGCTTTGCAATAAATGGCGGTAGCCTAATGCCAACTACATCGATTCTAGAGGACGGATTGCATGTATGGCTGATTGATTATGTCTTTTCAAACGGCGGAGCTACGTTTCTAATCATTTCAAGCATTACGCTAATGGCAGCTGCCACAAAAAGAATTGTAGGAATGGGCGGTTCATTAAATAAGGTTTTTACTTTTGTTGGTACATTTATTTTCTGTTCCATGCTGGCATTAAGCTTCACTCAAAGTGATCCTTCCAATTCTCAAGTTTTTCTTTACACATTCTACCAAGCTGGAATAGTGGGAGGTGCCCTTTATGAGATGAATAAACTCACAAGAAATCAAAACACTTTTGAAGATTTCTCAAATGGTTATTTGTAATTAAAAACTAAGACTCTGATTCGATAGGAATGTACTCTAAATATTTTTGACATTGTGGACTAGTAATGTCTTTGTTTGCCCTACATTCCTCAAATATTGCAGATTCTACAAATGTTGTGAACAAATGACATTCTGGACTTTGAAGGTCTTGGTTTGCAATACACTCATCAGCTTTGATAAAAACCTTGAATCGTTCACACCCTTCATCTACGAAGTTGTTTGCTTTACATTCCTCAAAATGAGTAGTTTCTGCTCTCTGAATTCTGTCTGCAAAAAGAACGTCTGGACCTATTAAAAGAGCAAGTATGCCTATGAGCGCAAGAGATCCGGCTACGAGGATCATTGAATAACCTACTACCCTGTAGTTATGAGGCTCTTTCATTTAGCGAATCTTTTCTCTTGAGGAATTTATTCTTTTCAAGAACAACTTGAAATTAATTTAACCATACAATTGTCAATTTCCGGAAAAAAGAAAAGTCAGTTTCACCAAACATTACTGTTGACAATACAAATCTTACATTACGAATTTTTGGGGCCAATAAAACTTTCTGAATGGGGTCCACCTATGGAAGAGGTTGTCTATGTTTTAATGGCTAGAGAAAAAGACAGTTTCAAAATAATACATGTTGATGAATCAGAAAAAACAAAAGAAAAAGACTTTTTCACAAAAAAAGACAAGTTCAAGCGTTGGATTTCACATGCAGGATCAGAAAATAATCTTTACCTAGCAATTTTACCAATGTGGGGATCAGACAAAGATGATAGAAAACGAGTAGTAAGAAATACAATAACAAGGTACAAGCCCATTTGTAACCAGGAAAAGTAACCATAATCTTATTTTATCGATACAACTAGAGAAAAATTATGAAGTGTCCGTGCTGTGGTTCTGAAATGAGGGTGGAAAAAGAATTAGGCAAAAGCATTCTTATGAAATGTGTTGATTGTGGCCTGAGCGACACTAAATTGAAATCATGAATTAAGTTTCTTTAGAACATCAAATAATTGTAATGTAAGCAAATCAATCGCCTTTTTCAAATGCTCAAATTCATTAATTGAGTGAATCTGACCTTCAACAAGTCTTCGTAAAACCTTGACTGCGCCTTTGTTGAATTCATCAGAAGCGACAACCTCAAGTGCATTAATTTTTGACAACAAAACATCAAGTTCTTGTTGCATCTTTTCTGATGGGGAATGTTTCATATTACAACTTCAGTTCAAATTTATATATGAATTATTGAATTTTACAAAAGATCTTCATCAATTTGTTTTATGGCATCCAAGTATTGCTGACATGTACAGCCAGGAATTAGACATTTTCCCAGCTTTAAGAGAGACTCGCTAGAGTCAGATGGTACATGAGCTTCATCAGTATGGTGACATCTTTCACAATTCACGATTAAAAAAATTATTATCTTTTATTTAAGGAATAAGAACTGCTCTAGCATCAATTTCAGAGTTTTTTAGCTTTAACAACACTTCGTTGGCTTGCTCTAAAGGATATGCTTCAGAAACAACTTGCAAATTGTTTTGTTCAGCTATTCTTATTACCTCTTCCATATCTTTTCTGGAACCAATTAGTGTTCCACGTATGGTTTTTTCCTCAAATGATAAGAAG
>SDBT01003448.1_pt1 | contig 27348 bp, 27 predicted proteins | sample 2277101 | NCBI WGS metagenome assembly SDBT01 (sample SAMN10404973, study PRJNA504765) | marine sediment metagenome | isolation source: marine sediment core GS10_PC15, 103 cmbsf | place: Arctic Ocean: Southern Knipovich Ridge | collected 2010 | reverse complement strand
TGTCTTTTTTGTAATCCATTTATCTCTCTAAATTAACAAGCTCGACATTAATTTGCCGTCTGTAGAATGGGTCTATGTATGTCTTCTTTAATAATCCCTTAATTAACGAAGGCCATTGCTTTATTCCTAGAACTGTATAAGCCATTCTCCAATGCTTAAGAAGTTCTTTAATAGTTAACAAACAAAGAACTTTATCAGGTTTTTCATTGTCTCCATAATAGGCCTTAACGAAACTTTCCTCATAGGATTTTTCAGGACTCATACGAAGAAAGAACAACATACTCCCCCAGTAAAGTATTCTGCTTGTAGCGATAAATCTGGCTAAATCCATTTCTTTATAATCGGTTTTCATTTTTCCTGGATCAAGTAAGAATATTCTACCTTCTTTGTCAATGAAAACTTGTCTGACATCAAATCCTTTAAGAGTGTTAGTATGATGAGTATATATTTCAATATCTTTTAATGTTCGAAGCTTAAAAATAATACTATTGATGAATTTCTCAGATACTCCAAAAGCCTTTAACTCGTCACAACACCCCTCCATTTTATTAAGAATACTATTGATGTCAAATTTACACTCAGTTATCGTTGTTTGGTGAAACCTGGAAAGAGTTTTACCCAAGCGCGACAGAATATGATGTGTATTGTCCGGCTTTGAATTAAACCTTCTTTTTAGATCAAACTGTCGGAACATTTTAAAGAAGTGTTTTGCAAAAAACTGTTCAGTGAAAATCGCATTATATTCCTTTAAAAATCCTACCGGTTTTACAAAGCTGACATTCATATCATTTTTAGGCCAGTAATGAGAAAGATGCACCAGACTGCGATACTCATCTTCAGCCAATTTCCTGTCGTCAGACGACAGTGGTAAGATTTTTTCATTTTCTTTTTTATATAAAATTACTTTGGGGATTTTTATGTAAACCCCCTGTTTCTCCGAATCAATAATAGTATTAACCCAAAAGCAAATAGAAAAACAATTTACCTCCAATGGACCAAATTCTATACGTTTTAAAGAGCTATTGTCTGCGAAAAATTCATCAACCACATAATCAGATAATTTATTATATAATTGTTTATTGGTTAGCTCTCTATTCATAATAAATTCTTAAGATTTAGAACCATATCTTCAAAATTTTGAGCATATGCCTTTGTTGAAAATTTTTCTTCTATAATTCGTTTCCCTTCCGCGCCCATAGAATCTCTAAGTTTAGGGTTATTGATAAGGCGATCAAGATACGCTATAAGGGAATGAACATCACCCGCCTCGAATAAAAATCCGTTTTTACCTACATTAACGAGTTCACATGTTCCCCCTACGTTGGAGACAACAATCGGTTTGCTCCACAGCATTGCATCACGCACAACATCTGGTAACGACTCGCTATAAGAGGTTGAAGCATAAATATCTGTAGCTTTAAAAAGATCAGGCATATCAGAACGCCAGCCAAGGAAATGAACATTTTTAGTAAGATTATTTTTGCTCACATATTGTTTTAAGCTTGAATCGTATGCCAATGAATCAGGATGAGACTCGCAAGGACTACCAGCAAGTAATAGATGAAGATTCGGATACTTATTGATTAGAATTTTAATAGATTTAATCAGGTCCAGTTGACCTTTGCCCCGGACAATGTTTGCAGCCATAAGAACCAGTATGTCTGTAGAAGATAAATTTAACTCCTCGCGGATGTCATTACCAAATGGTATCTCAAAATCCGTAACGCCTGAATAAAGAGTTACCAATTTTTTTTGGAAAAGCGGCAATGTGGACAGAATTCCAAACATCTTTTTGCCTTGACTCTTATATACCAGATTGACTACATCTGCCAAGATTAGACCAAAACGATGAAGTAACCAGGCAACTTTTCCCTGTGGTTCTGACATAATATTCAATATTATTTTGCATCCAGATAGCTTACTTGCTGCATATAGGAAAACAAAAGTTCTAAGGTTGTCAGCCCATACAACCTTCGGTTTGACTTTTTTATAAAACTTTATTAATGAACTATTATATTTACATATGCCTGCAAGGACTCGAAAAAAATCAACAAACCTTAAATTCAATAGTTTTTTATCATAAACATCTAGTACAGGAGGATATGGAACAATAAATACATCAAGATTAAGTTGTCTGACCCGGCAGGTTAATTCATTTTCAGTCTGACCAACTAACACAGGGTTCAGTTTTTCAAGGTCAATACGGTTGAGAAGGCGAAATATATTTTTTGCGGCACCACTAAAGTTGGCTCCCATAATATGGAAAAATGCAATTTTTATTGGAAAATTTTGTTTTTTTTTCAATTCTGTCTCTATATCCTCGACATAATCTTTTCTTTCATGAGGCCTAATATCTCATAAAAAAGAATATCTGTCTTTCTTAAATTTAGGGCATTTGGAAACGGTGAAAATTCTTTTCGGTAATGCTTCACAAGATGCCCTGTCGGGGCAGCTATTGGGTTCATTCCCAATTTCTTAAATAGCTCCATAGATCGCAACATATGACTTGCGGAAGTCACCAATAAAAAACTTTCTCCGCGGACGATAGGTTGAACAAACATAGCCTGATCAAATGAAGACCTTGATTCGGTTTCAAGAATTAGATTTTCTTGCGGCAATCCTAAAGCTACACCAAGATCTTTCATCAATTCAGCGCTTGAAACCGGATCTTTTCCTCTGCCACCCGACAAAATCAGGCTTGCCTCTGGGATTATCCGATATAGTCTGATCCCTTCAATTAATCGAACTAATCCTTCATATGTAAACTGGCTTGTAATTGGAAGTTCCTGATCCAACACATGCCCCCCAGCTAAAACAACAATAAATTTAGTGTCTGAAAATCTATCTTCTCCACTATCACTGATTGCATATGGGGCATAATACCTCTCAAGATGTTTCAGAAAAAGATTCGGCAAAAAAGGCAAGCTTCCCAACAATAGATATAAACACCCACAGGTTACAAGAATTTTTCCGATTTTTTGTTTTGCTTTTCTCCATAGAAAAAACAAACCAACCAGCAACATTAGCAAGCTGAGGCTTGTTGGAGAGACGAGAAAAAGTACTAGATACTTCAAATAGATATAGTTCATTAACTAGGCTCCCTCGGTTCAGATAAAGTAAATGAATTCTCTGTTCTAGTCATAATCTTTTATTAATATTTCCTCGAAAAATATTCTATTGTTTCTTTTAATCCGTTCACCCATAATCAACCGACAAACGACCGGATCGAAGAAAATTAGCAGCCCTGAATCTCTGCATTTGGTGGACTATGTTAAACGATGCCCCTTTTTGATGGCCGGATGCGAGTTGGCAAAAACAATAATAATACTTTGTAAAGACCCACAAAAATCACAAAACTAGATAGAGGACGAACAATATCTACGGTAATAACTCTTTCGATTGTTCCATTGGTAATGATATCAAACAAAAGCAGCGTGAAAAATGCCGCAAAGGCAGGAGAGGTCATCAACCGTCTCTCAAGTGAAGGATATAAACGATTGGTGACAATTGCTATAAAAAAAACGACGATCGGTGCCAAAATATGGCCAAAATAGATATACAGAGTACCTTGAATGCTCCACATTTCGCTGGCATAAAACACTAGCTTGTCATAGTAGACATAGGCGAAGAGTTGGTTTATGCTAAGCATACCAGGAAAAATATTTCCTGGAACGAGAGCATTGATGCTCCTCATTAAGCTTGTTACGGGATTGTAATATTGCCACGGATTATGTATATGCCAGTCATTCAAAATATGGAACTGCGCTGTCATTGCGCTTAATCTATGTAGTAGTTTTGTAATGCCGAAAAGCAGGTTCTCTTTGACTAAAAGAACTGATTCATAATTTAAAGTCTCCAGTATCAAGTTGGTATTAACGAATTCAGTATACTGGAAAACGGGTCTCAGTTCTTGAGCAAATAAGCCTGATATAACTACAATCGGCATTACGACTATAACCAAACTGAATGTCTTTAATAGACGAAGCAATTTCCACCTTTTATGAATATTCAGCGCTAGCCAGAAAACAAATCCCATGATTACTACATGAAAGACAGCACTTCGGCTCCCTGACAAAATATCAAACAGCATTGATATTACTGGCGGGACCAATAAAGAATAGTACGCAGGTCTCAGTCCGGCATGCTGTCTTTTTAAGAATGCATACAAACAAACGAAATTGATAGTAGCTAAAGAAGCCATCCCCCATAAAAACATACGACTGCCCTCGCCTGTTATTGTTCCTCTTATTCCTGCACTCGGACTTGTGTAATTTAAAACAAATAGCAATCCTATTGTAAACCAGAAGGGCAGTCCGCCCTTTAGGATAACCTTATCCAACCTTATGAATATCTTTGGGAAGAAAGAAATATTTCCCTTCCGAGGACTTTTCAGTAACAAAAGACCTATTAGCCATGCCAACAATAAAGAGAAAAGACTCCAATAGACAACGGTTGCAGCTTCGGGATTGAAATAATCGCTATAGGCTTCTATGTACACGAGATGTTTTGCGGACAACTCCTTTTCAAATATTGAGACAAACGGTCTAGTGAGATAGTTTTGGAATACATAAAAAGCTATTATTATGTTGATAAAGACAACGCGTTTTGACCAAAAAAGCAGGGCGATGATGATGCAAGAGCCTATCATAGCTATTGCCGCAGAAGTGTTCTCGGCTACAAAATTTTGGGCAAGTACTGGAATAAGAATCCCATATATTAAAAAGAAACTTATAAATAGGCGTCGTGTTGTCATGATTTGTTAAGTGGAAAAATATTCTTGGCTCCGATAGCTTTATAGTCTTGGCCCTTAGTTATAACTACCATTGATAGAGGAAAGTCCTATCGTCTGGATCCTTGCTTTCTGATTCTTTTGGGTCATGGGGCAAATCTGTGCAATTCGCTATCAAAGCAGGTTGATTACTTATGCACTTAAATCCATACCAGAGTTTCGGAGGAATCTTGACTAATTGGTAATTGTCTCTTCCAATTTCTAGGATTTTTAAATTGCCCTTGCTATTAGAATGTTCGCGTTCATCATAAATAACTAAGCGGATTTTACCCACAGGGACGGCGAAAAGCTGAGCCATCCTCTTGTGCTGCTTCCAGGCTTTGACTTCTCCTGGTAAAATCTCTGAAAAGTAAATTTCCCCAAATCTTTCAAACAGGGGATTATCAATCCTGATCATATGCATCACCCTTCCCCGTTCATCAGGTATTTGCTTTAACTCTTGAATCAGAACGCCTTCGATTATTTGTTCCTTGCCCATTCCATTCCTCTTTCATTCGCTAAAAAACAGTATTTTTCTATTTGTTGGACACTAAACTCAAACATATTTTCTCTGTTTTCATAGAATCTCTTATACCAGAAGGCGGTATGCTCTACCGTTTCTTCAAATGATAATATAGCCTGCCAATTCAAAAGTGATAAGGCTTTATCGCAGCACAGTTTAAGGAGACTGCTTTCCTTTTTTTCCGAATTTTCTTGATTAATTGTCCACTCGGCACTGTGCCAGTATTTTTGAAATGCTGAGATGAGGACGCTCACCGGCTGAATAACATCAGCCTTCGGTCCAAAATTGAAGGCTTCACCTGTTTCAAACCTGTCCTTTGCCAATAAAGCTCCAAGCCATAAATAACCGCTTAAAGGTTCCAGTACATACTGCCATGGTCTTGTCGCATTTGGATTCCGCACAACAACATTTTTCCCTTCCGACGAGGCTTTCGCGCAATCCGGTATAATTCTATCCTCTGCCCAATCACCTCCGCCAATTACATTACCAGCTCTTGTGGATGCAACTTTGACATGTCCTGCCTTTCTGAAAAACGATTTGCAATATGAGTTGATGATTATTTCTGCGCATCCCTTTGAAGCGCTGTATGGATCGTCACCTCCTAATTGATCGTTTTCACGATAACCCCATAACCATTCCACGTTCTTATAACATTTGTCGCTTGTAATTATCACGGCGGCCTTCACAGAGTCTGATAACCGTATATTCTCCAGAACATTTACTGTCCCTCCCACGTTACTATCAAAGGTAAGCTTTGGGTAATCAAAAGATCGTCTCACAATAGGCTGGGCTGCTAGGTGAAAAACAATTTCGGGTTGAAAGTTATCAAAAACATATTTTAGATCTTTAAAATTCCTGACATCGCCTGTTAAATTTTCTAAGTGAGCATTTAATCCTAGAACCTCGAAATTGCACGGAGTAGATGGAAGATAGGAAGAATATCCTGTCACTTTCGCACCAAGGGAAGTCAGCCAAAGTGAAAGCCATGACCCTTTGAAACCTGTGTGACCTGTGATAAGGACACGTCTGTTTTTATAATATCCTTTGAACATAGAAGAATTTTTCCTTTTATCCTCTGATTTTTAAACTATCCGTTTAAAAAATTCCTAAATCTGTTCCTAACTCTCTGAGCCAATTCTACACAGTTTTTAGAGTAACGAAATGGAAATAACCAAGTTCCTAAATATCCAACAAAAGAAATCCATTCGTGATGCCTATGTTTTCTTAAGAAATCTCGTGCCGCCTGCTTATCACCATTTAACCATGCTTCTTTTCCTAGTCTCCTAAAAGTGTGAGTTTCGAATTTTTGAATCTCATAGGGAACCTCATCCCTTAATGTAGGAAAATTTATTTCTAGTTTACTCAGCAGTATGATCGATTCCCGAGCGGATAAAAATCCTTTAAAATCAGATTCTTTAGTCGATCCCATTCTCCATTTTGCTAGGCAATCTTGAAGATAATCGGACTTATAATTATATGCCAGTCTAAGTGTTAAGTCATAGTCACAAATTATCGTGAATTCAGGATCAAATAAATAGCTCAAATTATCCAATGCACTGCGACGAAACATCATTGTTACGGTCCAAATAAAATTATGTCTTAATAGGTCTTTGAATATTTCCTTACTTTGTGTTGGACACCCCTTGAATGCTTTATTATATTCTCCATTTGAATCAAAAGAGACAGCATTTGTGAATGTTAGTGCAACATCAGGGTCATTAAAAAGTGGCAACTGCAGCTTCAACTTGTTTGGAAGCCAAATATCATCAACATCTAATATTGCAATGAAGTCCCCTTTTGCTTTATTAAAAGCTTGGTTGCGTGCTTCTCCTAAACTAACTTTTCGGTCATTTCTGAAATACCGAAGTTTGTCACCATAACTCTTTGCTATATCGGCACTATTGTCGTTGCTTGCATTATCCCAGAACACAATTTCCCAGTTAGTATACGTTTGATCAACAACGCTATCCAGTGCTTCACGAAGAAATTCCTCGCCATTACAACAATTCATGATAACACTTACTAGAGTCATCTAAACATTCTTTATTTTTATCATGTCATCATGCAAGGAATCACCAAGTCTTCCATGGAGCTTTTCCTCCATTCCAGAGATTTTCAAGGAGAATATAATCACGGTAAGTATCCATACACTGCCAGAAACCATCATGTTTATACATATTTAATTTCCCTTCCTGGGCAAGCTTTTTCATTGGCTGTTCTTCAAGCTCTACATCCCCCTCAATATAGTCCAAAACTTCATTTTCAAGGACAAAAAAGCCAGCATTAATATACCCTTCAAGTGGTTTTTTTTCATTCCAGTCAATAATTTTTCCTGACAAATCCTGTTCAACAGTCGCGAATCTGGAAATGGGGTGGACACCTGTAAAAGTAGCCAGAGCCTTTTTCTTAGTATGGAATGTAATCAACTCCTGAATGTTCACGTTGGAAACTCCATCTCCATAAGTAACCATGAACCTATCTCCATCTAAATAGGATTTAATTTTATTTATCCGTCCCCCCTTTTTTGTCTCAAGTCCCGTATATGCCAATGTAACCTTCCAGTCTTCCCCGTGCTGGTTATGGCAGGTTATATAGTGGTCCGATTTTAGCGACACAGTCACGTCATTATTCATATACTGATAGTTTAGGAAATATTCCCTTATAACTTGATGTTTATAGCCCATACATAAAATAAAATCTTTGAATCCATGATGACTATATAGTTTCATAATATGCCATATTATTGGCCGTCCGCCAATTTCAACCATCGGTTTGGGTTTATGCTCTGTTTCCTCACGCAGTCGGGTTCCTTTTCCCCCACAAAGAATGACAACTTTCACTATTGTCCTCCTTGAATTAACTTCCTGTAATAATCAATTGTCTTCTTTAATCCTTCCTCAATAGTAATTTGAGGTTTCCAATCTAGCAAGCGTTTGGCAATACTGATATCGGCATATAGCTCCATATTTTCTCTTTTCCTGTATGAGAGGGCTCCAAAATCAGGTTCACCTGTTCCGACTAACTCTACGACGTTATTAATAATATTTTTAATAGAAACTGGCTTGCCTGATGCAAGATTAATCACTTTGCCTACAGTGTTCTCATTTATTGCAGTTTTGATCAAACCGTCAACGACATCATCTATGTAACAAAAATCCCGCAATTGCTCTCCTTTAGAAACAGGAAATGTGTTGTTTTGGAGACAGCCCATTATTATTTGAGGCAGGAATCTTTCTTGGTTTTGTCCTGGCCCATATACCAAAAAAAGCCTTACTGCTATTCCTGGAAATTTTTCGGTTCGAGCAAGGGTCTGTACTAAATGAGTAGCAGCGACTTTAGCAGCTGAATATGGAGCGATTGGGGCTTCTCGCATATCTTCCTGCTGTGGTGCACTTCCATTCCCATATTCATCGCTGCTTCCAATTTGGATGAATTTTTTAAGGGATGAACTGTTCACATGTTCAATCAAATTCAAAGTTCCAACATAATGAGAATCAATAACGCTTCTTCCCCCTTTAAAAAAGGAAGAATGATCAATATAGCCTCCGGCATTAAAGACGTATTCAAAAGTATAGTCATCCAATACATCCTTGAGGGCAGCGGAATCCCGAAAATCAATGGTAATAGTTTGGATATCCTGAAAAACTTCTCGTTGTTTTGTTTCTTTCAGATCAAGGCTCACGACTGTTGCCCCAAGCATATCCAATTTTTTAACCAGAGCAGTACCTAAAAAACCTGCCCCGCCGACCACTAAAACATTGCTGTCAGATATTTTGTCAGTAATTTGTTTATATTCTATATTATTCATTCCCAATCCCCAAAAACACTCAAACCTTTACATATGAAGTCTTATCATTTTGTCTATTATTACGATCTGTTCTTCTTTAAAAAGAAGGGCAGGTAGTCTATGAATTTGGTTTTTCCAAAAGACAGAGTTTGATTTGATAAATTTTTGGAGTGAGAAAAGCGGTTGATCATAAAAAAAAGGAGATTCTACTGTTGATGATATAATCAATCTAATATTGTCTAGTAAAACATCAATTTCACTTTTCTTGGGTCTCTTTCTTTCCTGCATTGAAAACCACAATTGTTCGAATATTAAATTATATGCATCAACTCCAAAAGGAGCTGCATTAAGAGAAAAATATTCCCAGTCAATAATATGAATACCATCTTTATTGGTTATCACATTATCAACGGACAAATCACCATGTAAAGGAAACTTATTCTCTTTATACCCATGCCAGATATTGCAATAATGTTCGATAACATTATTAACTAAAACAGCGTTTTTTTGAATCCCTTTTGAGTATTTTTCTTTGCATCCTTCAATAAATTTAATCTTGATTTTAATATAATTTTCATTAATTTTTATAATGTTGCAAAGCTTTTTTTTAGAATTATGATATCTCTTAGATTGATACCAGTTCCATCCTTTTTCTTCTTGCTTTATCTGTTCTATTCCGGTCTTAGATGAAGATGCTTTTAGAATACTTTTCTTTTGATTCTCCTCAAAATAAAAAGTAGCGACTTCATTACCATGAGAGCAATTCCTGATTAATCTTAGCATAGTTTAGGGCTAATTCTTCTTTGCGATTGCAATTATTGATGGAACAAAATATTTAGCCTTTAAATATTTAAACAAAAATAATTCTACAATTTTTGCTCCAACACGCTTTGCTTTAATTTTGCCATCTGCATTTCTTGCGGAGATTAAGGATGTAAAACCTTCTAATTTATGTTCATATGAGGAAATAAACTCTGGAAAACGATAGTCGGGGAAACAACAATATAAGTTTACTGTATTAAACCCAACATCTTTTAGAATGTTCTTTATTGCAGAAAATGAGTATAACCAATTTACATAAGGTCTGCCTAATTTTCTCATCGAGATAAAATTGGCTACTTTTCTTGTTGAAATACTAGTAAACATAAGATTGGCGTGGGGATCCTTGATGCCTAAAAACATCTTAAAATCGTATCTATTTTCTATGGCTAAATACAGCTTTCCTTTTGAGTCTAGGTTCGAGTACACTTTTCTTAAAAAAGCTATTTGCAGATCTTTAGAGTTGTAAAAATAAGTTTTTTTTGCCTCTTTTCCATAATATCGTTTAAGCTCTATTTTACCTTTTTCTGGTATCCATTCTAAAACTCCATTTACAATAGCAACATCAAATTTATTCTCAAAAAGTAAAATTTGGTTTAAATTTTCACATAATAGATCAATATTCCCAAAATTTTCATCTTCAATTCTACGACGGAGAAAAATAAGAGATTGAATTGTTTGGTCAACACCTAAAACAAATCGGGTTCTTTTTGCTAAAGGTATTGTTAAAGCACCCCACATGCATCCATAGTCAATGCATGATTCATCTCCTTCCAATTCGAGAAGTTCAAGCCCTGCTTCTCGTTTTGATGAAAATATAACATCATAATACTGAGGATATTTTTTAGTCACTGCCTCCTTTGCGGATGGGGCATCCTTTAAATATTCAATAAAAGCTTCATTTTCATTTTGATCTAGGTTTGACCAATAACCTGTTTCTTTAGAATATAAAATATTGTCCTTGTTTCTTTCATATATTTCATTAATTTCATCAATAATATGTTTTCTACTCATGTTTGACCAAATTTGACCTGAATGTGGGATGTTAATTTGTTGTTTTTTTTAAATTTTTGGAAGTAGGGTTATCTCCTTAGTTGTGGGATTCCTTATGATATATTTTAAGCCGAAAAAATAAGGTTTTGCACAAGAATAGTCAAAAATCAAGATACATTAGATACCTTCAGTAGTTCAGCCCTCCATTCTTTCAACCAGTTATTTGCTGGGCGCGCAAATTGGAAACAGAATTGATCTTTTGCTTCTTGAATTTCTGGCTGCTTCCACCAAGACGCTGGATCAGGAGATATTTCATTGACCAATGCAGCCGCAGATTCTGGAGTATCATGTAATATTCCGATGCGTTTGAGTTCTTCAAAATATGGCTGTGCTGATGAGTTTAATTCCCATTGGTTAGGATCCCAGAACATCACAGTCGGAAAATTAGCGGCAAATGTTTCGAGATAAGTAGTTCCGTTATATGTGCAAATTACCAGACGACTTTCTTTAAGCTGGTCAAGCATTGATTTACTACCCTGGTAGCATTCTATTTCTGGGAACTTGTTATTCCATTGCTTCATCTGGCTCCATCCATACTCATTTATATACAAACGTACTGTGAGCAATTTTTTGTTTTTTTCAGATAGTGCTCTAATAAGCCGGGATTGGTAATCATTATATGACAGCATGCTAGAAGAAGAAACAGGGACGCTGTACAGATAGATAGAATACCGCGGTATATCCATTTGTATTAACAATATTTTGCCTTCTTTTTTTGGACGAGCATTTTTTCTTATATTGTTCAGTTTTGCTGCCGCAATTGGTTTTGTATTTTCGTAAATATTCGATTTCCAGCCCCACGTAAAATAGGTATCGGAGATAGCAATTTCATGTTTTTCATTAGACGACCATAGACCTGTGCCATAATGTCCTCCATGCTGAAATCCTAAAAGCTTTACTCCGTTATCAACCTGGTTGCCTGCCCAGAACTTAAATGCCTCATTCGAAGAGTTGGCATTGGCGGTAAAGATGACCTTTGGTTTCTTAGGATAAGCTTTTAGCGAACACTCTTTCATCCGAAAATAACCCTCCACATAAATCAAAGGAATTTGCTCTTTGACCATTTTGCTTAGTAATGCCTCAAACTCACTTTTTGCCTGCTTAAAATTCAACTTTTCTCTTGCAGCCAGATCTACGTCTGCCTCAGGAGCGGTCACTCTAGACGGAGATATATAAGGGATTTGTTTCAATGAAAACTGAAGCTTGATCAGATCGAATATATTCAAGTAGCTTGAAATTAGTACAATTTGATTAAAGCGGTCGGGAGTAAGTTTTCCACAGCCCCGGATAAATTTTTTTAGGATTTTTTTAGGGGCAAAGGAATTCTTCATGCTGCGGGTTTTCTCTTTATGGTTGCTTCCATTCCCCATTTCAACAATATCAAAAGGAATTCTATCTGTAAATTCAATGATCCGGCTGAATATATATTGGTTGTAGTCATCATTTACATACCAGTTTAGGAAGCATGGAAAGTCCTGTGGCAACCATCTTGCATCATTATACCTGCTTATGAATGTGTTTATTACTTTTCCGGATTCAATTGCCGCTAAAATAGACCGGTATCGGTCATAAAGTATCTGGATAAAAAAATAAAGCCATGGTCCTACAACAATCCTCCAGTATCGCAGCGAATGGTCCACTCCATGTATTTGGTTGAGAAGGTCTCTCATCTGGAAGAGTGTTCGTTCATATAACTTGTCCAGATATAGATAGTCCTGATATAATTTTTTGCGATCATCCCAATGATAAGGCAGAACTTCATAAGAAAGTTTCTCCCAGACAGATTTTTGTGAGAAAAGTTTACACCATTCTCCCAAAAAGAGAACCGGCTCGTTGGTTTTCCAGAAACGCTGGTCAGCAGTTGTAATAAGAAACATTTTGTGTCTTTTTTTATTTCGGGTTAGGCGGGATTGATTCACACTTGGTGCCAGGAAAAACCATTCATCCAATTGAAGGCTATTTGATTTAAGATTTCCAGGCAGATTACAATTCCCGGCACGGTCGGTTTTTTGCTATACTAAAAGCTTCCAAGAGGGTTTGGCAATACTCTGGTGGCAATTATTCCATCTAATTTTTTTCTCCAGACTCGAGTGTTAAGAAACCATCCATGTAGTCGTACAGCTCTTTGACAACTCCCTCTCCTCCCTTTGCCTTTGTAACCAGTTTTGCTATTTTTTTTATTTTCGGATGAGCATCGGTTGGGGCAACGGAAAACCCAACAATCTCCATAACCTCCAGATCGTTCAGATCATTCCCGATGTACATCACTTTGTTTAGATCATAACCATTTTGCGCACAGTAACTCTCTAAAGCAATTTTTTTATCTTTACAGGAAGTAATAACTTCAAGGCGAAGTTTTGTAGCACGCGATTTCACAACAGGATTTGTTTCTGTACTCAGAATCAATTGCGGTATGCCCAGACCACGGAAACAATCAACGCCCAACCCATCAGCACGATTAACAATAACCGCCTCGGTTCCATCCTGAAAAACAATCACACGATTATCAGTCATTACCCCATCAAAATCATAAACGATAAGATCAATGTTTCTAAAATTAAAATGAATCCTATCAAAATCAGCTTTCATTCCTACCAACACGTCCTCCCCCCATCTATAATAAGATTGGAGCCCGTCATATATGAAGAAGCATCAGAAACGAGAAAGAGAACAGCGGTCTTATATTCATCGTGCTGAGCCATGCGCCCCATTGGTATAAGATCTGTAAGTTTTTTAACAAAATCTTCCGGTTGATCGGTGTATATCCCGCCAGGTGAAATCGCATTAACCCGCACTTTATTTTTCGCCCAATAAGTGGCAAGATATTTTGTCAGACCAATGATACCATGCTTTACAACGGAATATGTCACTGGTTTTACTGGCTGCTCGTTTTCATCAAGGTTTTCTTTGCGATAAATCCGCTGATCCGGCGCGATTACACCGAGGTCTGAAGCAATATTCAGGATTACACCGCCGCTGTGACTAGCCATGTATGTACCGACAATCTGACTGCAAAGAAATGCGCCTGTAAGTCCTACATTTATATCTTTCTGCCACATACCTAAAGAGAAGTTTTCAAGGCGGCTCCAGGCCTGCCCTTCATCAGACTCTACTTTGGGATCATTGGCGGCATTGTTAATCAGAATATCGATGCGATGTAGAGTTTTTAAAACTTCATTAATCCCGATTTTAATTTTTTTAGGGTCGGTAATATCTACTTTCATACCCATACACGAAACATCATATCTCTCAGCAATTTCCATGCTTCTATTTTGAACCGCCTGGGAATTAATATCCCAAAGCACGGGTATGCCACCGGCCTCGGCGATCGCCTCAGCATGTCTCCTGCCCATCAAACCTGCCCCTCCAGTAATGATGGCAACCTTATTATTCAATTTAAATTTATGTAAAATTGAATTCATTGTTTTGTCTCTACTGTCCAAGTAGTACTTTTATATGGCCACCTGTTGCCATAGATTTTTTTGCTGCCATCACAATAGCCAATGATGCCTCTGCGACTTCTATATATGTTTTATAATCTGATCGACTCAATTTATTCAAGAAATGTGAATTTTGAGAGTAAAACATAGCATCATTGGTCAATTCAGGATCAGAAAGAATTTCCTTTTTGCTTTTAGTATAGTTATTTAGAATTAATTTATTGCCTTCCATGTTCCACTCGACATATCCTTCTGTGCCAGCGATATATAGATCCCTACGGTTATGCTTTTGCATAAAACACAAATTCACCGACACTGAAAAATTACTATATTTAAGAGTTAAATGTATTGTATCCTCTACATCAAGTTTAATATCAGAATAATTTCCTCCAGCACAATAAACATAATCAGGCAAACCAAAATACCAGTAACAAAGGTCTATTTCATGTATTTCTGTGAGAAGGACCCCCCCCCCTAAGTCGGCCCTACACGCATAAAGTTTTCTGAAATCTTCATATGGGTGCCATGCAGGAACATAGGAACCTACATTGAAACTAGCATTTATTATCTTTCCCAACTTCTTCGTTTCAATTAATTCTTTTATTTTACTCAGATAAGGGTGAAATCTTCTTTGAAAAGAAACAAAACATATCAGGTTGTTTTTTAAACCAATATCTCTAAATTCATCAAAACCATTAAGGTTATGGGAGAATGGTTTTTCGATAAAGATATCTATACTTCTTTCGGCAGCCATTCTGGCAACTTCATAATGAAGTGACGTGGGAGTCGAAATCACCACCAGATCAGGAGCATTGTCAAAGGCTTCTTCTAAAGAATTAAACAAATTCAGATCAAAATGTTTTTCTAACGTGGAATTCATATCTATGGAGAAATCACTTTTAAGCAATGGCGTCTTCTTTATCGTACGAAAAGCTGAAAATTCTGTTTCGGGAGGTAAGAGATCCCTAAAGATACGCAAATGCCTCTGGCCAGCGCCGCCAAGGCCTACAAATAGAATTTTGTTAACTTCCATTTCCTGACACTTCCTCCATAAAATAATTCACGAATTGCAAATTATATTTTGCTGTTCTAACAGGATCTTTCCCGCGAGTTGTCTCAAACGTGTATGAGCCGCAAAATCCTATACGTGATAATGATTCAAAAACTTTGTAAAAATTGACCTTTCCGGTCCCCAACAAAACATTTTCATTCTGATCGTTTTTGTCTTTTATATGAACATGGTGTATTTGCTTCCCGAGTAATAAAATATCAGAATAAACATCATGCCCGAAAGCAATTCGATTTCCAGTATCAAAAACGCAATTAATATTGGAATGATCTAAAAATTCTAATAAATTGAGCAGACTTTTCCCGTTAAGAATGGTTTCGAGACTGACCAAAATATTGTTTTCTTGAGCAGCAGCAGCAATTTCTCTAAGGACTTCCTTATACGAGTCAAAGTTGTTGTCAGTAAGTTCACTTTTTTCAAATAACGGCAGTATCAGCTTTTGAATCCCTAAAAGTTTAGCCTGTGAAATAAGCGTTACTGCCTGTTCAATATTACGCTTGTTCCCTGTAAGAGAATGGTCAATAATATAATCATTGCAGACGACACGTAATGACAGTTTATTTCTCTCAGTCAGAGTTTTTATTCTTCTAATCCCATTATCTGTCCAGATAGGATTATCTTTATTATGCTGCCTTTCAGCTATTAACTCTATATAATTATATCCCACTGCGGATGCGAGAAAAAATTCACTTTCCCAGTTCTCTTGAGGGAACCACTGCAAACAATCTTTGGGCGATTGAATTAATCGACCTTGGACAATTCCAAACTCAACATTGCTACACATAAGGCTTTTTACTCCTATTGATTATATGAATGAATCAATTTTTTAAGGATTTCAGTTTTTCTTTTAGCAATATCCAAATTTCTATAATTAGTCTTAAACTGCATAATCTTAGGTTGTATTTCTTCAGCCACAGGACAAAGACCCTTTTTATAGGTAACACCATTTATTTCTAAATTGCGAAAAACCGGTTCAAGATAAGGGATCTTGCATGCTCCATAAAATCCATCCCCTCCCATTTTTCTATACCTATTATAAAATTCCTTCCATGATACACCTATCTTTTCATCTCCAAAGTAATTTACCGCATAAGTATAGTAAGAATTAATATAACCATCAGGAATCTTCTGTTTAACTATCCAATCACAATCTTCAACTGCTTCATCAAACATTTTTGCAATAGTCTGTCTTCTGGACACAAGTAAATGAACCCTCTCAAGCTGTGCCAGACCGACTGCGGCAGAGATTTCCGTCATCCGGTAGTTCAAACCAATTGTATCAAAACGTTCATAGGCTGGATCCTGAACCTCCGAAAGCGCTAAAGACGTTCGTCCAGCCGAAGCAGTCATATGTTTATAGCCGATTCCCGCAAACTTCCTTGCCCTTTGTGCTAACCTTTCATCATTTGAGACTATCATTCCCCCTTCACTGCCACACGTCAGGTGTTTTTTATTTTCAAAACTGAAAACTCCTATGTGTCCTAATGTGCCAGCAAGGCGTCCATTGTACATCCCCAAAACGGTTTGAGCAGAATCCTCGATTACTATTATATTATTTTCCTCAGCTATTTTCATTATTGGATCTATATTTACAGGCAATCCTTGAAGAGAAACTGTGATAATTGCCTTTGTTTTGGGAGTAATCTTTTTTTGTACATCTGCTGAATCAATTGTATACGTCTCAGGATCTACATCTGCAAATACAGGAGTTGCCCCGACGTGTATGATCGCATATGCATCCATTATAACAGTAAGCGCAGGGCTGATAACTTCGTCCCTAGGCCCCACACCTGCCGCAACAAGTGCAGCATGCAACCCAGAAGTTCCTGAGTTACAGGCAATTGAATATTTTACACTCATGACTTTACAAAATGCTTCTTCAAGGCGCTGAGTCCAGGATTTTTCCTTATTCGCCGGATTGTCTGAATCCATTGCCTGCAACACATACTCCATCTCTTTGCCGTTATATTTACCGTATGGTTTTTTTTTGAGATCAATCACTTAATACCTCCCTTGGGTTTATCAACGGGGAGCCTCTGAGGTAATTTCCCACTATACTTTTTTGGAAAGTTGTCCTTTTTTCCATTCTTCATTGCGAAACCAATTAATTTTATATAGATCAGGATTCTTGATGAACAAATCATCTACATCTTTTCTGGAGGCAAGGTTTCCCACAATTCTCCGCACTGTTTGGAGAAGCCAATAGTCTTCCGTATAGTCAAGGGTTAAGCGTACTCTAATTTGATTTGTTTTTTGCTCCGGCAAAATAATTTTTCTCAATCCGTTCACTTTATTGACATAATACCACATCATTTCCGTATCTTCATTTTCTTCTGTCAGCTCAGAGGCTTTATTTATAATATCTCTTGTTAAAGAATATCCAACAGTCGCAGCCCCCGCGCTTGATGATTTTGTGGGGCATACCATATCATAACCCTCATTTAATAGCGAAAAACTCTTTTTCATCAATTCGCCATCAAAGAATGGATCATCAGCGTCAACAGTATGAAACTTTTCGATGTTAAAATGATCGCAGCAGTCGCGCCATCTTTTTAGTTTATTCAATATGCTTCCCCTAAAGCATTTCACATCTTCTTTTTCGGCAATCAGTTGGATGACATTATCCGATCCATCAATTGAAGTACAAACAATCACATCCAAGCTGAAATGCTTTGCGCGGTGAATGATATGCTCAATAATATTTCCACTGCCAAAAGGAAGAAGGCATTTTTGAGGCAAACGAGTTGAAGCGGTTCGCACTGTAATAAAAGCGGGTGTTTTCATAATACCAGTTACTTTAACGTGATAAACTTATAGAAGAATTTTGTGTTACGGTAACCATAATAGCTCTGTTATTTATGAGATTCAAATGGAATATGTGCCCTTAGATTTTTTGCGACTGGAATTTCTTTGGCAGTAAAACTTACTTTACCGTCGCCCATTGCTTTTTCAATCTTTCTAACGGCTCCAACCAATTGCATAAAACCAGCGGTCTCAACAGAAGCTGACTGGTCTGACCCATACATTGCCCTATCAATGGTGATATGTCTTTCCAGAGAAGTTATCTCCAGCGCTGCAGCAGCATAAGAGACTGCAAGTCCAACCTCATGGCCGCTGTAACCAACATCACATTGATAACGATCACGGAGTGTTTTGATACAATTCAAATTGGCATCTTCATCTGCCATGGGATAAGTCGAAACACAATGCATAAGTTCAAAGGGACAACCCGCCATTTTGAAAATCTCTATTGCACGGTCAATCTGTTCAAATACTGTCATTCCCGTAGAGATAAATGTGTGCTTTTTTTCTGAAGCCACTTTCATGAGCAGATCCTCATAAACGATCATTGCCGATGCAATTTTGTTGTATTTACAATCAAACTGCTGAAGAAAATTCTGGCTTTCAAGATCCCAAGCCGAGGCAAACCATTCAATTCTCTTTTCCTTGCAGAAAGCATCAATCTCTTTATATTCCTCAAGCCCAAATTCAAGACCTGCCTTTTGTTCTCGCTGCGTTGTACCCCATGGACTTTCACGTGGCGAGTCGAGCATTTCCTTTTTATATACAAAATCAATAGTTCTCTTCTGGAATTTAACAGCATCAGCGCCAGCCAATTTGGCTACATCGATCAATTGTTTTGCAATCTCCACATCTCCATTGTGGTTAATACCGATCTCAGCAATAATGAAAATAGACATTTTACTTACTCCTTTTCTTAACGGTTGATTTAGTTTGCCTTTTTACTAGGCCCGTGCAGATGGCCTAATCCAACGGATTTTTGAAGCAATAGAAAATATTGTTGACCTGATCTTTGCAAGTACGTCCTTTACAGACTTGTATAAAACAATCAAAGCTATTTTCAATGTAATTAGCTGTCCAACATCAACTGAGAAACGCCTTAAGAATTTAGCCGAATTCCAAAAATCATTAAAAAATGAGAGCAACCTCCCTTTAAATAACAAAGTAATACTATTCGATAATGATAAGACAAGGAAGCTAGATGTGAACCAGCGGGAAGTCTTAACTTGGTGTGATTCTCCATATAAGTTTATCCCTATATGATTATGAGATTCCTGAATTAACTCTGTCAATCTTTTTGCTAAAGCTTCGGAAGAAAATTGTTTTGTTATCTTTTTTGTCCCATTCGCAGCTATTCTTAAAGCTTCATCTTGATGACCAAGAAAATACTGAATTTTTTCAAGAAGTTCGGCTTTACTCCAAAAAAAGACAATATCGACTCCATCTTCAAGCAATTTTGCTAAAGAGATTGAAAACTCACTGAGGCAAAATCCCCCTGCTGCAATAATCTCAAAAGGTCTTAACTTCATTCCCCTAATACGCTCATACAACACATTATCATAATTATCTAAGTACGTGGTGATCCCCCCAAAATTAAGATTAATAGCAGAATTACGAAAAATTGAATACATTTCTTCGCGGGATAAGTATTCCGGATCGTTTGCTCCGCTACTTAAGAAATACGAAACGCTAATCTCATTTCTTGCCAAAAAACGTGCAAAATCCACTCGACTGGGCTTACTTTTATCAACAAGACCAATAAATGAAACGCTATATTTTAGATCACTTTTTTTCTGCTTTGGCATTTCATGTGGAATATAGGGTGGCAATATAAAAAAATGCGCATTTACACCTGCCTCCCGATAGCGATCAACAGAAACAAAATCCGAAGTGAGAACTAAATCTGCAATAGTAGCGTAAGATGAACTAATCCAGTCAAACTTGAACTCATCATCATATGCCAAGAGGATTACCATTAAACCATACTCTTGCTTAAGATCGAAAATAAAAAATGGATCATATATCGGAGAAGATATATCGATAAGTAATAAAGATATATTATTCTCAATAACCTCTTCTTTTATTTTAGTATTTAGTGCATGTATTCCATATCTCCTCATGAAATCATCGGCAAATATGACTTTATAATTCTCAGCTGCTTGTCCATAAACACTCGAACAGAACAGAGATTGGAATTCCTCATTTAACATCAGATGCAAGTGGTTCGATGGATAATTCATGGTGATATTCAGGATTCTCTTGAGAAAGCCAATTTAACTGGTTGAAAATGAATGTGAATTGCTGAACAAAATTTATCCAAAAGTGAGAATTAAAAACCCTCCAGGATTCAAATGCTCTTCTTGTTTACGCTTTGCCCTAGCCAATTTTTATAGAGAAGAAGTCATTCATTAGCTTGTTAATCATATCAAGTCGTTCTTCATTTACAAACTGATTATTGCCGATGTAAAAAGCATTGGTGTGCAAAAAGTTTGCGTTGGGATATCCGGCCGGATTATAATTCTGACTCAGAAAGGGTTGCCGTAGCAAATTTCCACTGATCAACGGCCGCGATTCGATTCCAAATTCGTTGATTAATCGCTGGAATTGCATCTTTCGATCCTTATTGCGGAAAAGGAAAGGCAGTGCAAATGACGACACTCCTTCCGATTGTAAAGCAATAAGTTCGTCTGAGTAGAGTGTACATATTTCTAAGAAGCGTGCATAGTTGTGATTGCGAATACGAATGAATTTATCTAGTGATTCGAGCTGTGCCAAACCAAGGACTGCGTTAAATTCAGTATTGCGGACATTGAACCCATCAGTAAGAAACAGAAAATTAAAATCAATGTCTGAGTGCTTTGCTTTATACTCGGCATGATACTCAGGAGGTAGCTCGCGTGCCAGTCCATGCGATCGCTTGAGTACAAACATTTTAAAGAGATCTTCATCGTCTGTACAAAGCATCCCACCCTCGACTGTGGATAGGTGATGGCCCCAGTAGAAACTGAACGTGCCAGCAAGACCTAGGTTTCCCACCTTTATACCGTTCAGCGTAGCCCCATGTGATTCGCAACAATCCTCAATGACTGCTATGTCGCGTCCATTCACAATCTCCTTCAGCCGTTGCACGTTCGCTGGGAACCCAAGCAGATGTGCAACGAAGATTCCTCGGGTGCGTGGAGTAATTTTTTGCTCAATCTGAATGTAATCAAGCGACAAGTCTGTTAAATTTACATCTACAAAGACAGGCTTCAAGCCGAATTGAATCACCGGCGTGACTGTTGTAGGCCAAGTCACCGCTGGTACAAGGATTTCATCACCATCATGCCAGCCTCGTAGGTCCTTTAAGGCATTTATCAAAATCAGGTTGGCCGAACTGCCTGAGTTCACAAATACGCAATATCTGCAGCCCTGCCATGCTGCATATGCCAGCTCAAACTCCTTGACTTTGGTAAATTGGGTGAACCGTGTAGTCTGTTTAATGAAGGTAAGCAACCGATCACGATCTGAACGGCTGATCACGTTTTCCTGAAGTTTCCAGCGCATTGTTTTTCTCCTCGCTAAAGCGACTGCAAATACCAGTCGTAAGCTTTGCTTATGCCTTTCTCTAGGTTTGTTTGAGCCTTCCACCCCATGCCCTGCATGCAGCTAACGTCTAGTAATTTTCTTGGGATCCCGTCTGGCTTGCTGATATCAAATACGATCCCACCTTCATACCCAACAACTTGCTTAACCAACTCGGCGAGTTCGCGGACCGTTTGGTCTTCACTCACCCCTATGTTCACAGGTTTGCTACTTTCATAGTTTTGCATTAAGAAAAGACCTGCATTAGCAGCATCATCCACAAACATCAATTCACGTCTTGGAGAGCCAGAACCCCAAATCTTGACTTTCTTGTTACCGCTTATCTTGGCGTTATGGAATTTTTGGATAAGAGCAGCCATTACATGTGATTGCTGTGGATCATAGTTATCGTTTGGGCCGAACAAGTTGGTCGGGATCACGGAGAGGAAACTTGTGCCGTATTGGTCGTTGTAGGCTTTGCACATGGACATACCAGCCAGTTTGGCTGTAGCAAATGGCTCATTTGTGGGTTCGAGTGGCCCTGTCCACAGGTACTCTTCCTTCATAGGTTGCTGACATAAACGAGGGTAAACACACGAGCTGGAGAAAAACAAGAGTTTCTTTACACCAACTTTCCATGCACTGTGAATCACATTGTTCTGGATCTGCAAGTTGGCATAAATGAATTCAGCACGATAGGTCTGATTCGCCATAATGCCCCCAACGAGAGCAGCAGCGAGGAAAACGTAATCGGGCTTCTCATGTAGAAAAAACTGCTCCACGTCTGACTGACGAGTAAGGTCCAATTCTGAAGACGTCTGGAAAACCAGGTTTTCAAATCCCTTTTTGAGAAGACACCTGACTACCGCAGAGCCAACCATGCCCTGATGACCGGCAACATAAATCTTACTGTTCTTTTCCATAAAAGAATTCTTTGGGCTATTGGCCATACAAATCGCGCTGCCACTCAATAGTCGCCTTCAGTCCGTCCTCCATACTGACATAATCCGTTTTGCCGAACTCTGTTTCGACTCTTGAAAGGTCAAGGCGCACTTCTTCTGGAGCACCTGCTATTTCAGCTTGGATTGTGGGAAAAACAGCCGGGACACCTGTAATTTTCCCTATCATTCTGGCCAGATCCGAGATTGTCACTGTTGAATGTCCACCGACATTGTAGACGGGCTCTTTGCCATAGAGCAAGACCTGCCATAAAAGCTCAACTATATCATCTACATAGCAGTAAGTACGGACTGCGGCCCCGGCATCTAACAACTCGATCCTTTGAAGGCACAAAGCTTTTTCTATAAACGAATTTAACACCCTCTTATCATGCTTTCGTGTTCCTGGCCCATAGGCGAGAGCTACGCGTGCTGCTACAGCACTAACTCCTTGGGCACGAAAGGCGTTGCAAATCGCTTCGCCACAACGTTTGCTCTCAATGTAGGCTGCTCGGGGATGAGAAGGAGTAGTGAAACCAATATCAGTTTCGTTTAGTAACGGCTTATTCAAACCACTATAAATCTCACTCGAACTGACAAATAAAAACTTACCACCACTCCTGAGTCGCTTCAGCAATTCTATTGTCGCAGAAGTGTTTACCTGAATTGTAGCAATAGGGTCAGCCATGAACCTAGTTGGTTGAGCGTACCCTGCTGCATGTAAGATGATATCTGCTTCAGGCAAACATGCATACTCATCGAAATCAGCCAAGTTGGCTTGAATGACTTCAAAGTTACCTTGGTTTATAAGTTTTGCTATATGAGGAGGTAGCTCGGAAAAATGATGTACATAGACATTCATACTGAATCCTCTCTTTTGAAGATGACAAAGGCAAGCGAGGATGTGTGTACCTATGAGACCAGAGCCACCAGTAACAAGTACGATTTTGTTACGGAGAGTGTTGAGATCGATCCTATCACAAATTTGTCGAGCCTCTTGCATTATAATGTTTTCAGACACTTATGATCTCCTCTACTCGTGCCCTAATATTCTCCGGTGTTAATCCAATCGCCTCGTCATGCTGCTTGGCGTGACCATAATTGGTGAGAAATCTATGAGGAACACCAATGTTTGTAATCATTACCGGAGTTAATCCAAGGGCCAGGTGAATATCCGCAGTCAAAACTCCTGCATAGTAGGGCTCAACAAGAATGATCTTATTATGTTGGCAATTTTTCTTTAAGGTGTCCCCGTCAAAAGGAGTCACTGTCGTGTAGTATAAAATTGTAACATCAAGCTCCTTTGATGCCTGCAGCACCTGATTCAGGGTTGGCCCTACGGCTATTACAGTGGCAAGACTGCCGTGTTGAATGACTGCAGCCTGCCCGAATTCCACGTCACAGTCCTGATCGTTACTTCGTTCGCTCAATCGAAAGTAGGTCGGATGATTGTTATTGTAAGCTATGCGAAACAGCCGATCAAACTCTGCTGGCGTTCCTGGAATAACAATTTCCATCTCTGGTAAAGCCCGAAGAGTGGCTATATCACCAGGGCAGTGATGAGTGCAACCCAACGCCGCATAATCGTACGAAGATCCAACACTGACAATGTTTCCTGACAGTTTCTGGTAACATAAATCAACCTTGAGTTGTTCTAAGCAACGTTCAACCACAAAAGGGGCAATGCTGTGAAGTACGGGAATAAGTCCTTCCTTCGCCAATCCCGCTGCCACACTGGTCATGGCCTGCTCACAGATGCCGATGTTGTAAGTGCGTTCAGGATAAAGCTTGAAGGCGTTTCTAAAACCGAATACACCTATATCACCTAGCAATAAAACCAGGCGTTCGTCTTGTGCCATTAGGTCCTCGATAGTCTTGACGAACTGCTTCCTCATGCGAGTTCCTCTAGGATGTTAGGGAGTTCCTCTAGTGTTGGAACACGGTGATGCCATGCAGGGTTGTTTTCCATTTGCTTGCAGCCAAAACCTTTCACCGTTTCGGCTACAATTGCTGAAGGACAATCTAGTTCAGTTTGAATCACGGTTTTATAAATTGCTTCGTGATCGTGCCCGTTGATAGTGACAGTAGCCCAACCAAAAGCTTTGAACTTAGCAGCGATGTCACCAAGCAACAGCGACCGATCAGTAGAGTGATTGTAATCCACAATGCAAGTTAGATTTGAAAGTCGATGATGAGCCGCCAACAATGCTGATTCCCAAATTGAACCCTCATTACACTCCTGGTCTCCAACTAACACAAAAACCCGCTTTTTAAGTTTACGAATATTCATGCCTAACGCCATTCCTACAGCCATCGGTAATCCGTGGCCAAGAGAACCTGTAGAAGCCTCGATCCCTGGTACTTTATTGCAATCCGGATGTCCACCGAGAGGACTGTCAAAAACTGCAAAACGATCTAATTCAGATGCAGGGAAGAAGTCTTTTTCGGCTAAAGTCGCGTAAAGGGCTAGCGATCCATGTCCTTTGCTCAGGATGAAACGATCTCGTTCATCTTTTTTGGGGCTTTTAGGATCTATTCTAAGAACTCGATCGTAAAGCACCCAAAGAATATCAAGTATCGAAAAGGCGCTGGCAATATGACCTTCTCCGACAGCCATTGTAGCGAGCACTATTTGTCGTTTCAATTTATTAATAAGATTCTGAGTCTCTTTCATATTATAATAGTATCTCTATGGGATGGATTTTATAAGTCGAAGAATTTATACCAGGATAGCAGGGTGGTTTCGATATTTTGCATTTAGTGGATCTGAGATTATTCCATTTTGAAGGGCCCATAAGAGTTCTTCTACTCCTGTCTCCAGGCTAACCTGTGCTTTGAATTGGAGAACCTTTCGTATCTTTTTAAAAGACATATGAAGACTGCGCATGTCCCCCTCAAAAGATTTATCCAGATATTGGACCTTGAGTTGGGGAAGATAGAACTGGATCAATTTTACTAACTCCAGTTTGCTCGTGTTGAGATATTCAGATCCCACATTGAACACCTGATTGCGTACTTGAGCTAATGGCGCTTTCATTACAAGAATGATCGCCCGAGCAATGTCCTGTACATGAACAAATGAGCGTTTAAAATTTTCCTGGTACAGCTCAAGTCGCCCTTGAGCAAAAGCCTCAAGTACAAATTGATTGACTATCAGGTCAAATCGCATACGTGGACTAACGCCGAACGCTGTTGCTAGTCGCAGGCAAATAGGAGCAGTGCTTAACGCATCTGTCTGGCCTAATATAAATCGTTCCGCCTCGATCTTAGATTCAGCGTAAATGGATTTAGGGTACAGGGAAGATTCTTCTGTCACTGGTTCACCTTGCTCAGACTCACCGTAATTGCTGTAACTTGACATGAAAATAAATCGACTTACTCCCGCTCTTGTCGCTACTGAATAAATTTTCTTTGTTGCTTCCACGTTGATTTTCCATACAGTTGTACGGCCGGCCTTCTCGCAAGCTGGAAATCCAACAATCGCAGCAAGATGGATTACACAATCAATCCCGTTTATAGCGTCAAGTAGCACTCCGTTTGCACTTATGTCACTCTTGATCAGACGAAAAGAATCGAAGCTCAAAAAAGGGAGAATAGATTCTCCGCCAAACCACAAGTCATCCAAAACAGTAACATGGTTTCCTTGCTTTAATAAACGTGCAACTAAAGCTGATCCGATATAGCCTGCTCCCCCAGTAACTAGTACGTGTGTAGGCATGTTTTTTCAATCAATCAAAGAATCAAAGGGGACGAGGAGAAGGAAGATCAACCAGTATGTTATCTTTAAATATATTGGTTACAAATTTTTTGGATAATATTTAATCTGTTTGCTTGAATAGTTCTTTCCTCAAACTATAATCCCACTTTGTTCCTCCTAAAACACAACTCCAAGACTTCGCTCGTGTCCCGTATCGGCCCATTGTGGAGCCAGTCTCTAGAAGGCTAAATCGAATGACCTCTGTGCGCATATCAACTTCGAATTTGTTGGGACAGTGTGCAGATATTTGAACTGTGTAATTATCGGGTAAGAGAAAAATTTCTTTTATCCAAACTGATGCTTGGTATAAGCCGGACTTAAGTTCTACAAACTTCTGATTATTACCATCAGATAAACTACTAAACAATACATTTACATTATTTGAATTGGTTAAGACAATGGAGATTTCAGTCTCTGCGGTAGATCGACGCACCAAGAATTCCAGATGAATCTTGAAAGGTTTCAATACATCTAAGTTAATACTGAGATCGCCATGATAATGTAAGCTACCGCCATTGTCTAATTGACTCGCATTTTTCCCAACCTGGCTTCTTTGACTGAAATGTTTAGTTTCTTTCGACTAACTTAATATTTAACTTGTATTTTTTGAATGCTGAAATTATCTTTTAGTCTAAACTCCCATCAATCACAAAAAAGAATATATTACGGAAGGCGTTGTAATGTCAAGCACTTGAAAGGGGCCAATTGGACTTCCCCCGAAAAAATGGACACCCTAATAAGCTTGAGTTGCATCTTGATAATACTCCAAAGGGCTTTTTTGATTCAAGGCGGAGTGTCTTCTCTGTCGATTGTAAAAGATTTCAATAT
>SDBT01003447.1_pt1 | contig 27349 bp, 28 predicted proteins | sample 2277101 | NCBI WGS metagenome assembly SDBT01 (sample SAMN10404973, study PRJNA504765) | marine sediment metagenome | isolation source: marine sediment core GS10_PC15, 103 cmbsf | place: Arctic Ocean: Southern Knipovich Ridge | collected 2010 | reverse complement strand
CAAGGAGGGTACGGATTAGCACTAAAAGGCCCTCATCATGATGAGGCATGGTTAATATTTGAAGATATGATAAGAAATACGATGCCAACATTCGAAGATAAAGCTAAGGCATTAAAGTGGTTCCCCCTATTCCGTACATGGTTTTCTTTAAATGGGCTCTGTAAACTCCCCTGGAACGATGTAATCGGACCTCAAAATAAAGAACTACCAATAAAAGACCCCGAAACTGGCGAGCTTGCTCAGGCTAAAATACTCTATCATGTTGAATGGTACGCAAAATTTTTTTCCGCTGTAACTGGTATAAATTCTACACCAGATGATTTAATAAGGATGTCCGAAAGGGTATATAATTTTCAAAGGATTTTTAATATACGTCAAGGAAAAGGTCTTAGAAAACAAGATTCCAATTTGCCCTACAGGGCAATGGGTCCCGTGACCAAGGTTGAGTATGAAAGTAGGAAAGATAGATATGATGATCAATTAAGAGAAATTTTAAAAATTGATCCTGGTAGTAAATCAATCGAAGAAAAAATAAAAACCTTAAGAAAATATAGAGAAGAACAATATTCAAAACTTCAAGATGCTGTATATGAAGAACGAGGTTGGAATCAAGAAGGTTGTCCAACAATTGATAAAGTGAGAGAATTAGAAATTGATGATGACGACATTATAGCTATAATTAAAAAACTTCAGTAAATAATGAACGCTGTAATAATATCAAATACCTTTTATTCATGAAAAAAGAAATTTTTCTGTTTTAATGATGTTTTGTTTTAAATATACCCAAATACATTTTTTTTATAACCTAGAATTTCTTATCTAATAACTACATTTATAATAATTTTTTTATATTTATTTTATAGAGGTAAATTTAAATGGCTGAAGAAATAATAGGCATAACTGAGAAAGAATTTAGGGAATATGATGATAAAGAAAAATGGCAATTAATGCAAACTATAAAAAAAGTATTGCATGGATTAAAAATTAAAGCAGAGAAAAATTGTGAGAAATGTGAACATAATTTGCTTTCTGTTGATGATATTAATATAGATTTATTTTTTCAGGACTGGCGTTCATGTACAGAACATTGTGAGGAATGTGATGATGAAGAGAAAAGAAATATGTGCCAATTACAATTTGAGTTAATGAGTCATATTGCTAATAGTCTACTTGAGCTTCAAAGAAAACAAAATGTGCTTACTCAAATTATTCTTAAACAGGATGAGACAGGTAGCAAGTTATTGAAGGATTTCATGAAAAAGAAAGAAGATTCTGATAAAAAGGATAAAAAGGTATATGATTTATATCAATAATATTTTTTTTTATTTTTTAACTAAAAAATTGAAGAATCCAAATGGAAGGTATAAATCAACATCCAGTTTTGGAAATACCAAAAAGAAAGAAGATTAATTTTATTTTTGATGGAAGGCAATTAACTGGATTTGAAGATATGGTTATATCTTCCGCGCTTTTTCTCAATCAAATAAAGATTTTTGGACATCATATAAAAGACAACAGCCCGCAAGGTATATTCTGCGCTAATGGTCAATGTTCTCAATGTAATGTAATTGTTAATAGTATTCCTGTTAAAGCTTGTATGACACATCTTAAAGATGGGATGGTTTTAGAAAGTTGTAATGGATTGCCAGAGCTGCCTGCTATTGATAATCCTATTAAAGTAAGGGATTCTGAGATTATTGCTACTGATGTGCTTATAATAGGTGCGGGACCAGCAGGACTTTCAGCTACTAAAATTCTAGGGGAAAATAACTTAAATGTAATTTTAATTGATGATAAAGATCGCCTTGGTGGAAAATTAGTACTTCAAACCCATAAGTTTTTTGGTTCACAAGAAGATGTATATGCAGGTAAACGTGGAATTGAAATTGCTAAAATCCTTGGTAAATCTATTCAATCAATGTCAAACATTCAGGTTTGGCTAAATAGTATATGCTTAGCAATTTTTAGCGATGAATTTGTCGGAATTTTAAAGGACAATATTGAATATATTCTAATACAGCCCAAATATCTTTTAATTGCCACTGGGGCTCGGGAAAAGATGTTAGTTTTTCCAGGTAATACACTTCCAGGAGTATATGGCGCTGGGGCATTTCAGACCTTAGTTAATCGTGATTTAGTTAAAGCAGCAGATAGAGTTTTCATAATTGGTGGAGGTAATGTAGGATTAATTGCTGGCTATCATGCAATCCAAGCAGGAATTGAAGTTATTGGTTTAATCGAAACAATGCCTCAATGCGGGGGTTATAAAGTCCATGAGGATAAACTTAGACGGTTAGGAGTTCCAATTTATACTAACCACACAATTATATCAGCAAATGGTGAAAATAAAGTAGAATCTATAACAATAGGGCAGATTGATAAAAATCGTAAAATTATAGCTGGAACTGGAAAAAATTTCCTATGTGACACAATTTTAATCGCTGTAGGATTAAATCCTGTAGACGAGTTTTATCAGAAGGCTCATGAATTTGGATTAAAAGTTTGGGTTGCTGGTGATGCTCAAGAAATTGCTGAAGCTTCTACCGCGATATTTACTGGGAGAATTGAAGCATTAAAAATTGTTCAAGAGAAAGGAATTCCTTTTCCAGAAAAAATGCATGAACTTCAAAGGTTCGCTGAATTAATGAAAGCGAAACCACCTCCGCCTGTGAAAAGAAATTTTCAATTTAAAGAAAAAGGAATTTATCCAGTATTTTATTGCACTCAAGAAATACCATGTAATCCATGTACTTCAGTTTGTGACCAAGAACAAATTAAAACTGTGGATGATTTAATCACCAAATTGCCATATTTTAAAGGAGAAAAAGATTGTATTGGATGTGGGAAATGTCTTGCAGTTTGCCCCGGATTAGCAGTAGTATTGCATGATTATAGAAAAAATAAAGACAGTCCATTAGTTACTTTTCCACTGGAACTTACGGATGCCAAGTTAGAAAAGAGTCAAAAAATAATTGTTGTAAGTAATGAAAAAGAATTAGGAGAATTCAAAATACATAAATCTAGAATACTAAAAGAATTTCCAAAAACTCAACTTATAACCGTAAAACTACCTTTAGATATCGCAAAAAAAGCTGTTGCGATAAAACTGATAAGAACTAGTTATAGTAAACCCATTGAAAATTATCAGAAATCTTTTAATGAGTATAACACAATTGTCTGTAGATGTGAACGAGTCTCTGTTGGAGAGATACGAAAATGGATTCAATCTGGTGTAAAAGATTTTAATGAATTAAAAGCTTTAACGAAAGCTGGAATGGGATCTTGTGGAGCAAAAACTTGTACTTCACTAATTTATCAAATATTTCGTGAAGAAGGTCTGCCAGCTGAAGATATTACACTAGGAACAAAACGTCCACTATTTATTGAAGTACCTATGGGGATGTTTGCCGGAGTTAGAAATAAAAAGGAAAGTGGATAGAAATGGTTGAATATGATGTGATTATCATTGGTGCCGGTAGTGTTGGTGTTCCAACAGCATTAGCGACAGCAAATGATGGACTTCGAACCCTAGTTCTCGATTATCTACCTTCAGTAGCTCAAGCAGATAATAAACATGCAATAGGTGGTATTCGAGCGACTCATTCCAACATAGGTAAAGCCTTATTATGCAAGAGATCAATTGAAATTTTCTCTAAATGGGAAGAAAGGTACGGAGATGATATTTGGTGGAATCAGGGGGGTTATATTTTTTTAGCTTTTACTGAAGAAGATGAAAAAATGCTTAAAGACACCGTCAAACTCCAAAGAAGTTTTGGATTGAATATAGATTTTCTCGATACTGAAAAAGTTAAAGAACTCATACCAGGAATCAATGATAGAGGATTATTAGGAGGAACTTATAGTCCTGAAGATGGGAATGCTTCCCCTTTATTATCTTTACATTCATTTTTTCGACTTTCAAAAGACTTAGGTGTAGAATATCATTTTAATGAGAAAGTTATAGATATAATAACTAAAAAGAATAAAGTAATTGGTATTAAGAGTAAAAGGGGAAAGTATAAAACTAAATTTGTTATCAATGCTGCTGGAGCTCATGCTAAAGATATTGGAAATATGGTAGGTGTTCATACACCAGTAGATCCTGAATCTCATGAAGCAGGTATTACAGAACCAGTAAAAAAATTCTTTTCTCCTATGGTAGTGGATATTAGCCCAAATATAGATACTAAATTTGGGGATTCTAAGAATTACTACTTCTACCAAAATAAAGAAGGGAAGATTTTATTTTGTTTAACTCCTAATCCCAATATTCTAGGAACAGATCGTCGAGAAACAAGTTCATTTTTACCCCAAATCTCAAAGAGGATGCTACAATTATTACCACGTCTGAGAAATATAAAAATAAGACGAACATGGCGTGGACTATATCCTATGACTCCAGATGGAAATCCAATCATAGGAAAAGTTAATGAAATTGAAGGATACATTAATGCTATTGGCATGTGTGGTCAAGGATTTATGTTAGGTCCAGGATTAGGAGAATTTCTTTCTCGCCTCTTAACAGATAAGATAAATTCGAAAGATAGAAAAATTCTAGAGACTTTTTCTTATAATCGCAATTTTGGGAGAGAAGAAGAATTAAAATAAAAGTTTAAAAGAACTCTTATAGAGAGTTCTATTTTGAAACTAAGAAACGTTCGAAAATGATAATCTTAAAATAACTCCTACCTAATTCATGTCGCATGATAAAAATCAACTTCTTTTAATGTATCTAAATTTCGGTTAGCAGCATAACCCAAGAATCCATTAGTAATACAATTTTTGTAAAAATCATATTTTAAGGCTGCCGATTGAGGATAATCTGTGATTAAAACAATTTTATTATCATTAATAGCAATATTTAAGTTAGATATGCCTTCAAAACGCCAACTATCATCAGTAGGCATATTATCATCATAAAATAAATCTTCCCTTCCAATACCATCAATATACCCTAAGTATGTTGAGTTCAATAATAGATTATCAGCATTTTGAACAAAAATAGAAAAATTACCGCTCGCATGAGTTTTTACGTAATTTGATATGCCTCCAACAAAATCAATCATTCTCAAGTCAGCATTTGGTAATGTTCCTTGATAATACTCATATGCATCAATAATGTCCATGTATATACCGTCAAATCCTGCTTCTATTATCCTATCTAAATATTCGAATATAAGTTGTTGCCATTCATTCATCCAAAATTTCACTTTATAATTTCCTTCCCATTCGGGATTTTCTATATCTAACCAACCTGGAGCACCCCCATCTGGCATGCCATCATGATTTGCATCCCAAGTTTCATCCCAATAGAACCTATAATCTTCAGCTTCACCAATGCTTATATAAGAAATCAAGAATTTTCTACTATCTCCCGTTGATTTCATGTAGTTCACATCTGTACTTGAAAATTCACCAGTTTCTGCTCCATCTGAAGAGTAATCCATAATTATTAAATCATATTTGGAATTTCGAATAGCCTCTTTATTAATATTATCAAGCCAATACGCAAAGTCATCAACTTCACCATCATGCATATCGAACTCGACTCTACTTAAAACTTCATAATTTTTAGAGGAAAAGGAAATTAAAAAAATAAAACTCACTGAACTACCCACAATTATTACTAAAATAACTATAATTACAATTACAATTTTCTTATCCATTATATTATGATATACTTTTTTATTTACGTTTAATACTTAATAGCATTTCATCTCTATAAAATTGATCTTTATAGTTAGGATCATAATTTGAGAGACATTTTCAATATCCCATTTTTTTTTTTTAGAAAAGTTAAAAAATTATTTTTTTTATAATATCATTGTGATAAACAAGTGGGAATTGAAGATTTTAGTGAATTAGAATTACTCCAAGGAAGCACTACTGTTATTTTCGTAATATTATCAGTTATTTTAGGACTTAAGATATTATCTCGGTACTTTTCTCGAAAACAAATTGAATACATTACAATTGGTCTGACGTGGATATTTATGTCTTCTGGATGGTGGCGAGGAGTTGTTAATTTTGTAAGTATTCTCTTCTTTGGAGAACAATCCTCCCAGGAGTATTAATTGATACAGTTTTCATTCCAATAGCGATTCTTTGCTGGATATATTCTTTTAGCCATCTTTTATATCCACAGTCAGAAAAAAAGATAATAATACCATTTTCAATATTCATCATTATATATGAAATTCTCATTTTATCTCTTTATTCCATTAATCCTGAATATATTGGGTCAGCAACACTTCCATTTAACAACACATACGGTATCTTGCACCTTTCCTTCCTCTTTGGTGTTATATTTATAGTTATAATTACAGGGGTACTTTTTGCAAAGAGATCAATGAAGTCATCAGATCCAAGGATTCAGTGGAGAGGTAAATTTTTACTTCTTGCTTTTAGTTCATTTGCGGTGAGTGGAATAATAGACGCTGCATTTGACTTAACAGCCCTATTAGTGGTAATTGTGAGACTTTTGTTAATCTCAAGCGCAATCGAGTATTATTTAGGGTTTTTACTTCCAAAGAGACTCGAACGATGGCTAATAAAAGAATCTTCTTCTCAATAGGATTAAATCTTTATGTAATTCTTACTTAATTTATAACTAACCATTCGTTTTAATATATTAATATCATCAAATTCATAATAATGGAATAAAAAATGGTTCGACATCTATTAAAAGTATCAGATTTTACTAAAGAAGAATGCGAAAGAGTAATAAATAAATCAATTGAAATAAAGAAAAATCCTAAAAATTATAATTCTAGTTTAGAAGGAGAAACTCTTTTAATGTTATTTGAAAAACCTTCTTTAAGAACACGCATTTCTTTTGAAACTGGAATGCAACAATTAGGTGGACATGCGATATTTTATTCGATAAAAGATTCACCTCTCGGAAAGAAAGAAAATATTAGTGATACCGCAAAGGTAGCATCAAGATTTGTGAATTTAATCGCTGCTCGGGTTTTTAAGAGGCAAGATATTTTGGATCTTGCTAAATATTCTGATGTCCCAGTTATTAACATGCTCGATGATTTTGCTCATCCTTGCCAAATTCTTGGAGACTTTCAAACAATTAAGGAAAAAAAAGGAAAGCTTAGTAATTTTAAACTATCTTATTTTGGTGATGCATACAACAATGTGACTTATGATTTAATGAGAATGTGTGCTATGTTTGGCTTGAAGATGGATGTAGTATGTCCAAATAATCCTAAACTTTCTCCTGAGCAAATTGTGCTAGATGAGGCTTCAGATATCTCTATAAAAACTGGTGCAAATGTAAGAGTTGTTCATGATGCTATAGATGCTGCTAAGGAATCAGATGTGATATATACTGACAGTTGGATGAGTTATGGGATACCACAAGACCAAGAAGAAGAACGGAAAAAAGCTTTTATGCCATATCAAGTTACATCATCAATTATGGGGGCTGCAAATTCAGATGCTATTTTTATGAACTGCTTACCAGCAATGAGAGAATATGAACAAACTGCAGAGGTAATTGATGGACTTCAATCTGTAGTATTTGATCAAGCCGAAAATAGATTACACATTCAAAAAGCCATTATGCTATTCTTACGTGATAAATTTTAAATAGTAAGTTAGATAATATTATTTTTTCTATATGCGTTAGTTATTTTAATATTAGAGGCATATCTTTGAAAACATTAATTGTAGCACTAGGTGGAAATGCATTAATAAAGTTCATTTTTTTCTCCTGTCTTGTTAATTTTAAATGTTCGGAACTTTCTTTTTTCCCCATCTCATTTTAGTTACGGCGTGACAATCGGGACAAAATCCGCTGTCGTTGATAATGTATAGATTATACTTAGTACATATCGTATTTCCTACATCTATTGGATACCATACATACTTATAGGCGGCTTTATAACCACAAGAATTAATGTGTAAAAAGTGAGGGTTTTTTACTTTTTTAAAAATCATCTTCTTCGAATTCAGCTTCTTCGCTTCTAAAAGTTAAAAAATAAATAAAATCTGTATCTTCTAACTTTTTAAAAATTATTTCTACTTTAAGAGGATGATCAGATTTGATTGAAAAAGATAGAGTGTCATTTAAATCAAGTAAAGAGCAGAATATTTTAAGAACATTTATAAAAACTAGAGAATAAGCCCCTTTACTTACTTTTGTATCAAGATCTTTTTTTATTTTATCTAATATGTCTCGATCATGGTTTTTATCCTCTAATTCAAGAATTAATCTTTTTTTATCAAAAGTAAGTTCTGGTAAATCCTTTTTCTTATAAATAATTTCAGAATTCCCAATTTGACCAGTTTCAGAAAAGGTTATATCTTCTGGTGTGGCTTTTAAATTTAAGATTTCAGAATATCTCCCCGAATTTTTCATAAGATCTAAGAAAAATTCTTTGCTCATTTTGAATTTAAAAGGATAAATTATACTTGTTAACATGCTTAATGGTTTATTTTTCTAACAATAAATTCCGCATAATATAAGTCGTGAGTAGGTTGATAATCTTTAAATGTATTTAAGTTGAGGTGATCTATATGGAATTTAAAAGCAGTATCAGAGTCACGTAGTGTGGCAGGATAATACTAACGGTATATGGGGGCCAGATGTAGAAATAATGTACGCGAAATATTCAATTGCAACAGGTTGGTCAAATGCCACAGTAATTTCGGATGGAACTAATAATATTTATTGGAATAATGGAGGTAGTTACGACTCGGAAATTGTTATTGATAGAAACAATGTAATTCATGTAGTGTGGGAGGATCATACTGCGGGTATATGGGGAGGCACAAGCGTAGATGTAGAAATAATGTATGTAAAATATACGACTGCAACAGGCTGGTCTACACCTAAAGTAATTTCAGATGGGTATGGTGGTGTTTATTGGAATGATCTTGATAGTGAAAACGCGGCAATTGCTGCGGGTATAATGGAGGTTCACATAGTCTGGGAAGAAGAAACTAATGGTGTATGGGGGACAGATACGGAAATATTCTATACAAACTTTGTTTGGGATGATTTAGCACCAATAATTAATATTATTGCTCCAAATGTAAGTGCTGTTATTGGAACAGATGCTCCAAGTTACGTCTTAGAAATTACTGAACCTAATCTAAATACTATTTGGTATAGCCTTAATGGAAGAGCAAATAATTCTGTCACTTCTTTAAGTGGAACAATTGACCAAGCAGCATGGGCAGCTTTACCAGAAGGAAATGTTACTCTCAGATTTTATGCCGATGATCTGGTGGGAAATATGGCATACGCAGAAATTTCCATGACAAAAAGCTCACCCTCTTCAGGCGGAATTCCGGGGTATGATATACTTATCCTAGGTTTTATGATAATTGGAATCTCTATCATTTATACCAGAATAAAGTGGAAGAAGACACACATCTCCAAGAGACAAACCCATAAACTATAGATAAACCGAAATTTAAAATTTAGAAAATACATTTTTTCTATTTTTTTAAAAAAAAAAATTTTTTTTTAACTATATATAAACTAAAATGAGATGGGGAAAAAAAAAAAAAAAAAAAAGTTCGGAACATTTAAAATTAACAAGACAGGCGAAAAATTATGAACAGTCAAAATACAAAAAAACCTATAACAATTCTAACATTCTTTAAGAAAGGGTTTTATAACTAGATCGAAGCCTTAGAGCTAACCAAGTCCGAAAAAACTTTAATGTTTTTTTTAAAAGCTTAATGTTTTGATTAATGAAATTGATTAGGATGAAGAACAGAATTTAAAATTAAAAAAAAAAAAAAGGTAAATAAATTTTATATAGATTTCTAGTTAATTATTGAAAGGACCAAAATTAATATTCTCCAACGTATTCAATTGTCAACTGGTTGAAATCCTGATTTAGAACATTATCACTATCTACTGGACCTGAAAGAAAAAGAAATTCATAATAATCAGTACCATCACTTAAAATATAGAATTGTGTATTAATCACATGAGTTTGTCCTTGAGTAGTGGCATTATGTCTACCAGAATATGGAACTAAGACTGTAGCACTATTTTTAAGAACTCTTAAATATATATCTGTAGTTCCATCAACATTCACATGCAGCACAAAATTAACTCGATACCAACCATTTATATTTAAATGAAACCGAGTATTGCTTCGATTCAATAAAACATATTGGCTATTATTATATTGTACATTAGCAACTTGAATAAACCAGTTTTGATCTGTATTATAAGGGCTATAAGCCTTATTTTGGTATAACGATTCCCAAATCCCAACGACAATTCCTATCGTTCCGGGAGGTCCTTCTGGTCCTTCTGGTCCTTCTGGTCCTTCTGGTCCTTCTGGTCCTTCTGGTCCTTGAATTCCTCCTGTACTATCTATTCTTTGTAGAGCTATCATAGAAAAAACTCCAAGACCTAGCCCGGATGCTCCTATGATAAAGCCTAAAACAGCAATTGTTGCTAAACCTTTTCTTCCCATATTTAAACACTTCTAAATTTATATTTCTAATTAAGTTAGTTTTTATTTTACTAATTTATGAATAGTTATTCCAAATTTATTTAATTTAAATATTTCCATTACAAATCATAAAAATACCTATAAAATACTTTTCTTATATGATAAATTTTACATATAGTTAGAAAAAAAAATTTCATAAATCTGGAGCTATTTCTTGAGAATGAATAAGTTTCAAATACTATATTTTAATTTTGAAAAATTTGTTCCGAAAAAAATTGAATTTCTGATAAAAAACTTTTTTAGGAGGAGGCAATTTATTCATGGTTAATAAATATGTTAAAAGATATTCTGGACTAATTAGAAAACAGCTGTTATCAAACGATAGTGTTCTGAAAAGAATCTCTTACTACAACAAGAAGCAACTATGGCAGTTACAAAAAGACCTTTACAGATCTTAGTAGCTGAAACTCAAGGTCAAATTGGTTATATGATTGAATCTACCTTAGATGAGGAATTAATGAGAATAGGTCTTGATGATGAAAAACTTTTTCTTACTGTTCTGACTTATGTTGAAGTTGATCCCGGGGATCCAGCTTTTAAAAATCCTACAAAGCCAATTGGTCCTGCATATCCAGTGTATATAAAGGCTGGATATATTAAGACTGTAAAAGGATGGCGCCGTGTAGTTCCTCCACCTAAACCCATCAAAATTTATCAATGGCGAGAAATAAAAAAATTAATGGAATTAGGAAGTTGGATTGTAATTGCATGTGGTGGAGGTGGAATTCCTGTCATTAAAGAAGGTAAACGCTTATCTGGTGTCGAAGCGGTAATAGATAAAGATCTTGCTAGTGCTAAGTTAGGTGAGCAAATTGAAGCAGATATTTTATTGATAGCTACTGATGTCGAGAAAGTTGCTCTTAATTATGGAACCCCAGATCAAAAACAATTAGATAAATTGTCAATATCTGAAGCAAAAAAATATTTGGAAGAAGGTCATTTTCCTTCTGGAAGTATGGGACCAAAAATTCAAGCTTTAATAAATTTTTTACAATCTGGTGGAGAAAAAGCAATAATAACTTCTATTGAAAAAATTAAAGAAGCTTTAGAAGGAAATGCGGGAACATATTTATATTTAGATAATTAAATATATTGAGGAAATTATTGAGATTTATAATAAGAAGCTAATTTCTACCATTCGATTTCATCACCAAGATTTTTTAGAGGCCAGATCCAGTAGTGTTCACGTTTGATTACGCCTTTTTCTTCTAATTCTTTTAAAAGTTTATTCTTTTGTTTATTTATTAAATCATTTGGGTCAAATAAGATGATTCCCCCATCTAAAGCATCCAAAATTAAATCAACTTTAATTTGAACTAGATTTTTAAATTCTGATTCAGTTATCCATAAAGAATCAAAACCCAATTCTGTTAAATCCATTAATTTGATTTGAAGATTTGTTCTTTCATTATGGTTTTTTGGAAGTTCATTATCCTTAAAAACTACAATTAAATCAATATCGCTAACTTTTTTATATGAATAAACAGCTGTCCCTCTAGCTATAGACCCGAACAAAATAATTCCTTGGATATTTTTATTTATGCGAAATAATTGATTAAAGCAATTTTCCAACTTTTTTGAAAAAAATTCGCTTGTTATGAATGAGAGATCTATATCCATTTATTTAATTCACCTTTTAATTGTTCTAATGCTTTTAAGGATTCAAATTTTTTATCAGATAGATTGAAAGTATTCACCATAAGTGTTGTAAATATATCAATTGTATTTCCAAGATTTACAAGAAAATTCTTAATATCTTCGAATGAACTATATATTTCCTCAGGAAATTTTATTTTATCACCTTCTATAATCCAGTATCGGGTTTTAGTACCTTGTTTTTCAAAAAATTCAGAATTCCGGATAATTTTTTTTATCAAATCTTTTGCTACTTCATCAATACTTAAGACTTCTTCGTCTAGCAGAACTTTTTTTAAAATTTCTGATGGATTATGTGTTTTTTCAATTTTTATTCCTAATAAATTCAAAATCGATTTATTTAATTTTTCTACAGCAAATTGACTCCTAAAGGCAACACGCGAGAAATCTTTAAAATTAAGGTCATTTAGTACTCTTTTTATGTCCTTAATTGCTGATGCAATCCAACTCTTCGCTTGAGTAAAATTTGTTTTCATTACCTATCTAAATTAAAGAAAACTTTACATATAATATATATATAAAGATAATTAATTTCATTCTCAACTTATATTTTTATAATAAAATATTATTTCGATTGGTTACTCGAGGATGCACCCCCCGTCGGAACAACCCAAGGAATTTATCGATAAAAAAAGCCCATCTTCAAAATATTGTGGCGAAATGAGGGCAGTTATTAAAAAAATAATTCAATTCAATTTTAGATGTGTTAGAGATTTAAATTAGATATATTCATATGCTTCTTTTTACGGATTAAATATATATTTACAAATTCTCCTTTTAAGACTTCTATTGATTTATCATCTAATTTAATACATTTCGTAGGATCAATAAAATCAATCTTATAACCATATTTTTCTTTCTCTTCTTTAATGCTTTTTTCACTCCATTCTATAACACATAATTTTCCATCGGATTTTAATACTCTTATGCATTCATTGAGAGCAAGCTCTCTATTATGAATGTGTTGGAGAGTATCGTACATGAATATCCCATCAAACGATTCCGCTGAGAAAGGCAGGTTTTCCGCATTAAAATATTGATACTTTATCTTTTCTTCAACTCCTATAGCTTTAGCAGATTCTTTCCAATCAGTCCAATATCCTTTAAAAGAGTCTCCATGAATTCCTTCATGTTGATGTTCATAATGGTCCCATTCAACTCTTTCGGGTTCTTCTTCAGGTTCACCAGTTATTACGTTAAAACCATTTAATGCAAGTAAAATAGACATTGCTCCTATACCTGTTCCTATATCTAATATTTTAGAATTAATGCCCAAGTTAAGATTTTTAATTGTCTCGTCCATAAAATCTATATCTTTAGTGAATTCTTTATGAATAATTTGTTTGTATTTTTCTAAACTCAAATAATTTTACCTCAAAAGAATTAGTTTTAAACAATACATGAATTCCTTACTTTTAAATTAGAAAGCAACTTATTTTTGATCAGGTATTTCTTACTATACCTATACTGTACTTTTGAACTGTTCTACCTAAAGTCAGTAGATTCATAATTCACATAAAACAGCTCATTACGATTCAAGAAACCCGAAAGTGTTCATTATTTAGCTCCTCTTAGTAAAATCTGAATGAATAACTTCTTTATATTTCTGGAAATTCATTGTTAATTACCCGATTCTTAGTTTACTCGTAATTTAAGTGAATATTTCTTTCCTGAAACTGTCAAATATTAACAAAGTCCCTATTATCAATGAAAATGGTGCTGTAAGGCTTACTAATAAGTTTAGCATTTCATTAAATCCTAAGTCGCCTATTATTTCTGACCCAAATATGCATCCTATTCCTATAAAAACAGCACCAAAAAATATTTTTAATGTTTTTTTAATAGATATTCCATTATTCCTCAAAAAAATTATGAACGACAAATAAGGAATTAAGGAGAAGCCAAGAAAAATATAGACTAGAATTTGATTTGGGACTCGTAAAATAACTAATAACACAATAATAATAAGAGGAATCATTCCAGCAAAATAATGTCTCTTGTATGTGATCTTATCCATTACTTTTTCTAAATGAATTATTTTATTCCAAAAGGGAAAAAATAGAACTAATATTCTAATTCTAAGTAATAAATTGGAAAAATTTGCATCAGAAATTATAAAAATCGAGGTAATTTTAAGTATATTCGCAGCCGCAATGAAAATATAAAAGATTTCCCAAGAAAATAAGTCATTGTATAGGTGAAAGTCCTTTTCTTTTGTAAATTTTTTAGAAATGTAAAGTTTATCAATGATTATTATTGCAAAAAATATGGATAACACTACATTAACTAAATATAGTATCGCACCTACTCCTACTAATTCCACTCTCATCCCTCAGATAATTAACATATCATTTAAGAAAAAATAATAAAATCGGCACTAAAGGACCCTTGAGTGATATTCTCTCATTTTTAGCGAGATTTACTAAATTAGCTGCCACATTATTAATTGAACGTTCAGCAGAATCAAGATTAAATAAACTCCTATATTTTGGATCATCTGGATTTGATACAATTACTTTTTGCCATTTCAATCCTAGAGCATTTGATTGTAATTGTAATCCTGCCAGTGCCATTCCGGCTTCCACTTCGGCCCAGTATTTAGGATTCATAAATACTTTTCCAATTTTAGAATGCATAAATCCTGAACATGGTGCTTTTCTATCAATACATAATAGAATTATATAGTTTGAAAAATTAATGCCAAATTCTTTTTCTATATCAGCTTTGGAATTATTAGAAGTATATTTTTGTATGAAATGATCATAATTTGTTTTCTCATCTACACAAATCCATCTATTTAATGCGGAAAATCCAACAGAATTGTATAAATATGCTCCTTTTGGTAGATCAGAGAGAAGATCAACCAATACTATTGGATATACCGCGTATCCCGCACATCCTGATGCATGGACACGACCATAACCATTTTTTTCTACTATATCACGGTTACCGTGAGTTGCATGATCAGTTTCTCCTTGGCACGCCCAGAGTAATTGGGATATTTCATAAAGGGATGTCGAATTGGGTTCCTTTTTTTCGATTTGATCGAAAATTGCTGTATCTACCGGAACGCCTTGATATTTATTGATATAAATTGCACGATCTTTATAACAGTCTGGAGTTTCGAGGAGATGGATTCCTTCCTTTAATTCTTTTTGAAGAGGTTCTAAAGTGTCTTCAACTAGTTCTCCACGATCTCGCTCTCGAACTGCTACAGAATATAAAAAAGCATAATTCTGACTTGTGGTAGTATTAACGGCTTTATTGACTTTTTTAGGCGGTCTTGCTCGTTGAGATACTCCAAGTCCTATACTTTCTACTTTTAATGAAAGGTATTGCCAAATAAGCCCTACTTGAATCAATTCCTCTAAATCTATTGATTTTTTCATATCAAGTTCGGGATAAACTTCCATACAGTACTTTGTTTTTTCTTTATCTGTAACTAAAGCTAACTCATTTTCATTATACCTATATATTCCACTTGTATACTCATTCCCATTAGGAAGCACAATAAAAAGGCTTTTTGAGAGCGCCGCCTGATGTGTTGATTTACAGATGTCTAAAACTTCCGACATAGTTAAAGGGTGTCCCTCACCTGAACAATCTTTACGACTTGCTAAGCATCCTTGCAGACTTGTTTTCATAAATGATAGAATTTAAGTTTGATTAAATAGTTAATTATAGGTAAGGACTTTTTCAATAATTTCGATAGCCCAATCAATCTCACTTTTAGTGATTATCAGAGGAGGAGCAAATCGGATGGTTGTTGAGTGAGTATCCTTCGCTAAAACTCCATTGTCCATGAGTTCTTCTACAAATTTGCGAGCGTCTTCTTCAAATTCGATAGCGATAAGTAATCCTTTACCTCTGATTTCTTTAATAGGTATTTTTGTTTTTTTTTTAAGAATTTCATTAAGGCGGTTTATAAAATATACGCCCATTTCTTTTGCTCGTTCGGCAAGCTTCTCACGCAAATGTATTTCAATTGATTTCATTGCAACTGCAGCTGCTAAAGGATTCCCTCCAAAAGTGCTTCCATGAGTTCCAGGACTGATCACATCAGGACCAATAATATCTTTTATTGATACTACTGCAGAAACGGGGTAAACCCCACCTCCAAGCGCTTTCCCTAACAAAAACATGTCTGGTTTCACTTTTTCATGATCACAAGCAAACAATTCCCCCGTTCTACCAAAACCTGTTTGAATTTCATCTACAATCATTAGCACATTATATTTTGTACAAATATCTCTCACAAGTTTTAAGTAACCTTCTGAGGGAACATTTACACCAGCTTCTCCTTGTAAAGGCTCAACTAAAAACGCAGCTACTTTTTCAGGACCTAATTCTCGAATGATATTTTCTAATTCTTGGGCATCTCCATATGGTATGAGATTAAAACCTGGTGTGTATGGTCCAAAATTTCCATTGTAGCGGACTATTGAAATATCAGAGCTAAAACCAATGATTGTTATGGATCTACCATGAAAGTTATCTCTACACACAATTATCTTTGCTTCATTCTTAGGGATCTTTTTCTTAATATACCCCCAAGCTCTAGCCACTTTTAATCCAGTTTCTACCGCTTCCGTTCCTGTGTTCATTGGAATAGACATTATTCCAGATTTCTTAGGATCATTAATATGAGGCCCCACAACATCAGCCAGCATCTTTAAAAAAGGACCCATCATATCATTATGAAATGCTCGAGAAGTTAAAGTAACCTTATCGGCTTGATCTTTCAAAGCAGCTATAATTTCGGGATGGCAATGTCCAGTATTTTGACTGGAATAAGCAGATAGGCAATCCAAATATTTTTTCCCTTCTGTGTCATAAACCCAAACACCCTCTGCTTTTGATATAACAACTGGAATGGGGTGATAATTATGAGCGCAATATTTATTATCCATATCAATAAATTCTTTTGAATTTGGCATTTAATTTCACATTTCTTTCTATTTTTGTGATGCTAATTAATTATATGAACAGATTAATTAAAAATTTAGATATTCTCCTTTTCTTTTTGAGAAGAAAATGGGATAATTAAATATAGATTTTAATAACTTGATAATTCACTTCAATAAATTCCTTTTTACAAATTCTTTAATAGCAAAGGATGCTACAATTTCAGCATAAGTACCTGGTCCAAAACCTGCATCGTATCCTAATTCTTTTGCCAATTCATTACTTATTCGTGCTCCACCGCAAATTAGAATAATTTTATCTCTTATTTCTTCAGCTTCTAATAGATCTACCAGTTGGGTTAAGTTTTTGGCGTGAACATCTTTTTGGGTAACTGTTTGAGAGACTAGTAAAATATCAGCTTTCAATTCGATAGCTCTCTTCACAAATTCTTCATTTAGAACTTGACTCCCTAAGTTATATGCTTCTATCATCTCATAGTGTTCAAGACCATAATGACCAGCAAAACCTTTCATATTTATAATTGCATCAATCCCTAGAGTATGAGCATCTGTTCCTGTAGATGCTCCAAGAACAACCAACTTGCGTCCAATCTTCTCTTTTATGTGCTTATTAATTTCTTCCTTTGACATGATATTTACTTCTACTGATTCTACGTGAATTTTAGTATAATCAATCGTGTGAATTACCTTTCCATATACTATAAAATAAGTGAAACCTTTATCTAATGGTGTCTGATATACGATTTCTAGATCTTTAATTCCCATTTTTTTTGCAAGCTCTTTAGCTGCTTCAATTGCTTTTTCATCTGATTCTACAGGAAGAGTAAAGCTTAACTGTACTTTTCCATCATTCATTGTATCTCCATATGGTTTAATTCTTGTCAAGTCGAGATTCTTATCAAAACTCTCTTTCTCCGTTGAATATAACCCTCCTCCCATCTTAACTTCAACCTCGCTTTAACTTTATTTCATTCATCATAAGTTCAATAAAAGGATTGAAATAACCTTTCTCCTTTTGAACTACGCCATCCAATCCCCTACCTCCTGTTGAGGATCTTTGAATTCCACCAAAAATTCCTTTCTCGATTGTTTGAAATAATCCTTCTCTTTGAATATTTGTTAATAATTTATAAGCTTCATTTAATACATTATTTGCTCTTTTTTCCATTATTCCCCCCTCTTTAAATATTATTTCTTCGCTTATTGATTTCATATTTTTAAAAATATATTGCGCATTTTCTATTGACAATGCTCTATCTGACATAAAAGGAGTATGAATTGCTTCAGTCAACATACCTAAAAGATGGATTCTTTGATTTGTCATAATTGTTATCATATTAAATAAAGTATTTTGAATATGCCCTTTAAAGATATTCCCTGTTATAAATTTAGTTGGAGGCATATATTTTAATGGGGCTTTAGGAAAAATTTCTCGAGCCATTTGAGCTTGTGCAAGTTCATACAGAAATCCATTTTCTATTTTAGGATCCATCTCAAAAGCATGTCCCAAGCCCATCTGTTCTTCTTTTAAACCAGCAAGTAAAGCAAATTGCTCATTCATAAATTGAGAGGCAAGAACAGTATGAGCAGCTTCAAAAGCATCAGAAGTTGTTAGGTAATTATCTTCGCCTGTATTTATAATAACATCAGCATAAGCATTTATCATTCTTGAGAAATATTGATCTATGATGGTTCTTTTCATGTTGATATCTCGGAATAATATACCATAAAGTGCATCGTTTAGCATCATATCAAGCCTTTCAAAAGCACCTATGGCAGCAATTTCCGGCATACATAAGCCAGAACAATAATTAGTAAGTCTAACATATCTCCCTAATTCTTCACTAACTTCATCCAAAGCTTTTCTCATTAGTCGAAAATTCTCTTGGGTTGCATACGTTCCACCAAATCCTTCTGTTGTAGGACCATATGGCACATAATCCAGTAAACTTTGGACTGTGGATCTAATGACAGCAATTACATCAGCACCTTGCCTTGCTGCAGCTTGAGCTTGAATAATATCTTCATAAATATTTCCTGTTGCCACGATAACGTATATTAAGGGCCCTTCTTTGTCACCATATTTTTGAATTAAATAATCTCTTTCTTTTCTATTTTGAGATATCTTTTCTAAGGTTTCTTTGGCAATGATATTAATAGTAGTTTTAATTTCAGAAATATCTTTCAAGGGTAATTCTGTTAAATTCAATTCATCCTTAGCAACTTTTTCTGCGATTTCTTGTGGTGAAAGTTTTGTGTGTAGTATAGTATTGCCAATATGAATAGCAGCACCAATGCTAAAATGATTTCCTTTACTAATATTATCTACGATAACATTAGGAAGAGGAACATCAAACTCATCAACACCATCTATTCCCAACAATCTACATACAGTTCTTTCTATAGTAGTCGTTGTATGTTGGTCAATGAATTTTTGAGTCTCTATTGCTAATTTTTTCGCAGATGACCTAGCTTTTCCAATAATTTCAAAATCTAAGTTCAATTTACTTTCGGATCTCTTTCCTTCTTTTAGCATTCCTTTCACTTTTTCAAGATTATTTATAATTATCTTAAATTATTTTCAAAATCAATCGTTAACTCCTAAATCATAAATCGGTACATTTAATCTTTCTTTTAATACACTCAAAAATTTATTTTTGTCAAATTTATATCCATAAGGTGAGGTTGGGTTTATAGTAACTGCAATTATATTTATAGGATATAAAACCTTTATACTTCCACCTTTTTTTTGAAATTTCTTTATTATATTTCTACTTAAAAAAAGTTTTGTGGCATCTTCAGCTAAGAATGTTAATTCCTTGTATTTTTCAGCAAGTTTCATTAAATCTATTAATAACTTATCCGTAAGTGCTCCTTTAAGAACAATATATTTTGAATTTTCATTGATTATTTTTGCAATATCATTAGCCGCATCTAATGGAGTTAAAACGTCTAACAATTTTATTGAATTATCATTATCTATTATTCCTACTTTTGATTTTTTTAAGATATCTGTGGCTATTTTTATTATATCTGCATCTCTTTCATTTTCTAAATTAAATAATTCAATCGTATGTTTAGTTAAATTAATAACATTTTCCATATCTTCCGATACAGAGGCTCCTGTAGAAAGTATTGTAGCATCAGAAATTATCGGAGTTGCATATGATCTCCTATCAAAGGCACCATCGATAAGGATTAAATCACATCCTAAATTTTTTAAATCTAAACATATTTTTAGCAAATGTTTATTTATTGAGGGACCTGCTAATTCAATAAGCCCATTACTCAATGCCTTTAATATTAAAATTTCTCCTAAAGGAGTGTTAAACTCTGTTTTCTTTAATATTTCCATCTTTACGTCACTAGCTTCATAACTCTGTCTAGCCGTTGCTATAATCGTACCCATTTTAATAAATATTCGAGGTTTCGGTAACTGTGTAATCACATCATACTTTTCTCCATCTCTTCCTATAGATGTTAAACCGAGTTTGTATTTTTTTATTTTTTCTAAATTCTTTATAATATAATTTAAGGTTGTGGTTTTACTGACATTTTTAGCGAGACCTATTATTGAGATAATTTTATACTTACTGATTTCATTCAAAAAATTAGTCATGAAGTCCATTTTTTCGCTAAAAATATATGTGTCTCTGATAATAAGAGAAATAAACCTTACTTATATTTAAATTTTAAATTAAGCTTTAAATAAAACTTTTAAGCTTGTTTTAGGAGGGATGCGATATAATCCCATTTTTTATTTATTTTTTCAGAGGTGCGTAATCTGTTAAAAATTTTGTATTCAAAAGCACCAATTAGGTTATACATATGTATTACTTCCTTATACACTTGCTGTTCTTCAAATTTATTTGTGTAATACTCAATTTTTTTTAAGGTCCACAATCTTTCATTGATCTCTATTCCAGGTTTGTTAAGCTTTATTAAGGTTTCTAAATCTTGAGTAATCATATCAACCCAAAAATTCGCCATCTCCATTGAATAATACAGTCCAGAAGAACCAAATGGGTTTAGGAATCCCGCACTATCCCCCAATATAACTACACTAGGATTAGGAACGAGCTTTTCGGCTATTTTGGCATTAGGTAAATAGGTAATTTCTTCATAATCGATATTACAATTCTTAAAAAACACGCTAAATCCCGGATAGGTCTCTTTTATTTTTCTCCAAACTTTTAAAATCTCATCATTATCAGGTATCTTCACTGTTTTCATATTGGAAACTTGTGCCATTCTTAGCATTAATCCAACTTCAGCTCTTCTATTTTCTAAAGGAAAGAAGTATGCCACGCAAGGGGGAAAGCCAAGCGAGTAACTTAAATCACCACTTCCTATAATATAAAATTCTAGGTCAGGATTTTCTTTAATATCAAAATTTGCGTTACTTATAAGACATTTTATTATTGGACAATTCATTTTTGTATAATCTATTCCATATTTTTTACCAATAACTCCTTCAAACCCGCTACAATCTAATACTGCGTTACCGTAAACTTCATGAATTTGACTATCCATACTTTTATATTTCACGCCGATCGTTATTCCATGTTTTTCAATTGGTTCAATAACAGTGGAGTTAAACAGCATTTCTACACCTAAATCGTTCGCAACTTCAGTGAATCGATCAATAAATTCTCTCCATTCAAAGAAATAATGATCATATTTACGATATGTAGTTGTAACCTGCAAATCATTAGGTGAATGCCAAACTCTCCCACCGTTCGATTTAAATCCTATGGAAGGTAGATATCCATCTCCCAATATTTCATCAACGATAGGCATGTTAGCCATCCCTTCACCGCGTGGCTTTGGCCCTGCAAGTCCTCCTCTTTCTAAAATTATTGATGTTAAACCAAGTCTTGCTGCTGTAATACCTGCACTTAATCCCGCTGGTCCAGCACCAACTATAATAAAGTTATAAAAACTAGAGTTTTCAATATCCATGTTTCAAAAATAAGGATTTAAGTAATTAATTTTTTTCTCTTATTACAAAAAAGTTGTACTAAAGTTATCTATAACTAGCACTTTTCTCCTCTTTTCTTAAAAATGTTATTATAAATATATTATAAATTATAAGACATCTAATTCCTATACCTATTACGAGGCTAATTTAATGGTAAATCAAAAAAAAATAAATAAAATTAGTTTTATTTGTAAATTAAAACGTAAAAATAGAAAGAATTAAAAAAATTGAACACCAATAATTGCATAATGAAGCGAAAGAATCAATATAAAAGAAAATTAGAGTTTATAATAGATAAAATCACTCACTTACCAGAAAATATAGATGAGAATAAATTTCTTCTTGATGCCTTATTTTATCGACTTCAAATTTCTATTGATGCCATTATGGATGTTATAGCGATGCTTTGTAAAGATCTAGGTATAACTGTTAAGGATGATTATTCAAATCTGGAAGAATTGAGGAAACTTTCCATATTTACTCCCAGCCTTATCGAAGAACTACGTCGCTGGAATGGATTGAGAAATGTTCTTGTACATAAATATAATAAGATAGAAGAAGATTTAGTACTCCAAAATAAGAATAAAGTTGTAAATACTTTAATAACTTTTATAAAAGAAGTAGAAGTGATAATAAATGAGAAAATCAATTTCTCTGATTAAAATAAAAACAGATTTAGATTTTTGTAACAGTTATTGGACCATACTTTATGGGAGTTATATTAGCGGAGATTTTATCCCAAATCGATCCGATATAGATGTATCAATCATTACAAAAACTAAAAATAGAGAAATTAATTATGAATTCTTTTTATCTCTGTTAGAAAAAACGCCTTCAGGTTATGATATAAAAATTTTTGAACTTTTACCTCTTTTTTTAAAAATTGAAATAATTAATTCATATTTAGTGTTATTTGGAGATTCACTTGAAATATCGGAATATTTTTACCAATATAGGTCAATTTGGAAAGATATGGAAAGAAGATATAAAACCAATCAATTTGTAAACATTCAAGAAAAAATTAGTATGTTAGAAAACCAAAAGAAAATTGTTTAAAAAAGATAATAAATGTATAAATTTTAAATTATGCACTAAATTAAACTTAATTTTTGTGACAAATCTTATTATTTTATATTTTTTTTGCTACTTCTTGACCATTTCTATAGTTCCTGGATTATATCCCATTTTTATCATGTTTTTTAATCTATAAATTTATTGAGACATTCTAAAAATTGAAATTGTTATTGTATAAATCAAACAGTAAAGTTGATTTTTTTTAAGATTGTTATAGGAAATGGTTGTTTTTTGTTCTCTCTACAGAATATACTTAAACAAAATCGATAGTTAATAGATTAAAGTAATCAAATCTACTTAATTTTAGAAATTAAAGAGAAATAAATCTATAATGTTTATTAATAATAATTGTTATAATAGCTATAGTGACTATAGGATAATTTAATTATGACAACTACAATTCAAATTTCTGATGAGACTAAAAAAAAACTATTCATGGTTATGAATCTTCTTGAAAAGAAGTGGGGGAGGAGAGTCACTTATGATGAAACAATAAAATTCTTGCTCCAAGAAGAAATAGAAGAAACAGATAAGAATAAATTTTTAATAAATATTAAAAAATATCAAGGTATACTTAAATCTAGTGAAACTAGAAAATTACTTAGAGAATTGAGAGAAGAAGATTATGAACGAGAACAAAGATTCACAAAACGCATCAATCGCAGTTGATACGGGAGTTTTAATTGAATTCCTTGATGATTCAGATTTAGGTAAAGTTTTTTATCAAGAAGTCTTAATAAACCCTCAATTTCAAAAGTTTTATATAAGCCCTCTTACAGATGTTGAGCTTAAATATCTTATGTGTCGCCAAAGTGGTTATAAAGAAGCAAGAGAATTTATTTCCGATTTCTTAAAGGATTTTATAATATATCCTGAAAGTGAATTAAGAGATGAAGCTCTTCGGTTAAAATGTAATTTTCCCATTTCTATCGCTGATTGTTATTCTTTAGCTGTCGGAAAAATACTTAATATTCCCATTTATATGAAAAAAGAAAAAGAAATCGACCAAGTTTTAGATGGATTATTATCTATGGTGAAAATAAAATTTATTGATGATATTCTGTCCAAATGAAGTCTCTTTAGAAATTAACAATTTTAATTTTGCTACGTTCTATTATTTTTTTTTTGGTACTTTTTGACCTTTTCCCGATGTTTTAAAAAGTTTTTCCTCTCATCTTCCTTAAGAGAATTAAGACTATCTTAAATTCCGCCCTATAACTTCCGGTTCAATGGTTAAAAAAAATCAATATTCTATTTTGTCACCAAATTTTTCTATAGGCCATTGCCAATAGAGTTCCGTTTTGATGACACCTTTCTCTTTCAATTCTTTAAATGTTCTTTCCTTTAATATGTGAAGAAAATTATCTGGATCGTAAAGAATCTGACCTTCATCAAATGCGTCTAAAATTAAATAATATTTTGAATCCACATAGTTCTCCATTTCTTTTGACCTTCTCCAGAGCGCTTGAATGCCTGAACAAACAGGTTTAGTTAAATTTACTACCCATTGATTTCTCTTGAGAATATCAACAGATATTTCATCAGAGATAATAAATAAGTCTATATCACTTAGATGTTCTACATCATTTCGAGCCTTTCCTGTTGCAACAGACCCAAAAAGTAAAATTGATCTTATGCTTAAGTCTAAATTAAAAATGAATTGAAGATATTTTCTTAGTTCCTTCTTAAAATATTCTATTTCTATAAAAGATAAATCTATATCCTCAACTTGATTCATTCTTTCATCAAATCCTTACATTCTTTTATAAATTTTGATATTAATCTTATATCTTGTTCGAGAATCGGAATTTCTTTAAGTATTTCTTTCAAGTTTATTAAAATTTCTTTTAAATCTTTTAAATATCTATCTGCTTCTAATTTGTCATATTTATCTTCTGGGGAGATTAACTTACCCTCGTCTATTGTTCCATATCGTGTACCAGTACCTTCTCCTTCAATACCTTTTGCTAAAGATGCTACATGTTTTATCCGGTCAAGAATTTCTTTTTCAATTATAATATTATTGTTATTTTCAATTGATTCTAATATTCTTGAAGGATCATGAATTTTGCGAAATTGTAATCCTAACAGAAAAATTAATGCTTTTTGTAGTTGCTCTATTGACAATTGAATTTTAAAGACGCATTCAGAGTAATCACTGATTTTATAATTTCTTATTACTCTTTCTAAATTATTAAATGCTAAACTCAACCATTCTTTAGTTTTTACGTAGTTATTAGTCAACTTGTTAACTAAAATTTTTATTATTCCACTCTATAAAATAATACGGATTCTCCTTTAAAAAATATTTAGCTCAAGGTTTAAAACTTTAACCTTTTTGTTGATATAGAAAACTTACTGAAAAAACAAGATTAATGTTTTAAAAATAAACAAGTAATAATTCTTTTACATATAAAATTAGAGTAATAAAGTTGCTATATTGTTATAAAGCTCAATTTTTTAAACCTTTATTTTCTTGTAATACAAGAAAAAGTTTAAAATTATATAAAAATGGATAAACAAAAAGATTATTATAAAATTCTTGAAATTGAAAAAGATGCTTCTGAAGAAGAAATCAAGTTGGCATATCGGAGGTTAGCAAAAAAATATCACCCAGATCTCAACAAGACAGATTCTCGTGCTAAGGAGAAATTCATTGAATTACATGAAGCTTACGAAACATTGATAGATCCAATAAAGCGAAAAATTTATAATCAAGCAGGTTTTAATCCCCAGAATATTGATCTAAGTGAAATCTTCTGGAAACATAATTCTAAGAGTATTAGGGAAATATTAAGAAATATCAATTATAGAAATACATATACTAAACCTCCTCCTGAGGGAATGTATATTTGAAACCAATTTCAAGAAACAAGACTTAACTTGAGCATAAATTTCACATCAGATACCATTGTATTTACTCACTTACTTAAAACCTACTATACCTTCTTTAGAATGTACAAAATTTTTATTTACTAATTTATTTCCTTCTTAATCTTCGTATTAGATTATAAAAATAGAAATTTATAAAGCTGGTTTTGAAAATCCATTACTTTTTTTCTGGAATTATATCATTATATCCAAAGGGAAACTCTTGGGTATTACCAGTAAAGCTGATATAAATAAAACCATCTATTAAGAAAAGGTACTTATTAAACCATTTGAATACCAAGTAATTTTTCTCTGCCTAAAAGAAGAATATTAAATTTATCTATGAAATTTTTTCCGAGTAAGGCATGAAAAGTGAAATCTCCGCTAATTTCAGTACCTATAAATTCTAGTTCAATTGAATTGCCTTCATATCGAAACAGACTTTTATAGACTGGAACTTTAATAATTCCGTTGGCAGTATAAACCTCTTTTTTTTCGATAGCTTCAATGCTGTATTCTTCTATTATCTTTTTATCTACCGCTGAGATTGTTGCTCCTGTATCAATTAATCCAGTAAAAGTCTTTTTTACCCCATTGAAGGGCATTGAAAAAGGAATTAACGGATAATAGTTATTTTTATAATTATATTGGTGGTACCATTTTGAACCATCTAAGGAAAATATTGAAAACACAAAATCTATTGTTTCTGATTCATGACCTTTATGTAAGATTCCTGAAGCAGAATCTGGAAACTTGTCAGCTAAAATACTTGCCACTTCTTGAGCGCTATCGCCTATTGCAACGATTGAATTTCGGGATATACCTAAATATTTTCCATCTGGTATGTAATCAGGAATATCTATTTCTTTTTTATCTAGAGGGGGATTCTTTTCTAAAAAGTCATCAATTTTATTTTGAAAATCCATTTCCTTTTCTATTATTTGACGGATAAAATCACTAACACTTTTGTAACCTTTAAGTTTAGTAATTTCTTCTATTTTCTTTTTCTTTTCCTCATCAACTTTAAAATTAATAATCGTCATAATCGTAAGATTTTTTTATATAAGAAAAGTAATACAAAATATATATATTTCTATATTATTCATTAAATATGAAAGCGATATTTATTATCAGCATCTTAAGAAAAATGGATAATAACCATTAAGTGAAAACCTTTCGATGTTCTAGCGAGTCGAGTTTTTCTTTTAAATAAATTATTATATTGGTTTTGTATGATTTCAAATTCATATTATAGGAAGGGGAGATCCTGTTTTTCAAACATTTTCAGTTTATTCTGAATCTGATGGCGATTTACCGGCGGATAATGACGATATAATAGATGCTGGTGA
>SDBT01003446.1_pt1 | contig 27355 bp, 48 predicted proteins | sample 2277101 | NCBI WGS metagenome assembly SDBT01 (sample SAMN10404973, study PRJNA504765) | marine sediment metagenome | isolation source: marine sediment core GS10_PC15, 103 cmbsf | place: Arctic Ocean: Southern Knipovich Ridge | collected 2010 | reverse complement strand
GTAATTACCGAACAGAATACCGCACATCATAACATCTGAATAATCTACGGTACCATCATCACTCTCAAGACTTACATATAGAGCACAATGACCCTCACCAGGGGAATTCGATTGCATAACTGCGTCTGTACCAAATATCAAAGCTGCTGATACACCATGACAATCATTATCAATCGTGCCATTAATCTTGGTATTGAGTTGAAAAGCACCAAACTGAGTGTTTCCACCAGTACCTTCAAGAACTAATTCCATTCTCAAAAGTCTTTGTGTCCCACCAGTACAAGCAACACCAACTCTGAGTTTGTTCAACTGTATTCCACCAGTTAATTCATCCGGTATATTCAAATTACCAGAAGGTGAACCCTTCAGGAAATTACGAGAATCAAATCTCATCCATACCAAACCGTCAGTACCAGAACGATCTTTAGTCTCCATAGCAATGCCGATTGGATATGCCGGATGTTGGGGGACTGAGGCTTCATATTGGCCGTTACGTACAGCCAATATAGTCGTATTAAGTGTACAAGCTATATTGGACATAACCGGGACCACAGCACCTTCTGTTGGAACAAAGATTTCAACAAAGTCGCCATCACTGCCAGCTTGATCACCAAGACTTTTAACAACACCAGCAAAGAAATCAATATTAGCCGTTTTAGGTTTCTCAACGATGAACAAACGACCGGTAAACTCTTGCTCGCCTTCAGCATAAGTATCTTTGGTGAGACCAAGGTGGGTCGGATCTACAGTACGTTCTTTGTGATCAACAACAGCGTCACTATTGTAACATACCAAATCTCCAACACGAACAGTATCAGTTGAAGAACTGGGGCGAAAATATACTCTTTTTGTGAGACAATATGCATCATATGCCCCACTACCCATTAATTGTATTTTACTCATTTTATTCTCCTGTTATCAACAAGGCTATCACACCTTGCCAGGTTAATGTTTTAGTTACACCAACGTGATTGGTGTTGGTTAATATTAAGTTGCTATGATCGGTTTGTGAAGTACAAACCCAGCTTTCCTTCGATTGACGCACAGGTTGTTATGAGAACCATCCAGGAAAACGGTGAAAGTCGTATGTTGGGTGACTCCACCACTGATCGGCTCAGTCTCTTCCATCCAGTAACCATCCTGGACATAGGGGATGAACTTCTCGAAGTCAACACAATAAATTGCGTCTGCTGTAATTGTCGCAGTAGAAGCCAAGTTATGTGCAACTGATGTGCCATCGAGTTCACTGATATAAACAACCGGCAAACGATTCAGATATACAGTAGCACTGTCGTCGATGCGAATATTGCCGAGTACATCTTTGCCACGATGGAAGTCATCTCTGGCATCAGCTAATACCTGTAACTTAACAGTAGTCTCAAGATTAGCATAAACTCTCTTGGCAGCATTGCGTGCCTGTGCCGGATCGTTAAGAATAAGCGGAGCTTTGAACTTAGTCATCATAAACAGTGTTCGGAATGACTCAAGCATAGCATTATTCACAGCAGTATATGTGCCCGCTGCATTCGCCCATTTCGCCTCAGTAGTAGTGCTGATACCCGCACAAGTGACACTTGAAGTTCTGTCCTGGAAAACAACCTGAAGACCCTGGAAACCAACACCCGTAACACCAGGTTGGGACATATTAAGATAATACGGCACACCATACGGATGAAGATCATCGGTCGCACTATCCGGGGTCATCCAGAAACGCTCTTCGATCAGATCTGCGAGACTCCATAGACCATCGATTCGCCTGGTTTCGAGCAAGCGGATGAAACCTCTTGCACTTTGATTACGCTTGAGTTCGAGTATGTCCCACGAATAATGTGTACCTATCTGGGTCCAGGGCACATCGATCTCAACCATCACATCGGACACAGCGGGATCATCGGTATCGAAAAGTCTGCGATAACGAGCGTTCCCTGTGTTGTTAAACATGACCTTACGCTTGATTGAAGTCCCGCCGTCAACTTCCATCCGATCTCTCTGATAGATTCGACAGGCTTCATAATCATTGTTCGTCCACATAACCTCAAAATACTGCTCAGGCAGTTGAGGTAGAGTAGTTGCGATCAGGTCAATAAGATCTGCATTAGCTATTCCAGCCATCATTTACTCCTTTTTAATTCTTGAATACACTGTCCAGTTTTTGCTGAACAGCGTTTTCCAATTCTCTACGGTTCCTTGGTTTAGATGATTCAGTATCACTTGAACGTTTACTATCAGACGGCTTGAGTGTCATACTCTTCTTACGCTTCGTTGCAGTTGCCTTCAGGCTATCACGTATAACTTGTGTTCTGATAGGTTCAGTGACTATAAAATGAGCTTTCTCCATAGCCTGTTCTATTTCAATCTTCTGACCTCGGCTGTTATGTCCAGCAATTATACACTCAGCTTCTTGAAGAACAGTCAACCTATTGAGTTGCTGACCATTACTAAGGTCTTCCGGGATCTGACCGAGTTCAAGTTTGCCATAGAATTTCTCATAAGGCTCCATAACACCAGCACTGAAGAAAGTATTAACCCTCTGGTCAATAGCGAGATTACCCGCTGCGGTAGCTCGTGCAGTAGCAGTTTCATAACCATGTTGTGCCTGTGAAACAGGTTGTGTCTGCTGAACGGGTTTGGGTTTAGTCTTCAACCCCGCGATAACAGTTTCAATCAATGGATCATCAGGATACTCTTTTACAAGTTTTGCAATCAATGCTGTAGTACCTGAATCTTCCTGTGCAACTGTCTCGGTTACAATTTGCGTAACCTTCTCACGTTCCGCTTCGATCTTTGCACGGCCTAATTCTGACCATTCCCTTGAAGCATTATTGACACTTAAATAACAAGCCTCAAATGCTTTCTTGGCTAACTCAGGGTTAGTTTTTACCAAATCATCAACGACTTCTTGATCCCATCCTTGGTGGATAGCAGCCCGGACGTAAGCATCAGGTATTTCAACATCGCCATCCTTCTTTTCCGCTTCCGAGGTAGATTCAGTTGATTCAGTTTGAGATTCTGTCTGACTGTCATTCTCCACAGTAGTATCATCCTTGACCTCAGAGGTAGAATCATCATCTTCTTCACCTGAAACTGTCGTTTCGTTATCATACGCAGCATCTAATTTTTCTTGGACAGCATCTACGATAACCGGATCTTCTATTGCCGCTACGTCCAGTTTCTTTAGACTCTCTGTATGATCACCTTCTTTTTCTGCAACTTGTTCAGTCTCACTAAACATCTTCATATTACTATCCTTTCAACTACGTTGCCTTGAGTTACCATACAACAAGTACAATAACACAAGGGGTAAGGTAATTTACTTAGGCTATTCGTTTTCTTATTCTTGATTTTACTTTCTTTCGTTCTTTCACGATATTACATTTATCCATATAGGCTTCGTGTGCTTGAAAATTATCAAACACCGGCCTACACTGACTATCTAACTTTATGTTGGGGAATGTCTTCAAATGTTCAGCCCTCTGATCTGGACTGATCGCCAACGAATCAGAATGAATCGCACCTTGATGATAGTCCCCAGACACAAACGGTATGTCAGTTTGAAAATCACGATTCATCCTGGCACCGCACGAGCACATACATCTCTTATTGGAATCTTTCATAGCACGCACGCGTTCAGTCTTAGTTTCGCACTTCGGACATTTGAAAGAATATCTCGACATATTATTTCTTCCTCTTAAATCTCTTAGAACTAATACCTGCTTCTCTTAATTGGGCTTCAACAGTACCTTTTCTGATACCCTTAAAATATACAGGTTGTTCACCCTTCTTTGACCATTCTGCATAGGTCATAGCGTGTTTTGGTCCAGCTTTTTTATAATGTTTAGCATAGCGTTTTTTCTTGGCAGTTTCCTTAGCCATTCTTTGCTCTGCTCTGAAATGACGTTTCACTTTACCTGCCATTCTGGAAACCCAATTACTTTTATGTTTATCTTTAGGCATATTATTTCTTTCCAAATACTTTATTCAATTTAGCTTGTGTCTTAATCAAGAGTTTAGCTTTATCTTCCAGTTTGTCAGCTTCTTTAGCCATCTCTCCGACTACAACTTTTAAGAATTTAGGATCAGCTTCAATCTCTGCTGCACGTCTCATTGTATTAACACCTTCTCGAACATCCCATCCATCATAACTACCAATTTTCTTTGGTGTTGCTGGTTCTGCTGCACTTGTCATATTACACTCCTGGACTGCTTGTACGTGCTGATTGACTCTCATTAGCACCTATCTGTTCTGTTTGTTTTCTTTCCTGAAACGGAGATTGCATCTTAGTCTGTTGCGAGGCACCCCGCGTTCCACCATTCTGCCCTGATGTAGCCTTACCCGCTGGTTGTGGATTCATAGCCATCTGCAACTGTATCCGTTGCATAAAGAAAGGATCATCAAACCAATCTTGTATATCATCAAGAATGCCTTGTTCCTCTGCGATGACAGTCATAGCTGCCTGAACGTTAAACGCTACACCCATATTCATCGCTATCATAGCAGCATTCATTATACCCGGAATAATATTAGCAGCAAACTCAACAATCCGCTTAGTCCTAACAGCCGGATCAAGGCGTGACATAGACCTTGCTTTCAAAGTAACCGTATAGTCAAGAAAGTCACCATCTCTTTGTTCAGGAGTCAGCCGCAACTGTTCATATTCGCCACCCGGCTTCCTTCTGGCGAGCATAAAATCCATAAACGGATCAGTATGTATATACCACATTCTTTTACCAGCAGTATCTGCCGCGAAATCATAAATCATGCCGCGACAATCTTCAATAGTGATAGTCGCGTTGGCCTGTAGAATATTAGCCTGGGTCGCTGATTCAGCATTAGATACCAAACCAGACATCTGATCGGGATTACCTGACATATAATTATGCCAGATCTGACACTGTTGAAGCATCTGTTCGCTTTTTACATTGTTACCGCCAAATGTCAATACTTTAACAGTATCAGGATTGCCTGCTACCATGTCACCGTCTTTAGCAGTTCTTATGTCTTCAGCCTCATCCGCACCTGCGGGATCATACATACCAATACTCTTCTCACGATCAGCCGTTTCCATATTCTTAACCATCATCTTGTTGGCCATTCTATGCAGATCATAATGGACACCTACCGGGGCCACTGGGAACGGATTGCCTGGTACTGGTTGTGTCAAGGCGAGTATAGAATACGGTCCCTCTTTTGGACCGTAGTAATCACGTGCAGCAAGGTAATTATCAAAGATTGCCTGAGATGGATCTGGTATAGTAATTAAAGCACCGGCCCCAGGGACAAATACTTCCACCACATCTACGAAATCCTGGAGTTCATACATCTCACTATCGCTCATGTTTCTTTTGCTGAGGGCCTCGACCTTATTCCTGGCATTGGGATGACTCGACTTGGGTATCTTCAACACGAGATCGTGGTCAAATTCATTATCATCCAACAAGATCTGCCTGGGAATCCGATTTCTATCACCAAGAAACGCTGCTTTGCGATAGTCTTTGCATGATGGATCTGCGGTGAAATCATCGAAGTCAACCAAATCAGTGTACACTTGACCCTCATCTATAAAGATGTCACCGAAATTCAATATCTGACCACCACCAGCCAAACCAGTTTTGTTGATGGCCATCATAAAGAAAGCATCTACAATACTGGCACGCAATGTGTCTTTGGACTTTATGTTCTTGTCGAGTTTATCCAGTGCAAGACCGAGTAGATAAGCATATTGCCTATATTCAGTTATTTCAGTGGATACTTTATTGATACCGGATTTCATCACAAGATTCGGAACTGTCGCCCGGATGGTATTGAATATCAAGTTGATCGGTTCATCACCAGTTAAACCATATTCGCTTGAATAATACTTGCCTACGTATTCTCTGATGAACATAGCTCTCGCCCTTCGGTGTCTTCGATTTCTCTCGAATCCCTGCTTAACTGCAAGGGCGAATTTCGTTGGTGTAAAATACTCAGGCATTACTTTCTATTCTCCCGTGTTCGTTTTTTATATTCTTCCTCAGTAAATTCACAGCCTGATGCCGTATGTATAAAAACCTTTTGATTATAACGACCATTTGCAGCTTCTCTTATTTCTAATTCCCATCCAGCTATTATAATTTCAGCCATATACTATCCCCTAAAATCAAAATTCGACCGCCATCCTGTCGGCTTAGCACGTCTCTTTTTCAATGCTGCCTTGCGTCCTGCCACTGTTCGCATGTCACCGCGAGTCTCTGATGTCTCTTGTCTACTACGCATCTTATAATACTTATCCTCTATGGTCAACGCGTCTGCCATCGTCCTGTCACCATGTGTCTTCTTAGCAGAAGAACTCTCTTCCACCAGGCACGCTGGACCAATGCTTCCGTCATCGTTATAAATATAGGTTTTCGCTTCCTCAAGTGCCTTTATAGAATGATTGATATAACCTCCATGAGCCAACGCTCGATCATAGGCATTGAGTAACTCACCTTTGGACTTCGCATTATTATGCCAACCATACTTCTTAGTTTTCTTATCCCTAATATTACCGACCTTCACATCACGATAATAGTATGGATAATGAAACTGCTTAACAACTATTCTACCAAAGTCAAAACCAGGATCACCGTTCATCTCCCACTTCAAGAATGGAAGTTTCTTACGACCACCTACCCACAAGGCTAAAGCTATACCGACACGGGCCATCTCATAAGGTGGTGTGTTAGCATCAGCCCACTCACCTACTTTCTCACCAGTCTGCCGACACTTAATCGATCCGACTGAATTAGAAGCACCCTGTCCTTTAGACAAGTCAAAGCCAATAACATAATCAAGATTCTGATCCAACCTGCCGTTTACCAGATTAACCCAGATCTTGAGTCTGCCCTTGACTGCCCTCTTACATACCACCTTCTTCAGATCCTTCTTCTTCAGGATCATCGGAATACTATCATTCGCCACTCCCCTCGCCAGGTCAACATCCCAACGTGTCTTGGGTTGGCGACCGAATATCGCTATGTGTTTCTCGATGTTCGTGACAGTAAAGAATGTCGAACCAGCTTCGAGATCATTGGCATCTATTTCTCTTGCCATCTCCTGTGGTGATCTGACTTCTGATTCTGCGTCATACCAAGGTGACCGGATTTTCCATGCGTTAGTCACTGGATCTTGAACTACGTGACGACCGAGGCCCTTATCTGGATGGTCCCACCACATTAACGGGAACACTATAATCGTTCCATCATTCTTCCATTTGCTATATTCGGTTCCGGGACCGCTCACAGTGCTATTGATGATACGCATCAGTGCTGCATCTCGCGTTGCTGAACGCATCAATCGTCCATGTTTAACTTTGGCGAACTCATCCAGAAGAGCGATCAACCGCCTGTCACCCGATGCTGCGTGTTCAGTTGTCGATTCACCATCTATACAAGCACCGTTCAATATGTTGAACAAGTGCATCTTAGTACGATACTTCTGCCCAACACTACACTGAGGTGGTAACATCCATTCAGGTAGCCAATTATTGATATAATCATGCTTCTGAAATAACGCCTTCATATTACCAGCCTGATCCACGTATGGCTCTGTACGAGATAATTCGAGAAGCTGTGAATCAGGTCGAAACAACCAAAGCCAGTGCATGAAAATAGTGCATATCCATGAGGCACCCATATCACGCGACTTGTTAATCAGAATATCCTTAGCATTGGCGAGGTGCCAAATCAAACGCTCAAATAGAATATCCTGAATCTCCCAAGATATAAATGGACAATGCACCGCTTTCGCTTCGTATCGCTCACCTGTATCCCCGGCTACATCGAACTGGTGGAACGTCCAGCAAAACGTATTTATCCAAAACAAAAGAGACGCGGCACTTGCCGCCATCAGATCATTCTGAAAACCCTTATCGTATTCCGCATCACGCAAAACTTGAGATCGGTATTCTATATTCTCTATCTCATGTTTCGGAACGATCAACCCAGTCCTATTGCACGTCCACGTTTCGGGAATATTTGGAAAAGGTGTCGCAAGTTCTGGCTTCAACTTTTCTGCTATATCAATCACACTATTTACTTTCCAAAGAGCTTTTCGCTATCTGACTTAGGCGTTTCTTGCCTTGTTCAGATACTTTATCCGCTAACGATGCCTTGTCACTACCTGCCTTAGCATCTGCCTGACCTACCCTACCTTCCATTCGATCCCAGATCATGTTGATAGCCCATTTATCAGGTCTGTGGCGAACTGGTTTTATACCAATTTTCTTTCCGTCTTTATCATGAATGTCTTCGGTTTCTTCCCAACCCAAAGCCACTTTCCATATATACCTTGCGATGGCTTCGGCTTTAGTCACCATCGCAGCATCTTCGCCCTTGGCCTTTATCACAGGATCGTCACATGTCTCACTGGCAATCTCTTTGATAAATTTCGACAGCAATTTACCGGCTGCTACTTTTTTACCGTGTTCGCTTTTTTCAGTCAGGGGCATCTAACTTCCTTTATGAACAAAGCACTATACCAATAAAACATATTGTTTCGATTATGAAACTTATTATTATAAAGCATTTCATCTCGCTTCTCTCAATCCTATCTCGGCAATCGCTTTCTGCATGGCGAGTTCTACTAATCTGGCGGGAGTGACAATACTGAAATTATCACATTCATATACACCACCAATCAGTATTCCTACACATTCACCATCCATGTCAACCACAGGACTTCCAGAATTACCAGGCCACGAGGCTGTATCAGTGTGTAAAACCAATTTAGTACCGAAGAATAACTCATCCCGGCCAAGCAATGATACCACACCTTGTGTAAGAGTAATTCCATTATTTAATCCCCAGGGATAACCAAGAATAATAAGATCTTCCCCTATTTCGATTTTAGTATCAAAACGAAAATAAGGGCGGTCCTTGCGATGTTCACTCCGCAACCGAATAAACCCTACATCACAACGATCCAAACTCTCCATGTGCACGAAATCGGCCTTTGCTCGCGTGCCATCACTAAACATCACCTCGAAAGACTCAGTATCCTCAACCACATGTCCGGCTGTTGCTATCAGATTAGGAGTCACGAAAAATCCTGTACCTTGCCACTTCTGTTCACCAGACCAGTCATCTTCAGCACCGATCCATACAACGGCGGGTGACACTTGTTTATAGAGTCGCGGCAAGTCTGATTCATAATGTACGTGTAACAGTGTCACGGCAGAACACATCAACCACAGTACCAATCCTATTCTCAGAATCCATTTCCTCATCACATCTCCTTATCCCACAAGTCGTCTTAAAATAAACCTGCGTGAAGCATCTGGTGTCTGATAATGCAACGCTGTATAACCAAACGGAATCCTAATCACAATGGTCTTACCCGAACCACAAGCCCAAATACAATTCGTTGTTGTACCTGTATCAGCAATACCAAAAATATGAGCACCTTTGATACAAGTAATCGCATATGTCGCACCGGCCACCACAGTGACATTACTGTAATTAGTATTCTGAGCAGCAGCAGATACGTTCTGTCCACTGCCTAATACCGGATCTGAAATATCTGGATGAGGGCCGCAACGGTTTCCAGAATTATCTGTAGAAAACATTTCTCCAACCATTATTTATCTCCTATAATTTTCTTATTTTAGTAATACAACCCCACGGTATCACAGTCAAATCTCGTTCTGGTTTATCATCAAGTTGAATAGTGCAACTAAGTCGTATGGCTTTCTCATCTTGGTTAAGGAAATATCCCACAGATTTACATTGACACAATGGTTTTTCTTTTGCCTCTTCCTGCGAAATCCATACAGAATGAGTAACAACATCATCCCACTCAACCTCGATGATCTGGTTCAGTTTGAACTTCACCTCGAACCACCTTCCACATCAATCGGTAACTGTCGTATCTCCTGTTCGAGTATCAGCAAGTCGTTAGGGCAAAAACCCTGCGGCATCACGAAGAACCCATGCTCATTCGTATCGATGTCATAATCGGCTGTAAACCCGCATACTGTGCAGTGGATGTAGATCTTGGCTGTCTTCATCCCCTCTCCCTCAACACGGCATCGATCCGGGCCTGTTCCAACCGACCTTGCGTGGCCTGTCGCTTCCGTTGGACCATGTGATCAAGGATCTTCTTATTCGCTTTCGGATCCATAACGTCCATCGCTTGTCTGATGAACTCGGATCTCGGCATGTTCTGCTCTTCCGGGGTCATGTTGTCATATACGGCTGCTATTTGTTGGGGGGTCATAGCAATACTTTCATCGCACGCACTATTCCAACGAACAGAGCATCTTTTACTTTCTGTTCGGATGGTAGTTGATCATATGGAACACAACAAGGGTGTTCTTTCTTCTCTGGATCTTTCACTTCGCCATATTTCCAACCGTCAGCATATTTTACCTTTAACCAGTTCTCGTGCGAATCAGAACACCCGGCTTCAGGGTTGTCTAAGTGAAATTGGACACCATTGACAGCACTGTTTTTCTGCCAATCAGGTGCACCTTCCCAAGGTATCTGGCTAAAATCGTTAATGGACTCACAATATGCTCTATTCGTTTCGTGTGCTACTCGTGCAATCAAGTCAATAATCATTCTATTCTCCTCTCTAACGTGGGGTTGACATTCCGGGGTAAGCATGGCCCAGGTCGTTTCCTACAGGGAAGCGATTCCAGATCCCACCTTATAGAGTGCCCGACTCTGGATTGCTTACCGGTATAAAACACCTCTCTATCTATAAGCAAAAATTGGTACTAATTATCGGTTTTACGCAGTATATTCTGAGAATTATTTTATTTTTCTCCTTGAGAGGGGTCCCTTTAAGGATTATTACTACGTATGCGTAGTCAAACGCTGAGGAAACACCGTATATGTTACCCTGTGGAGTCCCGGTTAACGTGTTAACCCCTTGCTGGAACTGAGGTTATGGTGTTAAGTGATTATCTAACAGGGGAAATGGGGTGGCTGGATCTTGTAGGAAGGGGAGGTAGGGACTCCTCGTCCGATAACCAAAGGGTCGGTACGGGGGGCATCCCGAATCCAGACCAGACCATCACACACACATACACACGCATAGTCCGATAAGTATATCTTCATATAAATAAAAGATTATCCTTGCACTTGTGCCTTGTGTGTGTTATACTATACATAGTCAATAATAACCAATTGAAAACTTAATAGAGGGATTGATTATGGAGACTACACAAGAACAGATTGAACAAGAAAACATCAACCAGAATCCAGTATCTTGCCCGATTTGTGACAGTAATGACAATATGGTTTTGGGCATATTAGGCAAGCATATACATTGCCGATGTAGAGCGTGTGGGATTGATTTTAGTTATAAAAAAGACTAACCAGACCAGCAGCCGGAGCGGTGCAAGGCCGCTCACTGGTTTTATAGTATTCGTCCACTACGCAAGACGTGAGAGGCCTTAAAATGAAAGCCATGAAACGCAATAGACTACGCCAATTAGTACAGTGGGGATACATCACGCAATCAGAAGCGAATCAGTTATGGCGTGATTACTTGAAACTCTATCGGAGGGTAACAAAATGAAAACAGCAGAATCAGATCAGCAGAATCAACAGAAATGCGGCAAGTGTGGCCGGATAGTCGGTTGTGACTACCGTGGCCGGAAACATAAGTGCGATTGTGAAAAGGAACTGGATAGAATTTTAGGCCCAAATCTACTTAAGTAAATCACACCACACCTTCACTTCACCAAAGCCGGACGATCACCCACCAGTCCGGCTTTCATTTTGTCCCGGGGCGGTAGAATTGGATCTCTTAGAATCAGTAATAACATTACTTCCAGTTATCGGACGATGTCTACCTCAATCCCAAATCGGTCTATACACGGTCTACCTCAAATACGCATTATCAGGCCAAAAACGGCAATCGGTCTACCTCAATTTTCTATATAGACCGCATATAAACCTATACCCACAATAGACTTATAGCAGTTTTCAGCCAAATCGGTCTATACAAACCGCGTGAAACTATCTATATACACTTTATACACTACGTCTTCTTGACATATTATACCCCTTTATACCTTTTCTCTTATATTTATCTTAGTATAGTTTTAGTAAGTGTATAGACGGATAACACTATATATTGATATAATACTATACCCACAAACAATTTACGTCCCGTCTATGTAGAGTGACATTATATAGACCTATATAGACCGAACAGCCATACCAGACCAGTATCGCAAGTCAACCGTCCACCTCAATCTGTTCTGTATAGACGCAGACAGGGTATTGTCAAGCAGATTATGCCCGATAATCAGGACAGAACACATACCATATATTGTGTCTTCAAGTGGGGTATAGACCACAATATATGGTGTATAAATTTATCGATATTTTACCCTTGACATCGCCGGACAGATATGATATGATAAATAGAAAAACTATTTAAGGAGATATGAAAATGGATTTAACGATATTAGAAACAACATTTATTTGCCCACGTTGTAAAGGCAAAACAAAAGTGATTATTGAACACGCAGAAAAAGACCGAATAAAATGCTATACTTGTGCAGTATATTTTCATCGTATAGGCTGGAGTTACTGTTTCAAATCTGCCGATGGCAAAAAGATATTTGTCTCAGAAGCACAGCGGAAAGCAGGTAATTTAGTACCCCCGGCTCCGCGTTCGTCCACCACAGCGAACGTCCGGGCTCCGGATTATGATCGATAACTTTATTTTCAGTATATTCGAGTTTTTTAGTTGACAAGCAGGGCAGAATATGATATGATAGTAATTATGAGAAACCATTATGAGTATACTCATATAAATTCAATCTGCCGGAAACAGGGAACGACCGGGGAAACAGAACGTAGTCAATCGGGTTCCCGCCGCAATTATAATATTGAATTGGAGAATATGATATGGACACCAAAGAAATTACCGATATGATTTATGATACCTTGATGCAAAACAAACAGCACGAACAGTTGAATCTCGACAAAGTAGAAAATCCAATTGTAGAACGGAGCCGCGGCTGGATTACATTTAACTATGAAGATAAAATAGTATGCATGAACATTTTCACTATACGAAAGGATTAACTATGAAAACCAATATTTTAGTACAATACCGCGGCGGCGGTTATGATGGATGTATTTGGGAGGGGAACTATTTTTACATAGACAAGCAGGGAACGTTTCACAATATACAATCGTCCGGCTGTGCCGGTATCGACAATAAGCAGAACGCGATGGAGCTTATTGAGCAGGACAAGGACAGTACGTATGTCTATGACCTTGACAACAAGCAGGACATTGGGGCGTTCAGCAGGGAATCGCACGCGGCTCACGTGTCCGGTGTATTGCAGTGGTTCGAGGATAATCCCGATACCGGCGTAGAGTTTTTCGCTGTATGTTCGGTGTGTAGTGGTCACGTAGACACGGATGACCTGATTGTAGAAGGTCAAGAAATAATGTGTTATAATTGCTTTTCACTTGGTAAATGTCCCTGTTGTGAATATTACGTAGGTGTTGACGAAATGATTGGCGTTGACTCGGATGAACACCACAACCACAGTTATATTTGCTCTGGTTGTAAAAAATATCATGATGAAGAACGTGAGCAGGAACAACTTGAGGATTTACGCTTTCAATCGTTTTGCACAGGTAAGCCGGATATGTTTTCCGGTGAGTTACGAGAACAGAGGATGTTAACAGGTGGGGGGGATGTGATATGGTAGCACAAAAAGACTCTAAGGCGGTCGCGGAGATTGTCAAAAACCAACACGCCGGATTAGAAAGTTGTGATGGTGATTTTTACTATGGTGGTGTGTATGATGCAGTCAATAATATTGCTAACCAATTAGCCGATTACTTCGCAGCACAAAACCCACATTTCAGCCGCAGCCAATTTATGCGGGCTTGCGGATTAACCGAATGAACACTAATTGAAAGGAACAGAATGAAAGCAGAACGAGTAGAGCCGAAACAGGAGTTTGTACCAGTGATAGTTACGCTGGAAAGTCAAGAGGAAGTGGATTCGCTTTATGCGATAGGGAATCATTCCAAAATAGGTCAGACGTTACCTGCGTTAAAATGCTGGTATGGACCGCTTAGTCCTTTCGCTTCCTATCGGCGTAATGAACGATGGAACGACCTTAATAGAGTATTACGTTAAACCCCTCCGCTGACGGCTGTTCACGGGCGGACAGCCGGATGCGAATGAGTTTAACCGAATGAACCAGCCGAGCGGGTTGTCGCCACGAGCATGGATGTAATACCCGCTCCGCTGTTCAGATTATTCGTCCTGGTAAGCAGGGCGGGAAAGGTAGGTGAGAATATGGTAACAATGCAAAAAGTCAGACAAGCGAATCGAACATGGTTTGGTAATGGAAACAAGAAGTTTTTCGGTGATGTTAGCTACCAGATAGTATATAGTGTGTCAGGCAAATCATATCTGGCACGTAATACTTACGCATGGTCAGGTATGTTCAATGATAAAAAACTGCACTGGCGGTTAAATCCGATTAACGATGTTCTGAAAATTGAACCGTTAATTGACGATGTTTTCTCTGATTTAGATGCGGTCGAAAGCTGGCTTGAAGAAAATTAATTTAACCCTTGACACCACATCCCAATTATGGTACAATACACTTTTAAGATTTACAATAATGTGAATCTAATTGAAAGGATATAAAATGAGTCTATAAAGGAATGAATTGTTGGCCGCGTCCAGTACACTAACGGCGGGACATAGTGTGCTCCGAAGGCTGGAATAGGAGCCGGAATTTTATATGGTAATATTATGAATCAGATAGAACAGACAACCTTAACAGTACAGGACATCACCGAACATCACACGTTCCTTGAACGCAACCAGTGTATTGACCTGTTCCTGCCAGCAGACCATAGGCAGGAAGTGGCTGATGATATGGTGGAACGGTTTATTGGGACATTTTTGGAGGATTTGAAATTATGAAATCAAATGAAAAAAGAACAGAAAACATACCTGTTGTGGATGTTATAGCCAGTGGATATGAATGGATATGTCCTGATTGTGAAACACTCCATGAAATAATAGAATTTCCGAAAAATCCTGTAGTACAATGTACAGAATGTGGCTATAAAGTCGAATTGGATTTACCGGAACACGCATTGGGTTAACAGAAAGTGAGGATTGATTATGGCGTTACTAACCGAATACCGATGTAAATATTGTAATTCAGAATTATATCGTTATAAAACGTGGTTTGGGTTATGGCGTTTGAAGTGTTTTGGATGCAAAAAGAAAATGGGTTTTATAGAGTCTATTTATAGAAAAGGATTTGTTGACAGGACACTAACAAAATCGAAGGACATAACATGAAACTCTACCGCGTATGCACAGAAAACAAGAACTACCCAGACATCCTTGACTACCTTGATCAGAACTTCCCAGATGGTTACACCGTCATCCATGCCAACGGAGCATGGCAGGGTGTCCGTGAGAAGTCACTGGTGATTGAAGTGGTACAGAAAGCAGATACGAATATCCAGCATCTTGTTTATTGGCTGAAAAAGCACAATGAACAGAAAGCGGTACTCGTACAAGTTATCAATATTGATAACTGGTTATTATAATCCCTCCGCTCCTTAGTGTGCAGCACGGCACGACTCATGGTCGTGTCGAGCTATGAACTACGGAACAGTATATCGGATACAGAGCAGACAGGACAGGACGCGTGGTGCGTATGACGTTGGTCACAAGCTGGATGTTAGATCAGATATAGTGGAACGGATGCACGATGCTCATGGTAGTGAAGATGATTATAAACACCCATCACCATATCAAGACTTTAATCGTTGTATAAAACATGATGAATATTCTGGCTGTAAATCAGCAGCAGACTTGCTCCGGTGGTTTAGAGGATTTATACCAGACCTACTTCGGGCAGGATATGAGATTGTCGCGTTGTGTAACGTGACGATAACAGCAGTAGGTGAATATCAAGTATTGTTTAAGTGGGATGAGGAGGATTAAAATGAAACAACTAACAGACACAGAACGATTGGAAGTGGCGATGAGTTTGCTTGGTAATGGTGTGAAACGTGATATGTATCACAGACTATGTGCAGAGCTTGAACAGGACTGTGAGCGTAACGGCTTCCACAACACACCGGCAGAGTGTAAGAACTTAGATTGTCAACATTGTCCATTATTGGGTGATGTAGATAAACGGCGTGAAATTGGGTGTCCATATACTGACTGCTGAAAGGTGGTGATATGGGATATTTAGCAGGATTCGTAGCGTGTGCAGCGATAGTGTTATTGGCTATCGGCTGCTTAGTGGTAATCGGAATATGGTTTTGGAAGGTGAGGTGAGCGGGATGAAAAAGTATAACGTCTATATCCCATACGGGACATACACAGAACACATTATTGAAGCTGGTAGCCCAGAACAAGCCAGAGAAATTGCGTTTGATATGGGTAATCTGGATAAAGAACTTCTTGAGAATCTTGAAGTGCAAGATGAATATGTGGAAGTTAAACCAAAACCATGACCCGCACACGAAATAAACGCAGCAACAAACTGGACAGACCGCTACCGGATATAGCCCAGCTATTCGCAGACCGGTTCATTGCCGGTTACGGTATCAAGGATGCCGAGCGGATAGCGAAGCTGTGTTATGAGAAGGTAGTGGCAAGTAGGAAGGGTTTGGAACGTAAGTATGGTAAAAGAAATTAGAGGTGAAAAGATGATAGAGATTGAACGAGCAGAAGCAACCGTATTTGGGGAAGGAAATCAACAATGGGAAACATTCCTTGTAGTTGGTTCTTACAAAGAAGCATCAGAACAACTTGCAAAACTTATCAATGATAATGATGCAATCGGTGATTTTTTTAGGGTGGTTGAAAACAGTCGCGAGCCAAAACCGCTGGCTCAGTATTTGGATGAGTACATCGAGCATGAGATTAAGATCGGAAATATTGATAAGTTTGTTACTGCGGGCCATGCAATTCTTCTTGGTAACTCATGGGCTTGGTTACTCAAACAAGCACTCAATGCGTATGAGAGCACAGAGCAGGTCAAGATAAGGATTGAACGGGTATGACAAAATACCGAGGTGTCAGCTATACAAAAAAGAAATACATACAAGCACAGATATATGCAAATGGTCGCTTAATGTATCTTGGGATATTCAAAACTCTTGAACTCGCTGCCAAAGCATACGATGAAGCGGCTAAGAAATATCACGGTACAAGAGCTAAACTGAATTTCACAGACCGTTTAATAACAGTACAGCAAGAACGAGTATATCGTTTGTGTAGCCCAGACTTTTATAATTTGACTTATGGGCAGGCTGGTAAATTATTAGGTATCTGCCAAGCTACGGTTTATCATGAACTGGAAAGAGTAAAGGAAAAATGTCCACAGTTGTTTCCACTGTATCACAAGCCGAGTAATTTGTCGATGTCCAGAGCGTTGAACAGGAGTTTTTACTATCAGCCCTGGATGGATGACAAAATAATAATGAAATTTTAACAGAAAGAGAGGTAACAGGATGAAAGTAAATTGGAATAACAAGAAAAGTACAATAGATTTTGCAAATCTAAGACCAGGACGTTGCTTTATATATGGTGATTGTTTATACATTAAATGTAACTTTGCACAACAAGCAGTAAGATTAACAGATGGTGCGGTATGTTTTAAGATGTGTGGCGAACAAGTAACACCGGTCAACGCTGAAGTGCGTATCATCGACTAATCAAAACCACGAACAACAACCAGCTGCAATATCCGGCTTGGGTCCGGCATTACCGGCTGGTTGTTGCTTATTTTTAGGAAGGAGCTTAAAATGAGTAAACCAATGCAGGGAAACAAAAAAGAAAGAAGGCGGGCGAGACAGAGACGGCGTATTGTTTTTATGAGTAGATTCAAAAAAGCAAGTAAGGGGATGTAAAAATGAAAAAACACTATGTGTCTAAATGGGAATATTTTCATCGTTTATCTTGCAGCACGGCATGTGGAATATGTATGTATACGACAGACCAACGAACTACTTTCCGCAAAAACCACGTCACCTGTGGGAACTGTCGAAAGGCTAAGGTATTCAGGGGTGTCCGATAAGTTTATTTTTAATATTTTTTCATAATTCTCAGAATATACTGCGTAAAACCGATAATTAGTACCAATTTTTGCTTATAGATAGAGAGGTGAGTTATTTGAAACGGTTGATAACAAAAAAGCAAGAACAAATACTTCGAGCATGTCATCAGGACTTTGACGGTTTAACACAATCCGAAGCAGCAGAGAAATTGGGCATCCCTCAATCAGTCATATCGGACGCATTGAACCGCATTGAGAAAGTCATGCCGCAGATGTTTCTGATATTAACCAGGCTCGAAGCTGAACGTTATCATCTTTATATGGTTGAAGGATGGAGTGTAGATGAAATAGCAGAGCATTTCGGAGTAACTCCTGATTCAATATACAAAGCACTCCAACGAGCAAAGGATAAAGGGATGTATTTCACTGATGCAAAGGGACGAATGCTTCAATATAGCCCTGATATGGACATCCATGTACGAAAAATTTTTTAATCATAGTGGTCGGCTCGAAATCGCCGTTCAAACTCACTCTGACTCTATAAAGTAACGAGCCTAAGGGTCGGCCACACTATTATGTGGGAGATATTATGAACCATGTAGATTTTGACAGACTGGTAGAACAGGAAACACAGCGAATGAAGGATGTGATGTGTAGTAAATCAGCCGACTATTCTGCTGCTGATGATAAGTTATTCAATTTTAAGCTCGCGGCTGAAGTAGATGGCATATCACCGATCGAAGCATTACGGGGTATGTGGCTGAAGCATCGAACTTCTATTCGGCAAGGGCTTGATGAACTGGTGGATGGAAAGCCTTGTCGCCCAGAAGCCTGGTGGATTGAGAAGCTAACTGATGACCGCAATTACGGTATACTACTTCAGGCTTTGCTTACGGAGAAGTATTTTAGGTTCGTCTGCCCTGAAGGGTGGACAATAGAACTTTTGGAACCCCACGATGGTAATAATGATTGTGGATGGTCTGTCGAAACCGATATGGATGAATTTCTACACAAGAATCTTACACTTCATAGGGCTGATACAGGCTGGGACGGTCACAAATTCGGCAAAGCCCCTGGCTATTGGCCAACGAAACAGGAAGCAAAAGCGGCTCTGACTGCGTATTTGAAGAAAGCAAAATGAGAATCGCTCTAATCATAGGACTAATCCTGGTATATGTTATGCTCGGCATCGTTGATCTTAAAGATCATAACATATCGACAGCCATATCAGCATTTTTGTTGGCAGTTGTGAATGGGTTGTTGTTTTTTGCAGGAGGGAAATCATGATTAATACAGTATTTCTTGACGTTGACGGTGTTCTTGCTAACTTCCGCAAAGGCATCCATGAAGCATTCGTTAAATCATATCATTATCCTATACTATCTCCAAAATGGACGTTTTGGGATGATTGGCCTGATGTGACATTTGAAATGGTGAATGCTGCTTGTATTATTCCTTTTTGGGTTGATCTTGAGTGGATGCACGATGGAGATGATATATTAACAGCGATTGAATATAAGTATGCACCGGCACAAATTTATTTACTTACTGCACCCATGCCTAATGTTCAATCACCTACTGGCAGGTGGTTATGGATCAAAAATCATATATCAATGTATTATAAACGCACCATTATCACCCAAGCTCCGAAACACCTATTAGCTCGACCTGACACACTACTCATTGATGATAAAGATGAGAACGTAGACGGCTTCCGTGAAGCTGGTGGTAAAGCTATCCTGATAAACAGGCCGTGGAATGCTGGACACGAAAGAGCCGATCGCACAGTTGGAGATTTAATATATGAGCTTGAAAAATATACCTAATTTTTCACATTATTGTGTAACAAAAAGTGGTAAGATCTGGTCAAAACGTTATAAACGTTTTATCACGCTTTATGATGGTACAAGAGGTGGTATGTTAGTTGTTTTATGTGAACAGGGAAAGAAATTTAGAAAACTTGTTCATCGTTTAGTTCTTGAAACATTTGTTGAATCGTGTCCCGAAGGAATGGTTGGTTGCCATAATGATGGTAATTTTAGGAACAATCATATAAATAATCTTCGGTGGGACACGCCAAGCAATAATGAACTTGACAAGCATCGACATGGTACTATGGCCCAAGCAAAACTTACTTCAGCCGATGCTCGTTTAATTATTTATTGTCGAAAAGTTCTTAAACTAATCCGAAAAGAAATTGCTAAAATTTTTAACGTTTCAATTCACACAATCGATGGTATAATTTATAAAAAGAAATGGAGACATATATGGCAAGAATCTTAGTGATACCAGACTTACACGAGCCATGTGCCCGCCCTGGTGCTTTACAATTCTGTAAAGATATAAAGAAAAAACATAGAACAGACACCACAGTATTCATCGGTGATGTCACTGACTGGCACTCAATCTCATTTCATGCACGTCACCCTGAAATGCCGGGACCAAAAGATGAATTTGAACTTGCTTTTAAGTGCCTTAAAAAATGGCATAAGGCTTTTCCGAAAGCTACGATATGTTTAGGTAATCACGACCGCAGAATTGAAAGATTGGCAGAATCAGTAAATATCCCCAAGAAATTCATACGCGGATACGGGGATGTTTGGAAAACCCCAGGGTGGCAATGGGTACATGAAATCATCATCGATAATGTTCTATATTCACATGGTGAAGGATCAGGCACAAGTATGTATCCGGCATACAATAAGATGAAGAAAATGGGTATGTCTTGCGTTCTTGGTCATTTTCATCAGGCTGGTGGAATCAAATGGCTTGTCAATCCGCTTCGCAGAATGTTTGGCATGGATGTGGGATCATTATTGAATGATAAATCTATGGCTTTTGCCTATGGTAAATTTGCTACTGTTAGATCAGTGTTGTCGGCTGCTGTAATCATCGATGGTGTACCACAACACATCATAATGCCCTGTGGCAAAGGCGAGAAATACCATGACAGTAACTTCAAATGAGAATTGAATATGCAGTCATATTGTTAGTACTTTGGATGCTGGTCCATACGATGTGGACTCATCGTGGGAGATAGTGATGGGTAAGGGCGACAAACGCAGACAGGATCAGACAACTCCCGAAGAACGGACGTTGCGTGACAGATATGCCACGACTAAGATGACATTCGATCAGTTTGAATATGAATATAATGAGTTAATGAAACGCGGATTGATCCGCAGAAATGGAAGGGTGGTAGGGTGAAAAAGAAACAAACGAAACACTTCGTACCAGATAAAGATTTATCTTAGTGTGGAGTTCCAGCTTGTAACTGCTATTCATTTGGACCACATAAAAATCTATATGCCTTTTTTGAAGACGGAGAAGTTGCCAAAACCAGACAGGGGGTTACCTGTGGGAGTTGCCGAAGAACACGAGTCTTTAAGAAACTTAAATGATAACCAAGATCCTCAACAAAATTAATTGGCCAACAGACACTCTGCTCTTGGACTTCGAGTGTTATTTTGACTCAGAATATTACCTGGGCAAAGGCAAGAAAGCCCTGTCCATCGTAGAGTATGTCACTGACCCCCGGTTCCGTTTCACCGGACTCGGAGTACAGTTCAATGATAACGAACCACGATTTATTCCTGGTCCACACGTACCCTATATGATTACACGACTAAAAGAACGGTTTGGAAAAGCATTACATAACTGCGTTGTAATTGCCAAAAACAACAAGTTCGATTGCTTGATTCTGGTTGAGAAGTTCGGTATCTATCCCCCGTTCACTATAGACGTAGAAGATCTATCACGATACTACGACAGTCGCATGAGCCAGGCACTTAAAGACCTATGTAAGCTATTCAAGCTCCCGGCTAAGGGCGATACCAAACAGTTCAAGGGACTGTACTGGGAAACGATGACACCAGAGCAACGTCTGGCTATGAAAGAATACTGTTTAGGAGATATTAAAGGTGAAAAATCGCTTCTTGAAATTCTGTTACCGATGGTGGACAATCCTGGTAGCGAGCTTGATCTTGCCCGTCATACTCTTAACTTATATCTCAAGCCAATTCTTAACCTGGATGTCGAGCAAGCTCAACGAATTGCTATGGAAATGGATACTGCATTGTCGAATGACCTTTCCAGAGTGGCCTGGGTCCTCAAATATAGAACCAAAGCCAAACCTAACATCCCGAAAATTATGCGTGCCAAAAAGATCTTCCCGCAAATACTTATAGACGTTCTCCCTGAAGGTGAAGTAGTGCCTACTAAACAGGGCAAGAACGAAATGATCCCGGCCACTGCCCAGAATGATGTAGCATTCCAATATCTCTTAGTACATAAAGATGAGAAAGTACGTAATCTGTGCCAGGCGAAAGCCGCCTGTTCAAGCTGGCCATTGCATCAGAGCAAGGTAAGGCGTATGATCGCACAAGCTAAGTGCTGCGATGGACTGATCCGTATACCGTTGAAATATTACGGTGCACATACGGGGCGATGGTCAGGAACAGGCGGCTGGAACCCGATGAACTTGGGCGGCAAAGGTCGCGGTAGACCTATTCATCCACTAATAGCACAGGTGCGGGGAACATTGATGGCACCAGATGGCTATACGTTAATAATTGTTGATAGTGCTCAAATAGAAGCTCGTGAACTGGCCTGGGTAGCACACCAGGAAGATCTTTTGAAAGGATTTGCAGATGGTGAAGACATCTATAGTGAGTTCGCTTCAGAATTATTTCAAGCAAAAGTTTGGAAACCAACAGAGAAAGAAAAGAAAACTCCTGAAGGCCAAACGGCTGATATTAGAAGAGGCTTTGGGAAGGATGCCATCCTGGGATGTGGTTTCGGCATGGGGGCTAATACCTTTTTTGATCGGTGCAGACAAAATGATACTCTCCGTCCCCTCTTCGATTCTGGAAAATACGATTGGGATTTCATTAAGCGACTTATCGAAACCTACCGAACCAAATATGCCAATATACCTGCCTTTTGGACCGAAATCGAAAAATGTTTCCGATGGCCTACGAAATATTCCAAAGAAAAGACGGAATATAAGATCTCGGATACCGCTGTGCTCCGCTTCTTTAGATCTGGAACAACAACGAAAATGCAACTCCCATCTGGACGAGTAATGAACTATCGACATGCCACAGTGTCACCCAAAGATGATAGCATCAAATATCTGCACGGACATCTCTGGGGTGGATCGATCACGGAGAATCTGATTCAGGCGATGTGTCGGTGTTTGTTGGGGTATTGGTGGCTTGCTTGTGAAGCTGCTGGAATTAAAATAGTGCTTCAAAGTTACGATGAATTGGTGGGATGTGTGCCAATAGAAACTGCTAAAAAAGATTTACAGACTATGATTGATATAATGTGTAGCGGACCAGAATGGGCCAATGGGCTACCTCTGGCTGCTGAGGGTATGATTAGTGAATGCTATTGCAAATAAAATATGTTCTAAGTGTAAAAAGAAATTACCAGCAACAGCAAAATTTTTCTTTCGTGATGTTAGACGAAAAGATGATCTTGCAAATCCATGTAAGTTATACAAGAAAAAATATGCACGGTCTGAACATGCTAAAATTATGAATCGGGAACGTGCTATGAAATATCTTTACGGGTTAAACGCTGTTGAGTATAATAGATTGTTTGCCATACAAAGTGGTCGATGTGCTATTTGTGGAAAACACCAGTCTGAATTAAAAAGACGTTTAGATGTAGACCATGATCATGAAACTGGTAAAGTGCGTGGTTTGCTTTGTAATTATTGTAATAAAATTATAGAAAAGCATATCAATAACCCATCACATTTTAAGAATCCAATAATTGTTAATAAACTTGGAGAGTATCTTAAGTGAAACAATTCAAACGCCACATAGACCTAATCCGTTACGCAGTCAGGCATGCGATCCATCGGATTGATGTCCTGGAACCTGAGAAACATGCTGAAGGGCTTATGGCTCGTTTGAAAAAGAGTGACTGGCTGGGGTGGGTTGCTCGGAAATTGAAGGGAGAGAGATGATAGAAAAAGATTTACCTATGTTTGGAAGTCAATGGAAACATCATTCTGGTCGTATTTATACTGTTCTTGGTACAGCTAATACAGGAAGTATAAATCTTGAATATCCAATAGTTGTAGTTTATGTCGGGTGTAATGGAAACCTTTGGACAAAATCGATAGATAATTTTTTGGAAACGATGGTTGAAATTGCATGAAACCCCAAACACGCAAACAAAAATTCAATGACCTGGCCAACGCCATCGGCCAGATCCGCAGGGGAGAACCAGTGAAACGCATCGGAGCTAAAGACGGGAGTATCAGAACACATCCGGTAGTACCGGTTGATCCTAAGAAGCTTGAACAAGAAGTTCTGAACGATTGTTTGGCCTGGCTAAAGAAGCATCACGTGTTTCATAATCGGCATGATAGTGGTTCATTCCAGAATGAACGCGGTCAATGGGGTTGCTATGGTATTATTAATTCGGGCGACATTCATGGTATGCTTAAATATCACGGGGGTAAACATTTTGAGGTAGAATGTAAGCGTGGATCAGGTGGTCGGCTTAGTGTTGGACAGCAACAACGGATGAAAGATGTGCGTGAGAATGATGGATTATACTTCGTGGTGCATGGCCAGGAAGAACTTGAGTTCTACATGGGAGAATGGATATGATCGGCATGATTATCTGTTGGTACACCAAAGAACACAACTGGTCCAACTGGATTGGATTAAGATATACAGATGGTCGAACATGGTACTGGACACGATGGTGTCGTAGGTGCCATAAAATTGAAAGCGTATTGGAGGAACCAAATGAAAACTAACGAACAAATTACAAAAGAGATCGAAGCCTTAAAAACAGTTCGACCAAACGTGCGTCTTGTAACTTTTTTTGGGGATGATAACTTAGCTGCTCTTGACGCTCAAATCCAAGTGCTTGAAGAGGACATGGATGAAGATGATGTTTGGGATGAATGGCCCGAAGAAGTGGGAGATCAACATGTGAGAGAATCAGCACGTCACGCTGTTGATTGGATTAATGATGAGGAAGATCCGGATAATGATGGCCTGGCTGAAGGTTGGCCTTTGAATAAGGAGAAATCAGAATGAACAAAAAGAAAAAGCGTAGACGAAGATGTGAATCATGCGGAGAGCTTAAACACGATGTAGTTAGGTCGATAGACCCATATCAATCTGATGTAAACAATATTGAAATTGAAGTAGTTTGGTGCGGGCGATGTTACCAGGCTGCTTGTGATGATATTTAAGGAAACCAGAATGAAAAAATTAATCTTATCAGCATCATCAATCGGTGCATTCAAAAGTTGTCCTGTCCGATTCAAGAACGCATACGTACTCGGAATACGCCCGATTGAAGACAAAGAATCACAACGTATTGGTACGTTCTGGCACCTACTTTTAGAAACAGCCAGCTTAGTGCCAGGGAGTGAATGTCCCAATGAACTATGTCATATGTATGACATTCCAGAACCATGTCCAATCTGTAATGATGCTAAAGTAGTACCCAGTGACATCATGGAAGCCATAACCCGTGTGCTGAACAAGGCTTACGAGGGTATAGAGTTCAATGACCCCGGAGCTAAAGAGATTGAGCGAGTGACATTGCTTCACGCACTTGCTGGTTATCGCTGGCATTACAATAATCAGTTGGAACCAGTTGTCGCTACTGAACAATATTTCAGTCTGCCGTTACTCAATCCCCAGACTGGGCATCCTGTACCTGATGTGTTCATCAAGGGCCGAATAGATAAACTGATTGAGGTCGCTAATGGTGTAGCTGTCAAGGAACATAAGTCAACCAGCAAGTCTATCGATCCTGATTCAACTTACTGGGGTCACTTGAACCTCGATGTTCAGACCACTATGTATATCTATGCTGCCAGAAGGATGCAGATAGGTGAAGATGTACACACCTGGGATCGAGGGATGCTTGATATTAGTCCACTCATCAACACAGTCAAGTACGATGTGTACCACAAACCAACAATAAGACCGAAGAAACTCACCCAGGGCGACAGTAAGAAGTTCGTGGCTGATGGGATGTATATGGGGCAGAAGTTTGAAGTGGTTACTGGTATCCCAGAACCAGGATACAAGGAATTATTACACCCTGCTGTTAACGGAGTACAGGCATATCTTGAATCCGGAGCAAAACCCGGCACCTTCACCATCCGCGAGACACCTGATATGTTCGGTGCCCGGTTGCTTAAAGACATCACGGAACGTCCTGAGTTCTACTTCCGATGTATCGAGCTTACCAGAACTGATGCTGAGTTGAAGGCGTTTGAACAAGAGCTTTACGATATTGCTCAGAATATGATGTTCATGATTAGGTCGGGTAGGTTCTATACTAATGAGCACGCTTGTGAGGCTACGTTCCGATGTGATTATATAGAACAGTGTTATAACCGCGTACAGGTTGATCAGGACCATGTGCCTGATGGTATGAAGTGTATTTTTAGGAAGGGTGGTGAGTGATGAAACAAAACAAAGCGTTTAGCCTGGTTAAGAAACAGTTGGCAAGGGCCAGGAGTAAATTTGATAACTTTCATGGTCCACATGAAGGTTATGCAGTTATCAAAGAAGAACTTGATGAACTTTGGGATGATGTAAAAACCAACAGAGATGCGTCTAAAGAAGCTGCTGAAGTTGCTGCGTGTGCAATACGTTTTATGATGGATTTATCTGGAGAAATCAAATGACCAAAGTTGAAACCGTATTCCAAAAAGAACTAAACCAAATACACAGTCCAGAAATCAAAAACTTCGTGACAACCTGTTTCGACAAACTCTGCCCTGACTACTTCTGGACTTGCCCATGCAGCACAACAGGCAAGTATCACCCGCAGGTATCACTCGGTGTCGGGGGCCTGGTCCGGCATACCAAGCTCGCTGTGTGGTGGGGACTTGAACTAATGAACACATGGCCCGAACTTCCAGTTACTGCACATGATGAAGTCATTGCTGCTTTACTTTTGCACGACCTCATTAAGAATGGTAAAGGGCTTGATAATAATGGCCGCCCATTGGAACATGGGGTTACAGGTACGCACGGGGTGGTGTTGGCTGGCCGCATCAAAGAAACATTTACTAATAAGGTAAAAGATAATGTACGGCTTCAACGAATTACAACAGCGATACGAGACCACATGGGTAAGTGGACTACAGGATTTAAGCGGACAACCGATGATATTATTAAAAACACCAAAGAGGGGCACATAGTATGTATCACAATCCACCTGGCCGACTACTGTGCCAGCCGTAAAGTTGATGAAATATACCATAAATTAGAAACGGAGATAACCTATGACTTTATCAAAGAATCCACCGA
>SDBT01003444.1_pt1 | contig 27365 bp, 53 predicted proteins | sample 2277101 | NCBI WGS metagenome assembly SDBT01 (sample SAMN10404973, study PRJNA504765) | marine sediment metagenome | isolation source: marine sediment core GS10_PC15, 103 cmbsf | place: Arctic Ocean: Southern Knipovich Ridge | collected 2010 | reverse complement strand
CTTTTCTCCTTTTGTCGGGCTAAGCGCCGCCTATAAGGGGCCTCTATACCCGCCCGCTAAGGTGCCCCGTCTGAAATAGACCCGGGCGTCGGCGTCCACCAACCATTGTTGACAATTCGCGCCCCGATGTTAGGCATGTAGATATAGGTGATGCACTCAAATTGTTTCGTTCTCGCTGTTATCTTGAGCTTGGCGCGGAGGTACATGCTCCCTTCACTTTCCAACTTGTCGAGGCGGGAGAGAAGGGAGGGGAGGTCTGGGTCAGGAATCCTGTAAATTTCCCCGGTCGCTGTATGGTGGTTGTCTTGTCCAGTCACATGAAAAGGCATAAGTGCCGGACAACCGCCCAGGTCAAGCAATACACAACCAGGAGCTAGCCCAACGTCGACGTATTCGGCCCCCGCCATCAAATGGTGATTGATCTCACCTTTTTTCAGTGTGCCATAGACGAAAATATAGTTACTCATCTTGCTTCTCCCTGTATATGGTAGCAAGTTTAGAAATGACAAAGCCCCTGCCCAGTCGAGTTGTGGCCTCTAGTAAGCAATCGACTGTGAAAGTAGCCGCAGTGCCGATGTGCCATTCTGTATGAGCCGGGGGGCCGCCGTGAAACCACAGTATACCTGTGTTGCGTGCTGGAAGAAATAAATCAGCGGTCGATCCCCACTGAGCAAAGGGACACATCTTGCTGGCTGTTTTATCTTTTTCTCTGACGCCACAGACAACACAAGTCAGGTAGTAACTATCGAGCAGGTTGAGAAGTGCGAAGACCTCGGTCAAGGTGAGGCGGGAAACTGCACTTCTGAGGCCCCTGAAATAGCTATTAGTTAGCCTGTTAGTTAGCGGGGCCGATTGAATCATCTTCTCAGTCATGTTTGAAACCGTGATACCCCTTTCGGTATTCGAGTCTTGCATTTGCAGGGACGGAGTTCGTCAAAATGAAAAAGCATCCCGTTCACCCGCCCTGCCATCTTCACTGCCGCCTGGTACTTATTACCTGACAAGCAACCAGTGATAATCCTAGTAATCTTCCCGTAACCTTTCGGATGTTTAATCGTCTCGACTGGGTCGCCTAGTTCAAACATCATACCGCTCCTATCTGAGAACGAAGTCATGCTTGACACCGTGATACCCTTTTCAGTATTCGAGTCTTGCATTTACAGGGACGGAGGTCAGCTATGTGGAAAGCTAATGCACCCGTCCGCCCAGCCAGCCTCACTCCCACGTTAGCCGAAAGACCCGGGGCGCCGACGAAATTGACAATTATCCCATAGCCTTTCGGGTTGGCGGTCGTCTCAACTGGGTCGCCTACTTCAAACATCAAAAGGCCCCCATCCAAGGACGAAGTTGATTAACAGTCGGGTAGAAAAGCAAGTGCGGCTGAATACACTGATCCTTGATTGTTTTGGCGGTGCAAGTGCCCTTGCCAAGTCGCTTGATTCGATGCCCTGGAAGCAGTACATAATAGTCGAGCAGTTTTCGGAAACTACTCGGAGCGCACGCAATAATGGACTTGGGCAACGGCCCCCACTTGTCCCCTTGGAATACTTGCACTTGGTAAAAAGCAATTTTTATCATGGCCTCACCCTCCGCACCCACAAGGAACGCAGCCGCAGTGGTCGCACTCCAAGTGGCTTGCAATAAATTCCGCACTGTCCATCCAACGTCCATGTTCCAATGAGTAGACTTCCTTGAACGCTTGAATCACTGCCATATTATGCACGGCGGCAACGACCTGCGACCCGCCATCTGCCAGTTCTTTAAGAGCGGTTACGAGTTTCCGGCAAGAGCGGATACTGAGAGCCATGTCTGGCTCATCTAGTATACAGAGGTCTCTCTTCATTCGGGCCGCACTTCTAATTATGGCTAAATTGGCCTGTCCGTGACTTGAGCGCATGGCATTGACTTGAAACATAATATCGTCGCCAAAGTACGACATTGTTCGCGGGTTCTCATGCTCAAAATCAAGTGAACAACTTGTCATTACCTCGTCACAAATAACGACAACCTTTGCCGCCAACTCCTTGTTGGTGCCGTCTATTTTGCCGGGCTTCCCCTTCCCACCCGCTCTTAAAGCTTGTATCAGACTGCTCTTTCCGCAACCTTGCTCACCGACAAGCAAGTTGACACCAGGACGAAACTTAAAGGAGTCACCATCTTTGAAGCAACGCCAATCTTCTTTGAATATGACAGACAGCAACATTAGCTGCCTCCTGACATTAGTATGTCTGAAGTCGCCGCTCCGATGCCTAGCCGTGAGCAACCTTGATTAAGGAATCCAACAGCATGAGCCCAGGTCTTAATACCACCTGAAGCTTTAACCTTCATGCGATTGCCAGCTTGGCTAATCATTATGGCGACAGCTTCCGGAGTCGCGGAACCAGAGCCAAAACCAGTTGATGTTTTCACATAATCTGCTCCCGCCGCTTCGCACAGCTTGCAGGCTTTAATAATCTGCGGAGGCGAAAGGTAGCAAGTCTCTAGGATGACTTTGACAAGTACACCGAACGCTCTGGCCTCGGCCACCACCCCTTCAATGTCCTTTTGTACGAACGCGTAATCACCAGAAAGAAACTGGCCAATGTTCATAACCATGTCGAGTTCTTCCGCCCCGTCCTCAACAGCCATCTTGGCTTCCAACGCCTTGACCTCCGGGAGGTTGCTCCCATGAGGAAAACCTACAACAGTCGAGACTCCAATTCCTTTACTAAGAGTCTTGACTATCAATGGCAAATCTATTGGACGAACGCACATGGACGCCACTTTATACCTGGCGCATACTTCGCACCCCGCAATGACATCCTCGTCGGTAGCATTTGGTTTAAGTACAGCATAATCAATGGTTGCGCCAACTTGTTCTGGTGTAAATATCATTAGCTTAGTTAGCCTTTCTTGAATGTAGGACACTCGACGGGGATCACAAAAGCCTCGAATCGCTCACCCTCGCCGCTCTCAGGTCGATTCTGTACTGCTTTAACAAAGGTACTGTTTGCAATGCCAAGAGGAATCGCCATGCCACCGTAAGTAGCGTTCAAGCCGTCACCTTTGTAGTGGCCCCAGCTACATGCACACTGACAAGAGCGATCCATTTCCAGGAGCAGTTTGACTATGTCGTGACACACCGGGCAGAAAATTAGTTTCACTGTGACTCTTCCTTCGTGATTGTAACCTTTGCTCTAGTGCCGAAACTAAGGCGCGGGCGGTCGAGTTTACTGAGTAGCTTGTCAGCCTCAATACTGCTTCGTGATCTACTTCCCGACCCGTCAGCATCAGCCACAACTTCAGTACCAAACTCATTTACCATGGCTTGCCCTACTGAATCCTTAAATGCTGTTTTTAAGAGCTTGACTAAACTGTATTCAAAGAGTTGACTGTCAAACTCAGGGTGGTTGCAATACAGCCGCTCATTTAGAGTATGCTCAATCATACGGGATAGCATGCTCATACTGAACTCATCACGAGCAGTCAGTGGTATTTTCAGCGTCAGGGTGTAATTAGCCACGAGAAACCTCAAGGATTTTTGTGTATGTTTCCACCAACGCCTCGTTCGCTTTATAGTTTACCCCTTCAAGATTTGCCCCGTCGAAATTAGCTCCGTCGCAGTCTGTCAAAGCGAGGTTCGCGTTTTTTAGGTTTGCTCCGGCGAAGTTTGCCTTAGTGAGGTTTGCGCCCCACAAGTCTACGCCCTTCAAATTAGCTTCTGTGAGGCAGGCATCTCGGAGGTAGGCCCCTTGCAAGTTTGCCTCTTCAAGGCAAGCACCTTGCAAGTTCGCATCAAAGAGACGCGCTTTGGAAAGTAGGGCAGAAAAGAAATTAGCCTTTGAAAAGTTTGCGTCGTCAAGGAGAGAAGCACTGAGGTTAGCCCCCTGCAAGTTTGCACCGGAGAAGTTCCCACCGCTCAAATTAGCATAAGAAAGGTCAGCCCATGCAAAATATGCCCCCTCAAAGTGGACTCTTTGCAGTTTTACGTTGCGGAGAATTGCCCGCCAAAAAATCGCTTTCGGTAGGTCTGCCCCTTCAAGGTTCGCCCCTTCAAGGTTCGCCCCTTCAAGGTTCGCCCCTTCAAGATTCGACGCATTTAGGGAGGCTCTTTTCAAATTCACTTGAAACAATCTTGCTTTTTGCAAGTTTACCCCTCGCAAGTCTGCTTCTTGTAAGTTTGCCTCGCCAAGGGACGTATGGCGCATATTTACTCTTTGCAAGTTTGCCCCTTTTAGATTTATATGGTTAAGACACTTGCCGCTGAAGTCCAGTTCTCGCAAATCTAGTCCCTGCAAATCTGCTCTTGCTGACGGCGCGTGACCATCATCCTTAGCGGTAGCCCAATTAGAGTGCAACTTTAGTATTGCATTGAGCTCGTTTTGATTCATTGTTCACTCTTTCTTCTCTACCTGTAGTATAGCATGGATTCAGCGGTTGTCAAGCGTTAATCCGAATTACAGGCAGCATTAGCAGTCTCAGCCACGAGAGACCTCCAGGATTTTTGTGTGTGTTTCCACCAACGCTATGTCCTCTTCTTTCATTTCCACCATGCTAGTTGGGAATCCACGGTCTAGCGTGAAGGCAATTATCCGGGCGTCGATGGGCACCGCCGCAATGACAGTATAGTCAATTTTCTGGGGTGCCTCGTCGCGCAGCACTTCCACCTTCCAGCGTCGAAGTCGAATGGTTCGCTTAGTCGCTTGAACGCTCTTTTTCATCGTACTCCTCCTTATCTAGGACTGCCAAAGCAGCGGCCCGGCATATAGCCAAGCAGTCGGTGTTTGCCTCGGCTGTTGTCTTGATTGCCCACCGCCCATTAAAAATAGTGCATGTGTGACAATCACGGTAAGCTGATACAATGACCTCGCAGTCTTTGTCTTTGAGCAACGTGCGTCGCACGACCCAGCTTTGACTATCAAATTGGGACGGATGCCAAACAGCCACCCTCCCCTTCCAACCCATTATATGCTCGCCAATAAAGGCGTCTAGCTCGTCGCAAGGGTCGAGCGTCTTAATTTGTTCTCGTGTTAGGTTCATCAGATCAACTCCACATAAAAACTGTCAGACCCAGGTGTTACAGTCCACAAAGACTCTCCGAGCAATTCGTTATCAAGCGTAATTGTGTAAGCAACGGCACGCAGGGACGGGGTTCGCGGGAAACGTATCATCACAGATTTAATCGTGCCTGTGCCGGTCAACCTAGTCTTTGGCACATTGTCCAGCGCCGGTTCGGGGCCTTTTGTTAGCCGAACCCTTGCCCCTACCACCCATTTCTGCATGGTCTGACGCTTCATAGTTGGGTCAGAGAGTGTGTGTTTCATTTTACTGTTCCTACCAAGAGATTATGATAAGCACATATCCGTCTGACTCCTCGGCACCGTTTGCTAGTAGCCACTGACGTAAGTATTCTACTTCGGCGTCGTAATCGCACTCTTTATCCACGCACACCCTACGCACCGTGTCGTTTCTTTGCTCGGTGTAACCTGCCTCCAATGCGCGCTGGTCACAACAGGCATTGCCAAAGTCCTCAAAGACTTTTCGAGTAGTGATTTTCATCTTGCTGGTCCTGGATTTCGAGTAATTTTTCGGGCGTGGCGAAGCACCTGTTGACACTTGCCGCACAGTAAAACCCGCTTAGACGAGTCGCCTGAGGCAGGCACCTTCTTCAAGCGGAAGGACCAGACCCGCCCCCGAGCGTTGCAGCGGTCGCATTTTCCTCTCAAGTAGTCTCGTGGCATGGTAGCCTCCAATTGTGTTGCAGCGGCAGGCCGGGACAGATCAAAACCCGACAGCCATGCCTCGACGCCGAGCGTCCCCGGTCATTTCGTCGCTGCCGCTTACTAACTTGCAGCGGGGAGAACGGAGGGGGTTTACCCCTATCAGCCGATTTGGGACATCGACTTGCTTTTGTGTTTTAAGCTACCGTTCTACCAACCTGTCGTATGACAGAGAAAGAATAAATAGTAGACAAGAGAGGGAATCGAACCCCCAGAACCCGTGAAGGCAACTGGTTTACGACCAGCCTAGACTCAGACCACTGCCTAGTCAAGTTTCCTATCCACTCCCTTTCCTCCGACAAGTATACCACTGCTAGTCCAACGTGGAACTGTACTATTTACCGCTAAAAACTGTGCGGCCCGTTCATCATCGTCATCGTGGGTGCAACCGTGAATACTTTCCCAAGCAGGCTCAGAGGCAGGCTCAGAGGCAGGCTCAGAGGCAGGCTCAGAGGCAGGCTCAGAGGCAGGCTCAGAGGCGGCGCTCGGGGCGAGTTTCAGTTGCAAACCTTGATCCTTAATGTGCATCGTAGTCTCCCGATTAAAATGCAGGAGCCACTCCCAATTATAACCGGATGCAAGTATCCGGTCAACAGCAAACATCGCGAAGTTGCCTTCGCGGTATAGGGCGTTTCGCGTCGGGCCGCCGTAAAATGCAACTTTGGTAGAGTAAGCCAGTCCATGCTCCGCTGCTCTTATAGTCTCCACGTCTGTCCAGAAGCCGCGATAACGCAGTAGAAATGGGTCTTTGCCTCCATTAAGGCCCATTGACTCCAATACCCACGCCGCTTCGTCAACTGACCAGCACCAAGCAACCTTGAGAAGAAGTTCAAACCTCAGGCACCTAACCATGAGCAATCCTCCTCAGAGCGTAGGGGGTTTACAGTGTCAAATAGTAGCAAGTCGCAGAGCATCGAAAGTATTGACCCGCTATACCAAGTAGGGTCAGGCGGAGGGCCACCGAAAAAACGCACCACACCAACCTCACCACATTTCATATCCAGTATCTCTGACTCCCAAACGTCAAGAGCCCTTCTAGGCGTCCAAGCAAGGCTATCCCAGTAAAATACCTTATACGGCGCTCCCTTTTGAGCAATACACTTGAGCGCGCTTCTCGCGGTCAGTGCTTTCAGTTGCAGTTTCATGTTGGTGACATTTATCATTGTTTTCCTCTACTACAAGTTTATATGCTGTAGAGAAGTTGTCAAGCCTTTGTCAGGCGGGGCGAGAAGCTGGTTAAGCGTTTTGACGCCTTCAAGTAGGGCAATTGTCACAACCCGATCAAGCAGCATAGTTAGAAACGTGCCCTTGTATCCCCCTAACTTCCCGGGAGGACCACCAATAAACTCAACAGGTGCTAACTTCCTCGCTGGCCAAAGTGGGGCCGAGACGTAAAAACTATAGAGACGGGAGGGGGTAGTTTTCCGTTTACTGCAACCCATATTGAAACCGTCAAGGAGAAAAGTGTCACCACCACAGCCGAACCTAGTTAAGAGGCAGCACGCCCGCGCAACGGAAATGTCTCTGAAATGTTCTGAGTAACTGTCCAGCCAGTATGCCGAGTAAGTTGCTCTAGTCGCTCTCTTTTTGACGGTCAAAATGGAATCAATGCCGCGAGTGGTATACCCAGCTTCTTTGTAGTTGCCTCCAAACCAATTTTGGTCACGTTGAAAAGAATCCGATCCAAGAGAAATGTGTAAAGGCTCCCTCGGTAGATAGCAAGGCTTCGCTTCTGCATGGGGCCGGACGGCGGTCCGCCCACAAATTGCAGTGCTACAAGTGTTGACAGCCGTTTCGGTTTCAACATGGCTAATTTTAGGTAGATACAGTCCCATGACCCATTCCAGTAAACTTTGTCCAATGAGGCACCAAGCGACCCAATTAAAAGATCAGCTTCCCTTACTGTCGGTTTGCCAATTACGTCCAATAGAGGGCGGCATTCACGTACTAACGAAAGCTTCAAACTTAAGTTGTCTAGTTTTGTTGCTACCACCTAGAGCCTCCAAGAACTTACGCACTACGTCGTCAAACTCCATCGCTGCGCAGTAAAATATGTTGTCTATAAGTAGGGTTAAGAGGTCTCCCCGAAACCACTCAGCTTGTTCAGGGGGGCCGCCCCAAAACAAAATCTCTACGCTTGCTGCGGGCTGCTGAGCTTGTGCAGGGTGGCTGGCTAACTCGACCGGCGTCGTGGGCAAGCCATTTCGCACAATTTCATGTGTCCCACTATCAAAGATGTAGGTGAGATAATGGACCACGCGCGCTACTGTTAGGTACTTAGTAGCGTCCCGGATTGCCTCATAATCGAGGAAGTCTATTTCTTGTTTTGCTTTACACGGACACATTAAGAATCTCGGCTACGGCCTTTGGACTTTTTTCATAAATCTCAAAAAGTAAGCGATCTCTAAGCAGGGTCCACAGCGTCCCTTCATACCATTTTAAGGCATTAGGGGGACCGCCCCAGAACCAAAAGATCGGGGTCTCATCGGCGCGGCGACCAACAAGATCAGGAAAGTATCTTTCTAGTAGTAAATCCGTCACAAGCCATTTATTTGGGGTGCGACACAATTGGTCTCCCCCGTATCCGAAAGCCTCTAAGATGGAGACGGCGCGAGGTATGCTGATGTTCTTTATGCAGGCCTTGATAGCGTTGCAAGTAGCTTTATGGGCATCAGCAGCTTTATCAGCAGCGGCTTTATCAGCAGCAGCTTTATCAAGTCTACGCGAACGGCGACCATCAATCTGTTGAATGAGCCGTAGTATCTGAGTATCCATTGTGGCACTTACCGGAATTAACGCTGCGCTGGTGGTTTCCGTTTTCATTATTTGACTTCCGCAGCGATGTTGGCACGAGTGCGCGCCAACCAATCGCCGTGAGACTCGATGCAACAGTTGTACTGCTGCAACAAGTCAACTAGCCAGTCTTCCCCCTCACAGTGACGATCTCCACAGGCACAGATGCCGAGCAGCAAGTCACAATACGTGTCAAAACGACGCTTGCCAGTATGTGGCATGCGCTTTTCCCACTTGACGGGCCATTTTACAAATTGACCCTTGTGGCCAAACCGCTTGAGAATCGTTGCTGGCTTTTTCATTGGCTCCGCGCGGGTTGAGTGTTTCAGTTGTCTATTACAAGTCTATATCACAGGGCAGATTTGTCAAGTGATTCGGTGCCGTCAGCATTGAACTTCCGACACAAGTCAAAATTAAAGAAATACCAACGATTAGATGGCTGAATGAAGGGGTCATAAGCAATGTGCCGCATGTACTGATAAACTTCCTCCCAGGTCGAGAAGATCATCTGGTGGGGGAGGGTGGTCAGCAACCAGTTTGGGGTGTTCACCTTTCCCTGTTCCATGTGGACGATAATCGGTTTCTTTTGCCGATTGGCCAGGAACAACTCCTCGTAAGTGCCGCAAGCGTGTGTCTCGATGTCAATATTCACGATCAGGAAGTCGGAAATATCAACCATGCGAAGATCGACGCACCGAATAGGGCGCATCTGCACGTCCACAACTTCGTAGTTGCCGGTAGACTTCATGTGGTTAGCGATGTCACGAGTCCGACCATCCTCGATGCCAATGTCAATGGGCTTGTGGGTGGGGTCGAGCCAATAGGCGTCAAGGTCTGCCAACTCGCGCTGAATGTTAATTCGCCACGCTGCTCCGCCATCAGCAACACGATCCATAGCCCCGCAAAGGTAGCCCCGTGTAGCCTTGAGACGGTTTAGTCCTTCAGAAGTTGGTTGTATCTCAAGCATGATTATCCTCCTCGCCAGTGGTTAATATCCAGAGTCTACCTGTCCGTACCCAGCCCCGACGTGCATATTCCGTTGCCTCTCCGTCAGAGAGCTTGTCACCATAAATAAATAAATAGAGGGCATCGGCCAGGATTTTCTCTACATCCAGCTTATTCATGGTTACTTACTCCCTATTGCTAATGGAAAAATAAGCCAAGGCAATCAACATTACAATGGCCGCCGCTACGATAAGTAGTACGTAGAAAGGCCACGCCCAGAAAGCGAAGGCCGCCTCATTGCGGTTGCCCTTCCAGTCATAGACAGCGATCAAGACCAGTAACGAGACTATAAGCCAGGTCACAGCTACTTCAATCATCGTCTATGCCCTCGAAGATGTCCTTTACGGTTTCACATTCGCCGCGATCATATTCGCCTATTGCTTTGCGAAGGTTGCAAAAATTAGGCCAAGCTGCCAACAGCATGCCGAGAAGAGCAGTGAGCTCGTCAACGGCCTCGCCAGTCAACTTAGCGTCTTGAATCTCAGCCACAAGCAACTCGGTCTCGGCCTTCCACGCTCCCCAACGATCAGTCAGATGCTTGCAAATTGTCATCGTGCATGTCAAGTTTCTCTTATTCAGGCTCTCAGATTGAGCCATGATGTTGTCGTGTTGGGCCAGAGCCCATAGGATTTTGCCGGTGAGTTTCATTTCACGTCCCCCAGGAACCGGCGAACTCGGCCGATATGCGTGCCATATGTGCTATCTGCACTACCGGCAAACAGCACACCGACAAGCTTCCCGCCCTTAAACATCCCGCCGCCAGAATCTCCTGATCTGACCGGAGCCTTGACGCAAAACCAGTCTCCGATACTACTATTCGCAGGCATGTAAAAACCAGTGACAGGACCACTAGCCGTCTTGTATACACCATTACTACCGTAACCACCGACTACTACAATATCACCGCGCTTCGGCACGCTGCCAAACTCAACAGGAGGCACTCCAACGGTTTCAATCCGCAATGCCGCCAAGTCCCACGTTCGATCTGTCTTAACAACAGTGGCCAATACCTCCGTCCCGTTAGGAAATTGCACCTTGACGGCCCCCTTACGATCCTGGACAACGTGCCAGTTTGTAATAATCAGGTTACTACGAACCAGGGTTCCACTGCCAAGCGATTCCATAGCACCATCATCAACGATTACTCGTACCGCCTGAGGCGGAACAGCAATAGCCGAGGCTACCAGTGCCAGAACCAATACGATAGCTGCAAATGCTCGTCTCATTTCTTTCTCCTACTTTTGAGTCTGCGGGGTGCCCGCGTTAGTTTCCACTCTTACGCTCCAGATCGTCTACCCTTGTCTGCAACGCATTTATCTTGCTGGAGTTAATCCACGCTACTACACATAGAGCTAACCCACCAGTAGCTGAAGTTACCGCACATATAGACAGAATTAAAATTGCCACGTTCATCGTTTTCTCCTATCTCGAAGTTTCTGTAAACGATCCACTCTTTTCAGTTTCCGCTCGCCGCGCTCTAAGGTGTCGATTCTCTTTCGGTTTTCTATGATGCTGACGCGATTCATCCACATCAATGCAATCACACTGCCAATGGCCCAAAGAAGAAAAATCTCTAGGTATGTCATTTCTCCGCCCCTATAGCTAGTGCCCGCCTATACTCAACGACGGCTAACCACCGTCTAGCTAGGGGGCCCACCTCGCGTAGGCTCTCATTTCCCTCCATCTTATGAATGTCGTCAATAAACTCGTCAAGAGGATATAGGCGATCAAACTCTCGGAGTACGTCCATTGCTGTAACAAGTGGTGTGGTCATTTCTTCTTCCTTTTTCTTAGGGGTTTGTAAGTCGGGTCGGCGTGCTTCTCGCAGGCCGCCTTGGCCGCTTTGAGTGTGCGGTAGCGAGGGCGCTTCAGTTTAGTGGGGACATGCTCCCACATGAAGCACCTACGCTCGACAATGAAAATCTGTACGCAAGCGTGGTACTCAGGCGGCATGTTGACGCCTTCAACCTGATCGCGCCAAGTAACACGATACGCGCCGCGACCGGCCCGCCACTCTTTGAAGTGTGCTGGGTCTTTGCCAGGTGTGTGTCTGCGAGTCCAGTTCATTTCTTGTCCTTTAGGTGGATAGGCCAACCGGATTTATGAAGCCTGTAGATTTTCTCATACTCCCAGTGGGTGATTATGTTATCACTCAAAGATTCTTGAATGTACTTGTGAGTCCGCCCACTATCCCACTCATTGACCTGAGCGTATGCGTGCATTGAAACTTCACTTGCCTGAGCATGCCACCCCGGAATGCAATAAACCACATAGCAGATGCCAAAAATAATCGCCCCCCAGATTGACAAGGCAAGGGGCACCATAACACAGTCTTCCCGCGTCCATACATCTTTTAACGAGTAAAAGCGAACTCGTTTCAAGTTCGCACCTTCTAAGTCTGTACCTGTGAGATTTGCCTTGTAGAGGCTGGCTTTTTTAAGGCTTGCCCAGCTAAGGTCTGCCTCGGTGAGGTCTGCCTTTTGGAGGTCTGCATCTTCGAGGTTTGCCCACTGGAGGTTTGCTTTAGAGAGGTTAGCTCTGGCAAGGTTTGCCCCTTTTAAGTTCACCCAGGTGAGGTCTGCTCCGGCGAGGTTAGCCTCTTTGAGGTTTGCCCTTTCGAGGTTTGCCCAGCAAAGATCGACGCCTTCGAGGTCTTCTCCGGCGAGGTTCTCTCCAGAGAGGTTTGCGCACTCGCCGCCGTCGCCGAGAAGCCACGCCGCGTGGTCATTTAGAATTGCTTGGAGGTTCATTATTTGTCCAGCCTTTCCCTGTAACGGCTCGCACGATCTTCATTATGCAAAGCCATGATTATGTGGTATTCCCACTCGGAAATCCTACCGTCCTGTAGGGACTTGTAGATGTAGGGGCCAGTAATGTCGCTGCGGCAGTCATAGACCTCGGCGTACTGGTTAGCATCTATTTCCCCGGACAACACATAGTAGCCTAAAAGCAAGGCCAGAAGAATGAATATCAGCATCCACAGGGCTATAAAACAGGGGCATTGTTTTGTAGTCATTATTTCTTGTCCTTTAAGTGGTTTCTTTCAGTTGTGTGACTAACTTCGCAGCGTCGCGCCCTCGTACTGTTTTTCCATTCGGTAGCTGCACGTAAGCCTCTGCAATCCGACCATGCCCGCAGCAGGCATTCTTTACCTCAGGTAGCGTTCCAAGGCACGCATCATGCCCTTCAACTGTTTGACGCCTGTGACAGTGGCCGCAAGAGCGGTCGCTGCCTACCGTTGGCTTGCCGGTGTCTGAGAATACCCACTCTTTGTCAACTACTTCAATCTCATAACCAAACCACATTGATCGACTGGTCACTATTTTCTCCGGTTAATGATGTCGCTAAGCGGCCCGCTAGTCTCATTGTAACGAGACTCAATCTGGTCAAACTCACCCCATGTAATTTTCTTGTCGCGCACGGCAGCGTCTATCAAATCCCGAGTAAACTCATTATCCCACTCTACCACCAGGGAATACTCTGCGGAAGTAATTTCCTGCATTTGACAGGCTTGAGCACCTACAAGAGCCAGAGCGACAAGACCTATAACCACAATAATGAGACAGCCACCAGAATTATTCATTGTTTCTTACTTTTCAAGTAGTCTTTTTCAGTTGTTTTTTAAGTCTTCACGTACTGTTACAATCACTGCATCTCTGTTTCGCCGCCCATAGTCTGCATTGTATCGGGCCACAATGTAGTCATACTCCCACAGAGAAATCCCACCATCCTGCAAAGACGCAGCGATGCAGGGGCGAGTAGCATCGTTGACCCTCCTTTGAACTGTCGCATATTCTTGAATGCTAACTTCTTCAGTTTTGTGTATATAGAGTAAGAGGCCATACAGGACCGGAAACAAAAGTATACAAACCGCAGGCATGTATTTCATCGTCTTTTCATTCCTCGCATGTGGCGTGGGTGCATAGGTGAGTAGCGAAGGTGGATGGCGGGGATGTTGAGACTGAAAGGCCGAGACAACTTACTACGGCACTTAGGGCAGCGTTTCTTTAGCCAAGCTTCCCCTTCGGCAATGGAACATATCTCTTGAAACTTGTGTCCACATTTGGTACACTGAAAAACGTATTGCGGCATGGTTTACTCCCCTTAGAGAATTGTTTAAGGCTGCGGCTTTCGGTTGGCGGCTTTCCATATAGCGTCAAAGGCGCGGTCGCCAGTACGGACGACTTCGGAAAGAGGTAAACCAACATCCCAAGCTTCAGTGCTGGCTGCGTCGGCGGCATACATAGCGGCGGCAAAAGAGGGCGCATCCTTGATAGCTTGGGCTTGTTCGGCAAGGATTTTGGCGAGCCGGATTTTTTCGGGTAGCTCTTCGTAGGGTCCGGTGTATGCCGTCAGTTTCCTTAAAAGGTTGTTCCTTCGAGGTTCGCTTCCCAGAAGTTTACCCCAGTGAGGATAGTCTTTCTGAGGTTTGCCTCGGTGAGGTCTGCATCGTAGAAGTCCGCCCCAGTGAGGTTCGCCCTGAAAAGGGTTGCCTGCACGAGGGAGGCCCCTTTGAAGTCTGCCTCGAAAAGGTTTGCCTCGAAAAGGTTTGCCCATGTGAGGTTCGCTCCGGCAAGATTCACCCGGTCAAGGTTTGCTCGCGTGAGGTCTGCCTTTCTAAGGTCTACCCCTCTGAGGTCTGCTCCAGTGAGGTTGGCTCGTCGCCCACCCTCGCCAGCAAGCCACAGCTTGTGATCGTCGAGAATCGTAGTTAGCTTAGCTTTATCCATTAGTTCCCCTTAAAAGGCTTCGACGCGGTTTAGTCCTTTTTATTTGGGTCAAGAAGTGTTCCAGCAAGGTGCGCCCCCTGGAGGTTTGCATATTGGATGTTTGCTCCGGCGAGGAGAGCCTTAGTGAGGTCTGCCTTTTTGAGATTGGTTCGTTTGAGGGTCGCCTTAATGAGATTTGCTTCTCTAAGGTTTGCCTCTTCAAGGTTGGCCCATTTAAGGTTTGCTTGTTCGAGCGTAGCTTTCTCAAGATTCGCCCCTTTGAAGTCTGCCCGAAGGAGGTTTGCTTGTGTGAGGACGGCCTCTTCGAGGTTTGCTCCGCTGAGCTTTGCCTGTTTGAGGTTTGCTCGCATGAAGTCCGCCCACCTTAGGTCGGCCCCTTCAAAGTTTGCCTCTTGGAGATTTTCCCCAGCAAAGTCACACCATTGAAGATTCGCCCCGCTGAAGTCAGCTTGTTGCCCGCCCCTGTCAGCAAGCCACAGCTTGTGATCGGCGAGAATTGCTTTAATATCCATTAGCTTCTTTCGAGAATGGTTCCAGTGAGAATGGCACCTTCGAGGATGGCACCTTCGAGGATGGCACCTTCGAGGTTTGCATATAGCAGGTCTGCCCCTTCGAGGTTTGCCCTCGTGAGGTTTGCCCCTTCGAGGTTTGCATATTGCAGGTTGGCCCTGCTGAGGTTCGTCCGCTGGAGGTCTACCCCTACGAGGGTTGCTCTGTAAAGGTCTGCCCGTTGAAGGTCGGCCCCTCTGAGGTCTGCCCCTTCAAGATTCGTCCACTGGAGGTCTGCCCCTTCAAGGTTTGCCGCTGCAAGGTTTGCATCTTCAAGGTACGCCTTTCTGAGGTCTGCCTCTCTGAGGTCTGCCCCAGTGAGTTTTGCCTGTCTGAGGTCTGCCTCTCTGAGGTCTGCCCCAGTGAGTTTTGCCTTTTCGAGTTCTGTCTCAATGAGGAGTGCCTCTCTGAGGTTTGCCTCTTCGAGGTTGGCCTCTTGGAGGTTGGCCTTGCTGAGGTTCGTCCACTGGAGGTTTGTCTTTTTGAGATTCGCCCCACTGAAGTTTATCCTCTCAAGGTTATTATCATTGAGGTCTGCTCCTTCGAGGATGGCGCGGCAAAAGTTTACCCCGGCGAGTTTTACATCTCTAAGGTTTGCCCCGGCGAGGTCCGCCCGTTGCCCGCCGTCGCCAGCCAGCCATAGCTTGTGTTCGGCGAGGATTGCTTCAAGATTCATCAGGTTCCCCTGGAAAGAGGGCGTTGAAAAGGTGTGAAGGTGGGGCTTGTGGTATCACCGCGCTTCGTTCTGTGCGGCTGATTGTGATGTTGCGCCCGGCGTCGTTCGTGCCATGGACAGTGGTTGCGCTCAGAGAGGTAACGGTAATCTTCTTCAGAGTCAGCGTCGAGCCGCGCCGATGCGGATATACAAGTATGTCACGCACGCGAATCGTGCGACCTAGAAAATCCTTCATCTGTTTCTCCATTCCGTGTCAGTCGTAGCCATCAGATCATGTTCTTTGGCTATGTGTTCACAGTAGTTGCGGTCAATCTCAATCAAGTGACAAGGGTTCTTATGCCACGCACAGACGCGGGCTAGCGTCCCCGTGCCAGCGAAAATATCGCACACCGTATCTTGCGGCTTGCAGGTAAGAAGAAGGCACCGTGCATACAGTAACTCGTTTAACTGCGTAGGGTGATACGCACGGCGTTGTTTGCTGTTGCCCACCACCCGTGGAATATCAAACACGTCTCCGGGCACCTTGCCACGGGGATCGGCGCGACTGTCGCGGTGCAACTGCCGCCAGGATGGGACTCTGATTGCGTCGGGGTAGAGTTCAGTTCCCCGCTTCATAAGGCGAGCGAGGGGGCGGTGGTTGTTACCCAGGTCAGTTTGTCTGTGCTGCCCGAAGGTGTATGTCTGCACGCACGGCTTGGCTTCCCAATCAGGTTGAGCGGCCAAGAACTCAAAAATCAAGTGCCCTATGAAGTAAGTGTGCTTCGCATTATACGACATCCATACCACGTCGGCTCGTTCGGACCCTTTGTAGATTATTGAGCGAATCAACCCGGCATATTCTTGCTCGTCCAATGAGTCAGCGTATTTACTGTAACCAAGCTGGATATTATCGGGCGGGTCAGCGAAAATCATGCGCACAGGCTCCATTGAAGGGAGTATGTGGCGAAAATCAGCGTTTGTCAGCTTGATTTCAGTCATCGTGGTTCCAGTTACATTCTGCCCACGTAACGCACGCTTCACTATCTTCCGATTGAGCAGCGGGGGCTCGATCTAAGAGATTAGTCGCGGTCGCCAAGATGGTTGTATCCGGCCGGAGATCAAAAGTTCTGCGTATCCCACAGAGTAAAGTCATGCTCACATAGCCAGTAAAGGAACGACGATAATCAACTCCAATCAACTCCCCGTACGTATTCCAAACGCACTGATCGGGCGATATATTTATCCCGCACCCCTCCAAAGCCGAGACAACCAGAGCGGTACAATATGGAATTAAATCGCCCCCGTTGTTAAGAATGTCCATTATGTCGTTTCGTATGTGCTGTGGTTGATACTGCATCAGTGTGGCTATAAAATCCATCACAACTCGACCAGACCCATAATCAGGGCGGTGCTGGGCGGACTCGTCTCGGGCGGGCACACCACAAGTAGGTTCGACCGTATACGATCCATACCTGGACTGCTGGCGGGAGCGGGAGGCTGCGTTGGCGGAGACGTGATAGGGGGCGAAACCGAGGGCGTGGGCGACGTCTTCGGCGTCAGGCCGCGCAGGGGCCTGACCGCCGGCCCCAGGAGCGCGGGCATCTTGGGCAAGTATGTTTTGAAGAGCCCCGTCCCAAGCAACAGCGACCGCATGCGAATTGGGCCGCCTGGCTCGGGGCCGACTGGTTCGGGGTTGGGCGGGGTATTCCACGTCAAGCGGCGGCTCGGACGGGGGTGGCTCGGACGGGCTCGGCTCAGGCTCGACCCGGCACTCAGTCCACACCGGCTGCTCCGACTGCTCGGCGACAGGGGATAGGTCTTCCATTACCTCGTATTCCTGTGAGGAGAAGCGTCCCCGAAACGAGTCCGCCATGACTGGGGCAGGAGAACGTGGACGAGAACGGTTTTGTGGTTGCTCGGCTCGGGCAGCGAAAAGCGGCCCACCGTCAGCTACTTGAGGTGGTACGTCATGAATTCTAATGGCTTGAATTAAGGTGTTATCTGATTGCATGCTGTCGCGAGAAAAGAATAGCGTCAAATTGCGAGCGCCGCTGGCAGCATGTTCCTTAAACTCAAGCTCGTAAGTCGTGCCGCATCTACTGATAGAGCGGAGTTGAAGCGGCTGATAGCGCAAAAAAGGAAGCAACCTCTGACGGGGGTCGCTTGCCTTCCGCTGCCACCACCGCTTTGAACGAAAACACCCGGGCGAAGACACGTTCTTCGCTTCAAGTTCGTCGCCCCAAGCTCGAAGACGCCGACCAGAACCAAAAACAACAGAAATGCACACACCATCACATGCATCTGCACTTGGCTGATGATAGTAGTTAAAAAGCCAATCGAGACATTTCTGAATATCAGTAGGGTTTTCACCTGTCATGTCATATCTTGTCGGCATCTAAACTAACTCCCAAATTGAAAAAGGCATCTAAGAACCTCTATTCAAGTATAACTGCTGAGCGAGCATTGTCAAGTGTCTTTCGACTGATTTTCCAGGTGATTTACTACTTGATCCATCCAATTGATGCCACAGGCATTGATACAAGCGGTATAATCCTCCAAATCAGGATTAACAGTACAAAACTGCTCCCACGTTTCCCCTGTCCAAAAGAGGAAAGCGCGAGAGGACCGGCCCCTAACGACCCGCCCCAACGCTCGCATAAACTCAACCACCTTTTGACTGTCTTCCCAGCCGCCGGTGTCGCAAAGATACAAGTTGAAGTGCCGGTAAGATAGTTGAAAGGGGCGCACGTTCCGCTCAAAGTCAAAGCGAGCTATAAATTGAAGCAGTGTGGGCTCAAGATGCTCGTAAGCATGTGTCGCGCTCCCCATTTCTTCTGACGGGGTGCCGCCATACTCGTCTACAAACAAGCATGCTTGATAAATTTTGGTCGGGCCTATGTCAATCATCGACTTTCCTCACTATTAAGTGTAATTCAGGGACGTACTGCCCCACCACAAATTTATCTCCGTCATCTATATACGGAACCATTAGGGTCATAACTGGGCTGTCACTTACCTCCGCGTCCGCAGCAAGGGTTTCAAAGAGCTTTACCAGCCCGTCTCCTCCTACCCTGCCGGCCCTTATTCGTTCGACGCTGGCTTCATGTAGTAAACTCATTCAAATGCCACTTTCTGAATAGTAATCCCGCGCGGGAGGGGTTTTCCCTTTGAGAGTTTGAGTACCTTTTTCATTGCTGCCCGTGCCTCACTCTTAGTGTGGGCTTTGACGCTTCCATACTTGCCTCCATACTTCCACTCCCAAATTGAAGGGGGTTGACTCTCAATTTCACCGTTCGCAACCATTTTACGCCTGATGTCACGAAAAATAAAATCTCGCCGAAGCTGCTGCTGCACGCGAGGAGAAATAAACTCCTGCCCGTGTTTCTTTCCAACCGCCATGTCTCTTGCCATGTTTACGCTCCTACAGTGTGAACAAACTTGAAACCGTCGCATCGAGACCCATACATGTAAAAACACTCTCTCAGAATGGGTAAGACGACCTGATACCCTTTCTTTCGGAGCCACACACTAACGTCGTCAGGGTGGCCCGGAAAGCAGTTAAGTTCAGGTACAGTGATTGTCGCAGTGTGTAGACCGTGATCGGCAATCGAAGTCTCCACTATGCTAAGCAACATTGTTCCCACTCCCTGCTTTCTGTAATCAGGCTTGGTCGCCAGCTTGAGAATGTCCCCCTCTTTAATGGTGGGGCGTTTTCGCCATGCACACACGCCGACAGACTCGGCCCGAATTGTGGCAACCATAATGACACAGGTAGGGTCGGCAGCGGCCTCGCGCCAGCGATCAAGCGGCCAGGGATAATCATAGCTTTTCAAATCAATGTCAACCAAAGAATGAATATCATTAGGTTGAGCAAGTCTAATTGATGGTGTCATCGTGTCCGAAACCTCATTCCATTGTTATGGCGAATACCACTCACCCAAGCTTCAACATCGCCTTGGCCCGTGCCGAGCGACATGTATTTTGCCTCTAGTTCAAGAATCTCCTGCTGGGCTTCGCTCTCCTCTTTCGATACATCAGAGAAGATATGCCCCGCTTGAATCGCCCTCCAGCAACTCGTAAGCCGCTGGACAAGCTGATTCTGCCACTTGGTTGAAATCCGGCAGCGGTGAGTAGCGATGCGCAGCAGTGGGAAGGCGTCCTCACGCCGCTTACTTGCAAGTTGGTCGATGCAGACAATAACGTCCTCGCTGCCTACTTCTTCGTCAAGCATCCAACCGTAAATAGCTAGCTGGTCGGCCCAATCCTTGCAAGTATCTTCAAGATAGTGGGAGCCGATCTTGACCCCTTTGTAGTCTAACTCCACAAAACCTTTGTGTGGCTTGCTGCAATTTCGACTCGGCTTTGCAGTCTCAGTGCCCCATCCATCGCGAATCATGGAATAGAACTTGTAAGGTGTCGCCCCATACTTTGAACAGAAGCCATTCACCTTCCAGTCTAAAATAATATGGGCACCAGATTGATGAATGTAGCGGCAGTCAGGCTTCCCCATGAGCGGCACACCGTCAATAGTCTTATCGACGCGAAACTCAAATTGAGGGGCGAACTTACTGTCTCCCAAATCCTGGAGCAAGTCGTCGTAAGCCCCGGCCGTAACGTAGGCGTCAAAAGCATAACGACCGGCGGCGAGACAGAAATCTCTGTTCTGGGGCTCAACTTGCTCAGTGAACAGAGCTTCAAACTCAAATTGAGGGTCTTTGCCCGCTCCAAAGAGCGCTATATGGAGAGCCGCCTTAACATAAGCATCAAAAGCGGAACCAATCGCCATGTAGTCAGTTTGTGGCGGGTTGAGTGAACGAGTCTCGGCCAAGTGCTTCAAGTAAAATGCCTCGCGGTCACTTTCCCAAAGCCCTAGTGATGATGGCGATATGTAAGCAGGTTTTCGCATGATGTTCTCTCCTGGGAAATTTACGTATACTCTAAAAAGGTGCTTGCTCGCGTCGGCTCCCAGCAACTTTGTGGGTCGCGTAACATAACACCAACTCCTCCAAGCTTACGCACACGAGTTAACTCTGTTTCGGTCCTGCGGGCGGCGTCTTTAACGCTGTAAGGGAGTCGCTTCTGCTGATGGAGGTAAATTTGCCCTTCAAAAGGAAGCGACTCACGCAAGACAGCTAGCTCAGCGTCAAATGTTATCTTAGTACCCTTTGAAACAAGGCGATACCAGTCGTCAGCCATACTAGGATTACGTGCGTGTATCCACTGGTCTGTATTAACCCCTTGGAAACGTAGTGATGTGTAATTGTTTTTAATTATACCATCACTAAACATTTTGTCAATAGGAGGCGTGCTAAAAACTGCAAACTCAATCTGTTCCCATGCTTCGCTTTTTCCACCGCGACACACGGAGCAAGCTGTTGAGCGTTGCCCTCGTCCCGCCCAAAGCACCCCATCGAGAGGCATACAAGGAAGTAGATTCAGAAACCAGTCGGGAGGGATAATCGAATTTGCGTGACGAGACCAGAGGCCGCTGGCAGGCTGACGACTGTCTGGGTTACGTGTATTAGCCCAAGGAACCGCTGGGATCGGAATGCCACGACTAATGCCGCCGTCCCAGAAGACGCGGACCCCTTCAAGTTTCTCGCTAATGTAGTAGCCCCCGACAGTATGCTTTTCTAGGTCATACACCCGAGGCAACATCAGAAATTCCCGCCGACGTAGGCGCGGCATCAGTCATTCTCCGTGTCTTTTTGTTGGGTTACGGTATAAGCGGCGCTCGCGGCGAGGATGTCACCATAATCTTCCATGTCTCGGAGAGCTTGCTGCAAGGCCTCAAAAAACCTCCTCGCCTTGTGCCCTTTTGGGTGGCGAACTATATGTTCCCGGAATTTAATCAACTCGACAATAGCTTCGTCTCTAGTCATTGTTATTCCTTGGCAGTACGGGCCGGACAATGGTTATGTCCCAGGACGATTTATCTTTCTCAAGCTTGTCGACGCGCTCCGCCAAATCCTCCACCTGCATGAATGTCACGCCGAGGTACACACACACGAGAATTACTAGGCCAGTGTAAAATCCGTTTAGTAGTTTTTCAAACATAACTTCTCCCGAGTTTCAAGTAACGGTGTCGTAAAGAGGCGCGAACTCTGCCTACATGTTGAGGACTGGTAGCCAACTTGCTTCCCAGTTCTATATTAGTCAGGCCCCAATTTTCGTTAGCAAGCACCACTTTCTCAAAGGGTGACTTCGCTATGGTTTCTATGGCGTCAGCCATATCGACAGCAAAAAAACCGGAGTCATTATACCCATCCAAGTCTCTGGTGTGTGAACTAAAAAGGTCAACCTCAACCGAACCATAAATCGGCGACTTATCCTGAGATTCAAGGCTTCGATTAGTTCTCTCGGACGCAGGCAACACGCCACGAAGATTGTTGATAGTGGTCTCAATGCTGTGCCGAATTTTGCTTTCAATCAGCCCGCCCAAGGTCTTCAAGTTATCCCCGTCTTCAAACTGTTCGGGCCGTAGCTCTAGGATAACATCGACTATGGCTTCGCACCCTGAGGAGACCATTTCAGGAATAAAACGCCGACACACAACCCAGTGATAATTGTAGCGGGCGACCGTACTTCGCAGCAAACGAAAGAAGCTGCACATTAACTCCTGGTCAACGTCTCTCTTCTCCCCTTCCGACCAGGGATTAAAGTGCGCGACTAGCAAGTCTGTTAATTGATCTTCTGTCAATTGGCGAGGGGCGTCATCAGTCAACGGGTGGCTGAATTTCTTCCGTCGCCGCTGCGCCGGGGTAAGATGTACCATTTTTTGTGGTTCAGGCATCGGACACCTTTTGTACTTTCCAATAGGTTGCAGGGGAGAACCCGTACTTACCCATTTCATCAAGCTGATAAGAAGGCGGGATACCGCCACGATCATCATAAATGAGCCGCTGCTTACCGTTCCACGCAACCGCGTGTCCTTTGCCTGGCGTTTGGTTGCCTTTGTGTACCATGCCAGTCAGAACTCCTACCGTGCCTTCCAAGTGCCCGCAGAAACGGCCCTTATTGCATTCCTCCTGTGTGCCCTTGCCTGGGAACCAGATTGCCCGTACTGGACCATCTTGACTAGGCTTAATCTGAGGCACCAACTCAATAGGGGTACAAGCAAACCCCATCGCTTGCATAACTTCGAGGCACTCCTGTTGATGAAATCCTCTTTTCACACCAGGGAGGTCGGGGTAGGGTTCTGATGAACCGTCGTGCCCGATCTTGTCAATAAACTCCTCAAGAGGGCAGCCAGCAACGAGTGTGAATGCCCACGGAAGGCAGGTCCAACCATTACTCATTATTTCTCCTTCAGTTCGTCAAGCCAACTTGTGTCGGCAGGTTCAAACGACGGCGTCTTTTTAGGTTTACGGGCCTCTTTCTTAGTCGATTTGCCTTCGACAACCGTAATGTCGGGGGTCATTTGCATTGCTTCCTCTAACTCAAGTTCAGCCAGAAGAATCGTTGGGTCCATGAGGAACTCGTCGTAGCTTGGTCGCCAGTATTCCTTCCAATTAGGCGGCTGAAAAAGCTTATCGTAATCTGCCTCCGTAGCGCCAACAATAATCCAAATCCCGATGCCAAAGCTATCCCATACAGGCCACTTCTGGCACTGAGCTTTGGTGTAGCGGTAGGACACAGGGTTCTTCACGTCGATCCAGCGTTGCCCGTATTCCTTGTGTGTAACGTAGAGATCGGGGAAGCCTTGCTGGAACAAGTTACCGTGCGTCCGCTCAACCCACCACCCGCGATCACGTAGATAACGCATAAAGTCACGCTGTATAACCCACTCAGGGCCATGTTTAGGGCGGATTTTCTTCATGCGTTGTAATGTTCCTTACAGAACGCATACAGTGAATCTGCAACTTTCACCGGCGAAGTGGTCTCCCATAGCTCCCCGCTTTTTAAGTTGACCCCTTTCAAAGTACCATCGAAGCAACACTCTGTCACTACCGCATCCTCATGGGAATCAGGGAGTTGGCAAACAGTTCCGAGATAAGATCGGTTGCGAATCTTAGCTGCGTACTGAAAGAAGTCTTGGCCGAGTATCTCCAGTACCCGAGCCTTGTCTATGGAAAAGGCCTTACAAGGCAGGGTAGTCCCATATAAGGGGTAAGCAGTGAGGGTCTTCTCCTCGCATGTCACAACAAAATAAGGGAATGTGCTATTGTCACCGGGGAGACTACTCTTAACACTAATTACCATTCCGATTTTGATTTCAGCAAGCATGTTCACCCTCCTTTGATGTGACTACAGGTACTTCAACGCCATCGACTAACGCTAGCCGATGGACCAGCTTCTCAGGCGACATAGTGGCCCAGCCAATGACTGACCGCTGTGACGCCAGGGCTCGCAACTGCACAGGGGCAAGAGCCTTCAACCACTCAATTCGTTCTTCTTTGTTCATCGCTTCGCCTTTCATGCTATATAATTGCTGTAAGTTTCAGCTAGAAGCTTAGGGGTTTTGGATTCCCACTCCCCACCCTCCAAAGTTTTGCCACGAAAAGTAGTGCCGTCATAGTCTGTGACGATGCCTATCTCCCCTGCCTCATTTTTGCAGATAGACTTCCGCCATTTCTCCGCCATCACCTTAACTCGCTGTGCTTCCTTGTACTCTGCTACGCTGTTTGCTACAATGGTCACACTTCCTTTACGTGCGTAGCAGAGTCCGTCGTCAGCATAGAGAATACTGTCGAAAATGCCCGCCGAGTTAAGAACAGGTCCGGCGATGTTTTGGCAACCGTCGTCTTTCAGCACAACAAAAAGAGCAACCAAATAACGTGTGGTATCCGAAGTGCCGTAGCATATAGTCCACTCTTTTTGAACTACCTTCCCTATGTAACTCTCCGTTATCGGCTTCCCATAGAAGTAGTTTCTGAGTCTAACCTTCAGCCAGTTTAGCATCGCTCTCTCCTAACACATTATTTCGTCAAGGTCATCGCTGGATAGTTCGTCGTAGCCGCCGTCCCACTCGTCAATCCCACCACCTTCAGCAGTCTCATCGTCCAGGGCTTCGGCTACATTTGCCGCCTCAAGAGCGTCCAGCCCCTCCTTGCCTGGGAATATCTTGATCTGTTCGACATCAGGCGCGTCTTTCTCCCCCCAGTTCCGCATCCCCATCCCCCACTCCATAGCGATTAGCGGCACTTCGTCACGGTACGATTTCACCGTTTCAATTACAATGGCGGAAACAGTGTCTTTAACTTTAGGATTCGTTACCACCATGACCTCATCATGCACGTTCATAGGTGCAACAAGCCACTCGTGAATTCCCGGCGGCTGCACGTCCCAGATTCGCCGCTGGACGCGCTTTGTAATCTGTGCGCCGGGAGATTGAATCAGGTGGTTATTGGCCGCCCGTGTGTTCGCGGCCTGCAACTGGAATGCCGCCCCGTAAAGAGCAGAGGCGACGGCACCAGCAGCCTTCTGAACCCGGTCAGTGCGGACGACCTCCAAATTGACTTTCTGCCAGTTGCGAGGCATGTTGCGAGCCAGATCGAAAAGAGCCTTCGCGACCTTGTTCTCCAGCGTGAAGAACCGCCGAAAGCCGAGAAAGGTCTCTGAGTAGTCGGCTGGTTCGTGCCAAATGACTGCGCTGCCGATGCCTCCTGGCTGTCGCATGGCTTGAAACTTGTCGAACACTTCTTCACGCTTTCGCTTGATCTCCGGGAAACGCTTCTGGAAATTCTCGAAAGCGGCCTCCGCTATATTAAGCGGTACACTTAGTTTGTTGTGGATTGTGTTATGGTCGCCACCATAGAGCAGAGCGAAGATGCCTTGCTTGCCCCGGCTGTAAAGATCAGGATCACAACCCTTCGTGGCCAGAATCTCGTCGTAAGTCATGCCGGGGTTGAGTTCGACCCCCATCATGGCGTGAATCTTCTTACCCTGTAACAACTCTGCCCGTAGTTTCGGGTCACCAAACACGGCATCGGCAAGTACAACCTCGAAAGAGTCAAAGTCACCGCCGCACAATATCATACCATCCCAGGCCAAGGGGAACATACGTCGAACTTCTTGTGCTCGCTTGATTCCTTGTGGGTTGAGGCCGTCCCCTCCAGACATACGGGAAGAAAGGGTGCCAATGACATTGAAAGACGCGTGGAACCTACCAGCATCAGCCAACTTGGTGTGTAGTTCCACTTCTTTCGAGGCTGTTTTGATTGCGAGAATCTCACTGGCTCGGACGCTTGCAGGCATCGGGCCAAGCCCCAGCGTGCCGGTCCCGCCGCAGCGGAGGCAGGGGCCTCCCGCGCCGAGACACTTTATGCAAATCTCCCCCTCCTCAGTGACAACCATTTCGTCCCTGATGATCTCAATGTTGGCCTTCTTAGTCGACTGGTCGATTAGTAAAGCCTCCGTATCGTCCATACACTCCTTGATGTAAGCACGGACCTGTGGCGGCTTATTGATATTAACGGGGGAGGCTGCCATGACTGCCTTGGCCCGCTCCAGCAACACCCCTGCCTGCTCAGTGTCAACAACAAAGCCGTGCCACCGGACAGCGGCCACCATGCAAGCTAGAATTGAATCATCATCGCCCGGCTCGGGATACTCGAAGTATTCATCAAGCATACGTGTATATTTTACATCGTCTTCGGCATACCGGCGGGCGGGTCCGTTCTCACCCCAGTGGCGAATGTGGTGATGAATAACGCCGGGCCAGGCTTGACCGAGAAGCTTGCCTTGTTTGTCAAATACTTGCCAGTCGTCCTCGGGCGTACTCATGCCAAGGGCGAAGGGGATGTAACCCTTCTCAACCGGCCTGAGTTTCTTATCTAACTCAATGTCGGCGAAATGCGCATCGGGGGTGATGCCGAGAGCATGTTCTGCGAGAAACTTCAAGCCACCGGCCGGATTAAACTTGAGAACTACATCCTTGAAATCTGGATCGACCATGCCCTCTTTGTTTGTTCGGTCATAGATAGTCCAGCGAGGGGAGTTCGGGTCGGAGCGGCCAGCAAACATAATACCGTCAAACTCGACCCGCCCTTCCATTTCCTTCGCAAGAGCAGCCGCGAGAATTGTCGGGATTCTCTTAATTCGCACGGGGTCGCGTGTCATCAATTTCTGAAATGGGCCTTTTCGCGCGTGCAACATGAGGTCAAGGGCGTTGGCAGGCTTGACGCAAGGTCCGTCGCGTGCAAGAATTTCTTTCTCGGCCACGAGAGCAACATTTGTCTCAGGTATAAAGTCTGGCTCTAGTAGCGACCATGTTGTGTAGAGTTTACTCATGTGAAAACTGTCGAACGCCAGGTTAAATCCGACAACGCAACACTCCATCATTTCTTCGATCAGAGTCAGTGTCTCATGGACGGGTCGCCGCCAGGGTTCAAAAAGGTGAATCGGCCCATCGTCATAGGCATACTGGATCAGTACCGCGAAGCCATAGAGGCCACATTCTTCAGTATCATAATAACATTTTCTTAGTGGCACGCTCGCCTCCCGCTCTTTCTATGTGTCTTGCGAACTAGTTCAGGTGCAACATTTGCTCGCAAATGTCCAAGCTGGATTTTAGACACAGTAGTCAGGTCAATACCAAACTTCTCGGCCACCACTGTATGGGTGTCAGAAGATTTTAAGATGGCTACTACGTCAGCGTCACTCAGCTTCTTGCACAGGTGTTTCTTCACACGACCGCCAATATGGGTCCAAGCCCTGCCACATTTTATATCGCCAACAGCGTGTCTTGTGACGCCATACTTCCCCCCCCCCCCCCCCCCCCCCCCCCCCCCCACCCCGCCCCCTCTCCCCTTCCCACCCCCCCAACCTCACCCCTCCCTTCTCTCACTCTGACTCGTGCGTCCCTTCTTCCGCATCTTTCTTTTTCCTTCTTCTGTCTTGTTGTTCCCTGCCTCTGTTCTCGCTGTCATGGCG
>SDBT01003443.1_pt1 | contig 27371 bp, 22 predicted proteins | sample 2277101 | NCBI WGS metagenome assembly SDBT01 (sample SAMN10404973, study PRJNA504765) | marine sediment metagenome | isolation source: marine sediment core GS10_PC15, 103 cmbsf | place: Arctic Ocean: Southern Knipovich Ridge | collected 2010 | reverse complement strand
TCCGGCGAGGCCGTTTGCACTTGCGATGACGGTTGGGGTGGGCCGGGTTGTTCTGTAGAAGTGGTCGGGCTCGAATGGGTGGCCATCCCGGGCGGCACGTTCATGATGGGCTCGGATTCTGGAGATTCTGATGAGCAACCTGTTCATCAGGTGACGGTGCCCTCGTTCGAGATGAACCGGACCGAGGTGACGGTTACGCAGTACCAGGCCTGCGTGGACGACGGGGTATGCACTGAGCCGGACGATTACACAGTGAACTCGTATTGCAACTGGGGCCAGGCTGGGCGTGCGTACCACCCGGTCAACTGCGTGGACTGGTTTCAAGCAGTGGACTTCTGTACCTGGGTCGGTGGGCGGCTGCCGTCCGAGGCGGAATGGGAGTACGCTGCCCGTGGAGGCGGGCAGGGTATCACCTATCCGTGGGGGAACGATAGCCCGTCGTGCACGTACGCGGTGATGGACGAAGGAGGAAGGGGTTGTGGAATGGATCGCACCTGGGCGGTGTGCAGCAAGACGGCCGGCAACACGACGCAGGGTCTTTGCGACATGGCCGGCAACGTGTGGGAGTGGGTCCAGGACTGGTACCACGGTTCGTACGACTGCGATGCGAATCCGGGTGTATGGCAATGTGGATCAGGAGGAATTGCGCCATCGGACGGCAGCGCATGGGAGACACCAAGCGGCTCCGACCGCGTCGGACGGGGCGGCGGCTTCGACGACGACGCCGCCGGCCTGCGCGCGGCCGGTCGCGGCAGCGCCGGCCCGTCGGTCCGCAGCGGCAGCGTCGGCTTCCGCTGTGCCAGGTAGTTGTTCACCTGAAAACCTGTTCCCCTGTTCCCCTGTTGCGCCGCGGCAGCGGCGCAAAGGTTATAAAATGGTTTTAGATGGTCATAGGGGTGAGGCGGGCGGGCACGGGAGAGGCCCCTTGAGCGAGCGGTTCTCAGCGAGCAAGGGCCTCGCCCGTGCCCGTGCCCGCCGGCGTACTTGGGAAAGCGTCGAAATTTTTTTACCCTTGCACTTGACACTTACATTCCAAGTGTCAAGTGCCGGTGTGATCCCTCGACGTTGATCGACCGCTTGCGGGACAGTATAATGCATGAGGGCCATGAAGGAGGCGGCCGCAATGCTTGGGCGCACTGCAACCGATGGGGTGATCACCGCTGAAGAGTACCTGGAGCGCGAGCGCAAGTCCGAGGTGAAGCACGAGTACTTTGCCGGCGAGACCTTCGCAATGGGCGGTGCCGGCCGCAGGCACAACTTGATCGTGTTGAACGTGGCAGCCGAGTTGCGGCACGCGTTGCGCGAACGGCTGTGCGAGGTCTATCCATCGGGCATGCGGGTGAGGGTGGTGGCCACCGGCCTCTATGCTTACCCGGACGTCTCGGTCGTCTGCGGCGAGCCGAGCTTCGAGGACGATCACCTCGACACGCTGCTGAAACCGGACATCGTGGTGGAGGTGCTCTCGGACAGCACCGAAGCCTGCGACCGGGGCAAGAAGTTCGAGAACTACCGCGCGCTGGAATCCCTCACCGACTTCATCCTGATCTCGCAAGACGAGAAGCTGGTCGAGCACTACGCCCGGCAGCCGGACGGCACGTGGAACCTGCAGGAGCTGCGAGGAGGCCAGGGCCTGGCCTTGACGTCCATCAACTGCGAGGTGTTGGTGGACGACATCTACCTGAAGGTGTTCCAGAGCTGAGGCCGGCCGGAATACAACAGGCGAGCTGGGTATGCGTGAGATCCGGGTTTTTTCCGTGGCGCTGGATCCGGGGACTGGGTTGTTCGACGGCGAGCCGTTGCGGGCGTACCTGGTGACGGTGCTCGGATGGTCACTCAGCTTCCGGGATTCTCGTTGTCCATGCGCTTTTCAAGATCCAGCACGCGTTCTTCCAGCTTGCGGTGGTGATGACCGGCCAGGTCGCGGATGTTATCCAGGCGATCTGTCACGGTCGACAGGCCGGTGCGCGTCTCCGAACGCAGCTCACTCATCTCGGACTGCAGATCCGAAAAGCCCTTCACCATGACATTCTCGAGAGCGGCGACGTGAGAGTTCGTGGTTCGCATCACCTTCTCCAGGGAATCGACCCTGCCCCCCAGGGAATCGACACTGTCCCCCAGGGAATCGAACTTGCCCCCCAGGGAATCGACCCTGTCCTCCAGGGAATCGACCCTGTCCCCCAGGGACTTTTCGAGGGAATCGATCCTGGAGTTGGTGCCATCGATCCTGGAGTTGGTGCCATCGATCCTGGAGTTGGTGCCGCGTATCTCGTCACGTATCTCGCGCAGGATCTTCACACCCTCATCACTATTGTTCTCGCCGGCCATCGTCCATGCTTCTCCGTTCTCCGTGGTGATCCTGGATCAAGCATAACTCAGCTTGACGCATCGGTCAATCGGTCGACAGCCCTCATTTGGTGACTGATGGCACCGGCAGGAAAAGGGAAGATCCCCGGCAGGACGGGGGCGCCATGGCCCGCTGGGATGTTGTCACCAGTTCCTCCCCTTGGGGAGCTAACCGATCCACCGCCGCTACGCCGCGTCACCTACTTCCACGATCAGATGCTTGCCGAGCGCTGCCAGTGCCTGTTCCATGGCATGCAGCCTCGTGCCGTGACGCGGATCGAGCATGCGTCGTACTTCTTTCTCTTTAACCTTGAGACGGTGCGCAAGCTCCACCTTGCTCAGGCCTGCCTCGCGCATGGCCAGATAGAGAGACGCCTTCCCTCATAGCCGAATCCCCTCCTCCCGAGCGTTTCGGAAAAGGGGACACTCCACGGATTCGAACTTCGTCTCATCGACCGGCTTGGCGCTGATCCGGCGATTCAGCTCACGCGCCAGTGGGTATAGGGCTGTCAGATTGGATTCCAGATCGCGCCCATAGACCACCGGTCCCCGAAGGAGCACCAGGACGTCGATGTCACTGTCCGGCCCGGCTTCGCCCCGGGCCTCGGAACCGAACAGGATGACACCGCGCAGTCGTTCACCATGAGCCGCGCTGAGCGAGTCCCTGATCCGGGCCAACAGACGTTGTCTATCGGTAGATTCTCTGCTCATGTACCCACATCTAACACGGCCACATAAAGGGATCAAGAGAACCCCCAGGGTCCCGGCAAAGTCATGCAACCCACCGGAAACACGTCGCCGTCGCCGTAGCCGTTGCCGACTTTTGAACCAAGAAACAAGGGGCCTTTGACCTTGAAAAACATTGTAATTCCAGTTTGACGAGCTTCGCATTCCGGCGACGGCGACGGCGACGGCGACGTCAACGGCAACGGCCACGACTTTGTCCGAAGCCCTGGGTGACCCCTCGACGTTGGATAGCGGCTTTTTCCTTCCCCCTTGACATGCAAGAAAAATGTAGCCATAATTCTGGCTATAATTTGGAGGTATCGTTCATGCGTTTCGCAAGCATCGCAGAGGTCAAAGACCGGCTGTCCGAGTACCTGGCTTGCGCCAGGAAGAACAAGGAGCCGATCATTGTCACTCATCACGGCAAGCCCTACGCCATGATCCAACCCATCTCGGAGAAGGACCTCGAGGATCTGGCATGGAGTCGGCTTGCGAGGAGGCGTCTCGCTCGAGCTTGGGAAAAGGACGAGGATGCCCTCTACGACTATCTATAAGCACGGTCAGGTCGTCGTGGTGAACGTTCCCTTCTCGAACCAGTCGGGAGCCAAGCCGCGACCAGCTCTGGTTGTCAGCACCGAGGGGTTTCACCGGAAACTTCCCGACGTCATCGTCTGCCCGATCAGCAGCCAATCTCGTTACTACCAACGGCCCGGTCCCGGTGATCTCCCTCTGCATCACTGGAAGGCCGTGGGGCTCCGGTACCCCAGCACCGTCAGGATTGATAGCTCCTATTGACATCCGGCCGGGGCTGCGGGTAGCTTGCCGACATGGCTGAAGGATCCAGACCGACCATCTACCTGGTGGACGGCAGCGGGTACCTGTTCCGTGCCTACCACGCCATCAGGCACCTTTCCAACAGCAAGGGCACGCCGACCAACGCGGTCTTCGGGGTGACCCGGATGCTGCTCAAGCTGCTCAGGGAGGAGGGCCCGACACACATCGCCGTGGTCATGGATCCGGGCGGGAAGAACTTCCGGCACGAGATGTATCCGGAGTACAAGGCCAACCGTCCGCCCGCGCCCGAGGACCTGAAGATCCAGATCCCGCTGGTGCACCGCGTCATCGAGGTCCTGGCGCTGCCGCTGGTGATCGAGGGCGGTTACGAGGCTGACGACGTGATCGCTACCCTGGCCAGGCGGGCGCGTGCGGAGGGCTTCGAGGTGGTGGTGGTCTCCGCGGACAAGGACCTGATGCAGCTCGTGGGCGACGGGGTGGACATGTGGGACCCCATGCGCGAAAAGCGCTACGACCCGGACGGGGTGCACGAAAAGATGGGCGTGCGGCCCGACCAGGTGGTCGATCTGTTGGGGCTGATGGGTGACTCGTCGGACAACATCCCGGGCGTCAAGGGCGTGGGCCAGAAGACAGCCGTCAAGCTGCTTGCCGAGCACGGCGACATGGAGACGGTGCTGGCCGCCGCCGAGGGCATGAAGAAGAGCAAGCTGCGCGAGCGGCTGATCGAGCAGGCCGACCAGGCGCGGCTGTCGCGCAGGCTGGCGGAGCTCTGTGGCGAGGTGGAACTGGAAGTCGAGCTGGCGGATCTGACCCCCGGGGAGCGAGACGCCGAGGCGCTCGACGCCTTTCTGGCCGAGATGGAGTTTTCCGGGCTGCGCCGCGAGCTGGTGGGCAAGCGCACGATCGACACCAGCCGATACGAGACGGTCAGGGACGAGGAGGCCCTCGGGGCGATCATCGGGGAGATCCAAAAATCGAAAAAATGCGCGCTGGACCTGGAGACCACCTCGCTGGATCCCATGCGGGCCCATGTCGTGGGCCTGAGCCTGTGCCCGGCCGAGGGCCGGGCGGTTTATGTGCCGGTGGCTCACGAGGGTCTCGATGCAGGCGAGCAGCTGTCCGTGGAGCGGGTGATCGAGCTGCTGGCGCCCGTGCTGACCGATCCGGGTGTGCGGATCTACGGCCAGAACATCAAGTACGACGCGCTCATCCTGGCCAGGCGGCACGGCCTGCGCCTCGGGCGGGTGGCCTGCGACTCCATGCTGGCCTCCTACGTGCTCGATCCGGGCCGGACCAGCCACGGGCTGGACGCGCTGTCGCGCGACCTGTTGGGCCACGAGACCATCGCCTATGCGCAGGTGGCCGGCAAGGGCGTGAATGAGATCCCCTTCTCCCGGGTGCCGATCGACCGGGCGACCGCCTACGCCGCCGAGGACGCCGACGTCACTCTCCGGCTGTGCGAGCTGCTGTTGCCGCGGGTGCGTGAGGCCGGGCTTTTCGAGTTGCTTGCCGACATGGAGCTGCCGCTGATCCAGGTGCTGATGGACATGGAGCTGGCCGGCGTGCTCGTGGATCGGCGGGTGCTCACGGGGTTGGGCACCGAGTGCGAGGAGCTGCTGGTGAAGAGCCGGGAGCGGATCCGTGAGCTGGCTGGCCGTGAGTTCAACCCGAACTCGCCCGCCCAGTTGCGGGTGGTGCTGTTCGACGAGCTGGGCCTGCCGGTGTCAAAGAAAACCAAGAGCGGCCCGTCCACGGACCAGACCGTGCTCGAGGAGCTGGCCGCCCTGCACGAGCTGCCCGGGGAGATCCTGGCCTACCGCTCGTTGGCAAAGTTGAAATCCACCTACCTGGACGTGCTGCCGGACATGATCAACCCTGAGACCGGGCGGATCCACACCAGCTTCAACCAGGCCAAGGCGGCCACCGGCCGGCTGTCGTCGTCGGACCCGAACCTGCAGAACATCCCGGTCCGCACCCCGATGGGCCGCCGCATCCGCGAGGCGTTCGTGGCGCCGGACGGTCTTTTAATTGTTTCGGCCGACTACAGCCAGGTGGAGCTGCGCATACTGGCGCACCTGAGCGGGGACGAGGCCCTGCTTCAGGCCTTTGCCGAGGGCGAGGACGTCCACGCCAGCACCGCGGCGCGGGTGTTCGACGTGCCGGTCGAGCAGGTCACCAGCCAGATGCGCGCCCGGGCCAAGGCGGTCAACTTCGGGATCGTCTATGGCCAGGGCCCGTACAACCTGGCTCGCCAGCTGCAGATCCCGCGCTCGGAGGCCAAGGAGATCATCGACTCCTACCTCGAGCGGCACGCGCGGGTGGCCGAGTGGGTCCGCCGGATCCACGAGCGCGCCCGGGCCGACAGGTTCGTCACCACCCTGTTCGGCCGCCGGCGTTTCCTGCCGGACATCGACTCGAAGAACCACAACGCCCGCAGCAACGCCGAGCGCATCGCCCAGAACACGCCCATCCAGGGCACCGCGGCCGACGTGATCAAGCGGGCCATGATCGACATCCACTCGGAGATCGCCCGTCGAGGCCTGGGATCGCGCATGCTGCTGCAGGTCCACGACGAGCTCGTGTTCGAGGTGCCCGAGGGAGAGCTGAACTTGCTCGAAATCCTGGTTCGGGAGAGAATGGAGGCCGCGGCCGATCTGGCCGTGCCCCTGACGGTGGATATTTCCTCCGGCAGCAGTTGGGCCGAAGCGCATTAGAAGGATGAGGGATGAAGGATGAAGGTGAAATGAGCGAGAAGGTCGAACGGGACCCTCGAGAGCTGAAGAGCGACCTGGAACGTGTCGAGAGCCAGGTGACGGCGATGATCGAGGTGGGCCGCAGCCTGACCGCGGTGCACGACCTGGATGAGCTGCTCAGGTTGGTGGTCGACCGGGTGACCGAGATCATGGAGGCCGACCGGACCACGATCTTCCTGCTCGACCGCGAGCGGGACGAGATCTGGTCCAAGGTGGCCCAGGGCGAGGAGATGCGCGAGATCCGCATGCCCACCGGCCAGGGGATCGCCGGCTGGGTGGCCAGGACAGGCAAGCAGATCAACATCAAGGACGCCTACCAGGACAAGCGCTTCAACCGGGATGTGGACAAGGTAACCGGCTACCGCACCAGGAGCATGCTGGTGGCTCCGCTCAAGGGCAAGCAGGGCGACATCCTGGGCGTGATCCAGACCTTGAACAAGCAGGGCGGCCACTTCACGGTGGAGGACGAGAAGCTGCTCGAGGCGGTCGGCTCGCAGATCAGCATCGCCATCGAGAACGCCCAGCTGGTGCTCAACGTGTTGGACAAGAACATCGAGCTGGTCGAGGCCCAGGATGCCCTGGCCCGCAAGGTCGAGGAGCTCGACGTCCTGTTCCGCCTGGAGAAAGTGGTTTCCAGCGCCATCCGCACGGACGAGATCCTCACCCGCCTGCTGCGCCGGGCGGTGGGCATGGTGGGTTGCGAGGCTGGAGCGATCCTGCTGGCCGCCGAGGATACCGGGGAGCTGATCTTCACCACCGCGGTGGGCGGCCGCGAGGAAGAGGTGAAACACCTCAAGCTTCCCCGGGGCGCCGGGGTGGCCGGCTGGGTGGCCGAGCACGGCGAGTCCGCCCTGGTGCACGATCCGGCCAACGACTCGCGCCACCTGATTCAGCTGGAGAAGGACCTCGATTTTCCGGTCCGCGACATCCTGGCCGTACCCTTGATCCTGGGGGTGTCCAGGCTGGGCGCGCTGGAGCTTCTGAACAAGCACGACGGAGAGTTCGACGAGAACGACCTCAAGCTGGCCACCTTGATCGCCGGCCGGGCGCTGGTGGCCATCCAGATCGGCCAGCAGCGCGAACAGCGCGAGAAGGCCGACCGGCTGGCTTCCATCGGACAGATGCTGTCGGGTGTGATCCACGATTTCCGCACCCCGATGACCATCATCTCGGGCTACGTACAGCTGATGGCCATGGAGGACGGGATCGACACGCGAAAGCAACAGGCCGACGTGGTGCTCAAGCAGTTCGACTTCATCAACGACATGACCAAGGAGTTGCTGGCCTTCGCGCGTGGGGAGAGCGAGCTGCTGCTGCACAAGGTCTATACCGACCGCCTGCTGACCGACATGCGCGAGCTGCTCACCCGCGAGTTGGACGGTGCCGGAGTGGAGCTCTGCATCGACGACCAGTACGGGGGACCGCTGCGGGTGGACGAGGTCAAGCTCCGGCGCCTGATCTTCAACATCACCCGCAACGCGCGGCAGGCCATGCCCGACGGCGGGAAGTTCACCATCCGGCTGGTCGAGGACGGCGACTCGGTGCTGTTCGAGTTCACCGACACCGGGACGGGCATTCCCGAGGAGATCCAGGACAGGCTGTTCCAGACCTTCGTCACCAGCGGCAAGGAGGGAGGGACCGGGCTGGGTCTGGCCCTGGTCAAGAAGATCGTGGACGAGCACGGAGGCCGGATCGAGGTCCACAGTCGGCCGGGCGAGGGGGTCAGGTTCTCGATCTGGCTGCTCAAGAGAACAGAGGTACAATCCTGAACCCGTCCCGGTTACCCGCAAGCGTCCATTTCTTGCGACAACTTCCCGCTTCTGCTAGAGTATCTGCTTGTGGAGGGAGGAATCGAGCACGCGATTTCTTGACACGTGGATATAATTATGCCTAATTTAGGGATAATTGATATTAATTTAGGTCTAAAAATGGTGCGATCCGTTTTCCTGTTTTCCGTTGTGGTCCTTGCGTTGTCGGCGTTGTCGGTCTGTTCCTGTGCCGGGGACAGGCTCGCAGCCAGGGTGGATCTGCTCGAGAAGGAGCTGTCCGACCAGCGGATCGTCGGCAAGAGGCTGGATGCGCGTCTGGACGAGTTGCAGATACAGGTCACCCTGATGGCCCGCAAGCTCGAAGGCCGCGGGGCCTTCGGTCCCGGCTCGAAGCCAGCCAAGGTTCCCGACCTGAAGGTTTTCAAGCTCAGTCCGCCCTTGCCCATGCTGAAGCTCGACGAGTCCGGGCCACGGACGAGAAATGGACCTGCTCCGGGGACAGGCGTCGGGCGTGCCCTGAAGCCTGTGGATCCGGCCGAGGTGACCGAGCGACTGGCCGTGGACCGGCCCGCCGCAAGGCGCTCGCTCATGGAACTGGAGGGCGAGGCCGACGCAAACCCACCGACCGAACAGGCCGGCGAGGCTGAGGTAAAAAAGAGGCTGTAGCTGTTACGCTGAGGAGGTATTCCCATGCGACACACGTACCTTCCGATCCTGCTGGTCGGACTCGGCCTGGTGCTCGCGCCCCTTGCCCGACCCCAGGAAGTTCTCCCCCCCGAGGAGCGGGACACCATCAAGCCGGAGAAGAAGCCTCCGGCCAGGGCGCCCAAGACCGAGGTCTCCGAGGATCACACCGTGATGACCGGCGACACCCTCTGGGACCTGTGCGGGCGGTACCTGGAAAACCCCTGGTACTGGCCCAAGGTGTGGTCCTACAACCCGGAGATCACCAACCCGCACTGGATCTTCCCCGGCCAGGTGGTCCGCTTCTACCCCGGCGGCGAGATCAGACCCATTCAAGACCTCGTCGATGCCGGCCGGACTTTTGATATGCCCGAAGATGTGCCGGACGACGAAATGGTAGCCATGCTGTCGCCGGGTGAGCTGGTACAGGTGCGGGGCAAGATCGGCTTCAAGCAACCGAGGATCAACGCCGTCAGGATCCGGCGCACCGCCTTTGTCACCCGCGAGGAGCTCGATGCCATGGGCACCATCCGGGCGTCGCGCGAGGAGGTCGAGCTCCTGAGCGAGTACAACACCATCTACATCGAATTCAAGGACCTGTCCGCGATCCAGGTGGGCCAGCAGTTCATCATCTACCGCACTGTCAAGGAGATCAACCACCCGCTGACCAATGACTTCATTGGCCACTACACCAAGATCATCGGCGTCTGCCAGGTGTACAACATCGCCGAGACCATGGCCGTTGCGATCATCGCCACCTCGACCGAATCGATCTATCGCGGCGACCGGATCGGGCCGCTCAATAAGGGCGAACTGTCCAGGGAGGTCAGCCCGCAGCCCAACGAGGTGGAGCTGCGCGGGTACATCGTGGGGGCCTCGGTCACTCAGCTGACCAGCCTGGGCGAGTCCCACCTGGTGTTCATCGACCAGGGCACCGAGCAGGGCGTCAAGGACGGCAACCTCTTCGACGTGATCCGGCGCGAGGACAGCCTGTTCATGCCCGGCGAGGGCGTGGAAGAGGGCAAGTGGGTCAAGGAGATGCCGGCCGAGATCTGGGGCCGGATCATGGTAGTCGACGCCCGCCCCAACGCCAGCACCGGCCTGGTGGTGGCCAGCCTGCGCGAGCTGCGCGTGGGCGACCGGGTGATGATGAGCATCAAATAAGGGCTCGCGTAATAATAGGTTCCTATTTCTTGGTGTTCATAAAAATCAGCGCGGGCGAGGCCGGCTTTCCGGCCGTCCTGGCGTCCATCTCGTCTCCTGTCGAGGCGATCTACGTCCAGGGCAAACTGCCCCCCGAGCCGCGGGTGGCGATCGTGGGCGCTCGCCGCTGCGACGCCTACGGACTCGAGATGGCCGGGAGGCTGGCGGTCGGGCTGGCCAGGGCCGGGGTGGCGGTGGTCAGCGGGGGCGCCGACGGGGTGGATACGGCCGCGCTGGAGGGCTGCCTGGAGACCGGCGGAAAGACCGTGGCCGTGCTGGGCACCGGGGTGGACGTGGCCTACCCGGCCGCCAACCGCGGCCTGTTCGCCCGGGTGGCCCGCGCCGGCGCGCTGCTGAGCGAGTATCCCCCGGGCACCCCGGGCCGCCCGACCCACTTCCCGCGGCGCAACCGCATCATAAGCGCGCTGTCGGACGGGGTAGTGGTGGTCCGGGCGGCGTCCAGGAGCGGTAGCCTGATCACCGCCCGCCACGCCGCCCGGCAGGGACGCCGGGTCATGGCGGTCCCCGGGCCGGCGGGCGAGGAGCTCTCCGCGGGCGTGCACCAGCTCATCCGCCAGGGCGCGGCCCTGGTGGAGAGCCCCGACGAGGTGCTGAAGGTCCTGGGTCTGGGAACGTCCGGCCAGACCCAGCTGGACCTGCACCCTCCGGCGCGGCCTGTCGAGCCCGTGGACCTCGAGGAGATGGAGCCGGACGAGCGCCGGGTGTTCGAGGTCCTGTCCGCGGATGGCAGCCCCATCGACCTGCTGGTCGAGCGCACCGGTCTGGCCGTGGAGAGGATTTCGGGCCTGTTGCTGCAGATGGAGCTGAAGGGGCTGGTAGTGCAGCGGCCGGGAATGAAATACACTCGATCCCCATAGGAGCCGGCGGGTGAACGACGCCAGATCCCAGCAACCCGTAACCGTGGTCGGCGCAGGCCTGGCCGGGTGCGAGGCGGCCGTGGCGCTGGCGCGGCGCGGAGTGCCGGTCTGCTTGCTGGAGATGAAGCCCGCGGTCTACTCGCCCGCCCATTCGCTGCCCGGCCCGGCCGAGCTGGTGTGCTCCAACTCGCTCAAGTCCGACTCTCCGGACACCGCCCACGGGCTGCTCAAGGCCGAGCTGCGCGACCTGGGGTCGGTGCTGATGAGGGCGGCCGAGGATGCGCGGGTGCCGGCCGGATCGGCCCTGGCGGTAGATCGCGAGAGGTTCTCACGTGCCGTGGCCGGCCTGCTGGCCGCCGAGGACGGGATCCACTACCGCGAGGGCGTCGAGGTTACCGAGCCGCCCGACGGCGACGTGATCCTGGCCACCGGGCCGCTGACCGGCCGCGCTCTGGCCGGGTGGCTCCGCGCGCGCATCGGCTGCGGTGAGGATCTTTACTTCTACGACGCCCTGGCGCCGATCGTGTCCGCCGACGGTCTGGACCGCGACAAGATGTTCGCCGGCTCGCGCTGGGGCAAGGGAGGGGACGACTACCTGAACTGCCCGCTCATCGAGGAGGAGTACCGGCGGCTGGTCGAAGCGCTGCGCGAGGCCGAGTGCACGCCCCTGCACGCCTTTGAAAAGGCGCGCTACTTCGAGGGCTGCCTGCCGGTGGAGGTGCTGGCCGAGCGGGGCGACGACGTGCTGGCCTTCGGACCCCTGCGGCCGGTGGGCCTCGAGCACGAGGGCCGCCGGCCGTTCGCGGTGGTCCAGCTGCGGTCGGAGAACCGCGAGCGCACGGCGTACAACCTGGTGGGCTTCCAGACCAAGCTGACCCGCCAGGCCCAGGCAAGGGTGTTCCGGACGATCCCGGGACTCGACCGGGTCGAGTTCCTTCGCTACGGGGCGGTACACCGCAACCTGTACGTCAACGCGCCCGCGGTGCTGGACGACGGACTGCGGTTGCGCGCGGCCCCGGCCGTGCGCCTGGCCGGGCAGATCGTCGGGGTCGAGGGATACTTGGAGAGCGCCGCCATGGGCCTTCTCGCGGGCCTGATGATCGCCTTCGAGCGCCGGGGCCGCGAACCGCCGGGGCCGCCGCAGGACACCGCCCTGGGCGCCCTGTATGCCCACGTACGCGGCCGCACCGGGGCCGCGGGGTTCGAACCCATGAACATCCACTTCGGCCTGCTGCCGGCAGTCAAGGCGCGCGGCCGCAAGCGCAGGCGCCAGCTGGCCGTCGAGCGCGCCCGCCGGTCGTTCGCCGCCTGGATGGAGACGATCGCTCGTTGGGAAGGTGACCCATGACATTGCCTGAGGTGACGATCAACTCGCGGGCCGCGCACCGCCTGCGGCAGGGACATGTCTGGGTGTTCGACTCGGACGTGCGCGACGACGGCGGGGCCGCCGACGGAGACCTGGTGCGGGTGATCTCCCGGCACCGCTCGGGGGGCGCCAACCCTCTGGGCCTGGCGTTCTACAACTCGCGTTCCATGATCCGCTTGCGGCTGATCGACCGCAAGGTGGTCGAGCCCGACCGGGACTTCTGGCGGGCGCGCCTGCAGGCCGCCCTGGACCTGCGCGCGACGCTGGCCGACGGCCGGGACACCGCAGGCCGGCTGGTCTACTCCGAGGCGGACGGGCTGCCGGGCCTGATCGTGGACCGCTACGACGACGTGCTGGTTCTCCAGACCCTGAGCGCCGGCGCCGACCGCATGCTGGACGTCTGGCTCGAGCTGCTCGCCGAGCTGGTCGAGCCGCGGGCCGTCGTGGAGCGCAACGACACCAACTCCCGCAAGCTCGAGGGGCTCGAGTCGCGCGCCGGCGTGCTTTTCGGCGAGATCGACGGCTCGGTGGAGATCCGCGAGGGCGGCCTGAGGTTCATCGTGGATCCCCTGGCCGGCCAGAAGACCGGCTGGTTCCTGGACCAGCGCGAGAACCGCATCCAGGCGGCCTCCTACGCCCGGGGCCGCTGCCTGGACGTGTTCTGCTACCAGGGCGGGTTCGGCCTGCACCTGGCGCGCGGCGGCGCCGACGAGGTGCTCCTGGTCGACCAGTCGGAGCGTTCGCTCGAAGCCGCCCGTGCCGCGGCCGAGTCAAACGGCCTCGAGGTGGACACCCATGCGGCCAACGCCTTCGATTTCCTGCGCGAGCAGCAGGCGGCCGGCGAGCGCTGGGACGTGGTGGTGCTCGACCCGCCGGCCTTCGCCAAGAACCGGGCATCGGTCGAGCGCGCCGCCCGCGGCTACAAGGAGATCAACCTGCGAGCCATCAAGCTGCTTGCGCCCGGCGGGGTGCTGATCACCTCGTCGTGCTCCTATCACATGCGCGAGCAGCACTTCGAACAACTCCTGCTCGCCGCCGGCCAGGACGCCGGCCGCGCCCTGCAGGTGCTCGAACGCCGAACCCAGTCACGCGATCACCCCGAACGGCTCGGCTTCCCGGAGTCGCGCTACCTCAAGTGCTTTGTGTTGAGGGTCCTTTGAGCGGATCCATACTGACCTCGGGGCTGCTGCGCGAAGCCGGCGTGGAGCACGGGTTCACGACCAGGCTGGGGGGCGTCTCCGTCGGCCCGTTCGCCTCGTTCAACCTGTCGTTGAAGGTCGGCGACGACCCGCGCGCGGTGGAGCGGAACCGAAGGAGTTTCGAACGGGAAACCGGGCTGGCCTGGGAAGCGATGGTCGGCCTCGATCAGGTGCACGGTGTGGACGTGCTGGTGGTGGACCGCCCGGCCGGCGGCCTGCCGCCCGTGGAACAGCGGCGGTTCGACGCCAGCGTGACCGCGCGCGACGACGTGGTGTTGGCCGTGCGTACGGCCGACTGCGTACCGATCCTTCTGTTCTGCCGCGAGCCCAGGGCCGCGGCCGCGGTGCACGCGGGCTGGCGCGGCACGCTCGAGGGCGTGGCGGCTGCGACAGCCAGGCAACTAGAGCGCTCCTTCGCCTGTAAGCCGAAAGACCTGCTGGCCGCCGTGGGCCCGTGCATCCACGCGCGGGCCTTCACGGTGGGGCCCGAGGTCTTCGGACCGTTCTCCGAGCGCTTCGGCGAGCCGGTGGCGAGCGAACTGGACGGCGGTCTGCACGTGGACCTGCCGGCGGCCAACCAGCGCCGGCTGCTCGAGGCCGGCCTGGCCCACGACAGGGTCGAGGTGCTCGACCTGTGCACGTTCGAGCGGGACGACCTGTTCTTCTCCCACCGCCGCGACCGGGGCAGCACCGGCCGCCAGATCGCCTTCATCGGACTTGCCCCCTGACCGCCGGAGGGTGCAAACTGGTCCCATGATGCCGAGAAAATCGAAAGTCGCCGTTTTGCGCACCTGTCCGCGCACGGTGCTGCGGGACTACCACGAGCTGCTCAACCTGGCCGGCTACCAGGAGGTGCTGGCAAAGGACCTGGACACGGCCTTGAAGATCAACATCTCCTGGCACCACTTCTTCCCGGCCGCCTCCACCACGCCCTGGCAGCTCGAGGGGGTGATACGGGCCATGAAGGCCGACGGCTACGACCCGGAGCTGCTGCACGCCTGCCACAACCGCACCGTGGTGATCGACGCCCACCTCGGCGAGCGGGAGAACAAGCAGATGGACGTGGTCGAGCGACACGGGCTGCGCAACGTGCACCTGTACGAGGGGGAGGAGTGGTGCGACGTACGCGAGGCGGTCGGGGACCTGGCCGACGAGTTCCTGGTGCTCGGCGACGTCTACCCCGACGGCTTCTCCATCCCGAGGAGGTTCCCGGGCGAGAACATCATCCACCTGCCAACGGTCAAGACGCACGTCTTCACCACCACCACCGGGGCCATGAAGAACGCCTTCGGCGGGCTGTTGAACGAGCGGCGCCACTGGGCCCACCCGGTCATCCACGAGACCCTGGTGGACCTGCTGCGCATCCAGCAGAAGATCCACCCCGGCCTGTTCGCGGTCATGGACGGCACCTTCGCCGGCGACGGGCCCGGGCCGCGCTGCATGATCCCGCACGTCAAGAACGTCATCCTGGCGTCGGCCGACCAGGTGGCCATCGACGCGGTGGCCGCCAAGCTGATGGGCTTCGACCCCATGGAGATCCGCTACATCCGCCTGGCCCACGACATGGGCCTGGGCTGCGGCGATCCGGGGCGGATCGAGATCGCCGGCGACGGGACGGTGGTCGAGGAGAACTGGGGCTTCGAGGGCCCGCTTGCGAACCTCACCTTCGCCGCCCGCATGCAGCACCTGATCTACTGGGGCCCGCTCAACCCGCTGGTCGAGTGGTCGCTCAAGACCTGGATGGCGCCCGCGGCCTACGTGGCCTCGGTGCTCTACCACGACGCCTACTGGTACCCGAAGAAAGGCAACCGCGCGGTGCACCGGGCCTTGCAGAGCGACTGGGGCCGCCTGTTCGCAAACTGGGAGCGGATCGAACCCGACCAGCTCGGCTTCGGAGACCTGGGCAGCCCCCCCGCGGGACCGCGGCACTCCGTCCCTGAGCTGCTCGGCATGGCCGCCCGCATCCTGGGCCACACCCTTATCGAGGCCCCCGAGATCGCCGCCCGCCTGCGCCGCCGGCCCAGTTAAGGGAATACGTCATCGCTCAATCGCTCGAGCGCGTAGAACGGGATAGTGATCACAGTACCGTCGTCGGAGAATTCGTATCTGGAGACCTTGATACCCCTTGTTTGCCGCTTTTCCTTGAGGAAGAGGTGAAGACTTTTCATGCCTCCCTGGGCGCCCTCCTTGACTTCCAGCGGGAGGATTCGGTCGCCGGATTCAAGAAGGTAGTCGACTTCGGCGTTGCTGCTTCTGGCCTCGCGGTGCCAGTAGGTCAACGGACGAAGGGGGCCGGCTTCGGACAGGGCTGCCAGTTCCTGACCTACGAACTGTTCAGCGATGGCGCCCTTGTTGATCGCGGAGATATCCACGTCGGTCATCCATTTCCTCAAGTCCACGTTCAACATCCGCTGCGCCAGGCCGGTGTCGAAGAGGATGACCTTGAAACGGTTCGAGCGGATCCGGGCCGAGAGGGGGACGCCGTCGGCGGAGGAGTGGTAGATCTTGTGCACCAACCCGGCCATTTCGAGCAGGGACAGCGCCCGGGAGATGACCCGGCTGCGGGCGGACGGGTCCACCTTTGTGTGCTTGAACTTCTGCCCGAGCTGTACCGGGACGGAGCGGAACACCGACGCCAGGTGGTGTATCTCGGATTTCTCTGCGTACTTGTGGAAGTCGTCGAAGAACGACTGCAACACCTCGGACTGGATCTCCTGGCAGGCCAGGATGTCTCCATCCTTGAAATACCTGGCCAACACGGCCGGCATGCCGCCGAGCAGCATGTACTTGCGGACGTGGTCCAGGAGCTTTTCGTGGTGTATCAGCGGAAGCGGCTCGGCAAGGTCCTGGGAGCGAAGGCGTTCGAGCAGGAGGGACTCGCCCGCGGCTTGGAGGTATTCGGAGAAGCACATGGAGTAGAGGTTGAGGTAGCTGACGCGCCCGACCCCGGTCGGGACCTTGTCCAGGACGGTGTTCAACAGCGAGCCGGCTGCGATCAGGTGCAGCTCGGGCAACTCCTCGTAGAAGTAGCGGATCGACTTGACGGCCGGCAGGGATTGCTGGACCTCGTCGAAGAACAGAAGCGTGCGGCCGGGCTCGATTCGCTGTCCGGCAACGGCCGACAGCTCCTGGATGATTTTACGGGGGTCGAGCTTGCGTTCGAACAACTCCGTCAGCTCGGGCTCCTTCTCGAAGTTGAACTCTACGAAGGTCTCGTAGGATTTTCCGTGCTCGCAAACCAGCCAGGTCTTGCCGACCTGGCGGGCTCCTTTTATCAACAGGGGCTTCCTGCCGGGCCGGTGTTTCCAGGCATCCAGAGATTGTAGTTTTTTTCTTATCATATCAAAATGTTATCCAGTCCAGCGGCTGCGGTGGTCTGCGCCCCGAAAGAAGTGCTGGACATAATACAAGGTAATAGGGCAACAAAAATGACTCAAAGTCAAGGTAATATTGACCCTGTTTTGGCTTTTTTACAGCGACCCGTCAGATACGCGAGGCGTGGAAGTCGATGGTCAGGCCCACGATGGGGCCGTAGATCAGGTCGTGCTCGTACAGGGGGAAGGGCTGGTAGGCCTGGGCCAGGATGGAGACGTGGCCGCCCAGGTCGAACTCGGCGCCCAGGCCGGCCAGTCCGTAGATGGGGCCGAAGCGGACCTTGCCTTCCTGGTAGCCGTAGGTCTCGATGCTGACGCGGACGTTGGTGGGGTGGTTGCGAAGCGCCAGCGCGCCGAACAGGCGCACCCAGCCGAAGTCAATCCCGAGCGCGCCCGACCAGCGCAGCACGGGCATGACGTCGATGTCCTGGTCGTCGTCGATCAGGAGCCCGTCTTGGTAGGTCTTTATATGGGAGGGGATGAAGGCCAGCTGGGTCTCGATGCTGGTGCCCATGTACCAGCGTTGGGACACGTGCTTGGAGAACCCGATTCCGATCCCGGCGGAAAAGACGCCGTAGTCGGGTCGCTCGACCAGGCAGGGCGCGGCCGCGAACGATCCGTAGGACGGCCCGTAGGACACGGGCAGCCACAGCGAGATGCGGCCCGTGGGCCCCAGGGAAAAGTGTAGGTTGCCGTCGAACTGCGTCGAGGACACGTACAGGCCGGACTCCGAGCCCTCGGCCTGCTCGGGCGCGTTGTTCCACACCACGGTGGAGTTGCCGAGAGCGAACCCGGTCGGCCTGGTCTTGCCCGACCACATGGGCGGCGCTGGCGGCTGGACCAGCGCGGCCCGGTGCACCTCCACCGTGGCGCACCCGGCCCCGACGAGCGCGATCATCATAACGATTGATCTTCGAACCATTTGCCCATTCACGACGCCTCCCTCCTGGCGCTCGCTTCATGAAGCAACATCGATGCCAACCCGCGAAGATCCATCCGCCCCGGGCCCAACTCGGTGGAATTGCGATCGATTCGTGGTATCGCCCCCCGATCACGAGACGTTCCCGACCTGCCCGGGTCTCCGTTTCGTCCGGCACGGTGTGGCTAAAATGTCGCGACGATTCAATAGGAGGCGGTTGACCGCCGGCCGGGGATCAAACATAATGCGGGAATTGAGGTGGCCATGCAGAGCGATCTGACTATCGGCATCGAAGAGGAATTCCAGATCATCGACCCCGAGACCCGCGAGCTGCGTTCGTACGTGACCGAGATGGTCAACGCCTCGACGAGCATGGAGGGGGTGGAGTTCAAGAAGGAGCTGTTCCAGTCGGTGGTCGAGGTGGGCACCTGCATCTGCAAGGACATCGGGGAGGCCCGCCGGGAGGTGCTCAAGAACAGGCGGGCCGCGTCCAGGGTCGCCAGGAGCGTGGGCATGCGGATCGGGGCCGCCAGCACCCATCCGTTCTCCCACTGGAAGGACCAGGACGTCACCGCCAGCCCCCGCTACCAGAGCATGATCGAGGAGTACCAGGACGTGGCCCGGAGTGCCCTGATCTTCGGCCTGCACGTGCACGTCGGGATAGCCGACCGCGACGAGGCCATCCAGATATTCAACTCGGCCCGCTACTTTCTGCCCCACCTGCTGGCCATCTCCACCTCCTCGCCGTTCTTCGAGAGCCGCAACACCGGGCTCAAGTCGGCCCGCAGCGATATCTTCACGCGCCTGCCCAGGACCGGCATCCCCAGCATGTTCGACTCCTACCAGGAGTTCCTGCGGTTCGTGAACCTGCTGGTCAAGACCGGATGCATCGAAGACGGCCGCCGGATCTGGTGGGACATCCGGCCGCACCCCGAGTTCTCTACGCTCGAGTTCAGGATCTGCGACCTGCCATTGCGGGTCGACGAGACCGTCGCAATCGCCGCCCTGATCCAGGCCCTGGTGGCTTTCCTGATCAAACTGCACCGGGGCAACCGGCGCTGGAGGATGTACAGCCACAGCCTGATCCAGGAGAACAAGTGGAGGGCCATGCGCTACGGGCTCGACGCTTCGTTGATCGACTTCGGCAAGAAGGAAGAGGTGCCCCTGCCGGATCTGATCCACGAGATGATCGACCTCATCCAGGACGAGATCGAAGAGCTGGGCTCGGCCGACGAGATCGCGAACATCGAGACCATTCTGAAAGAGGGCACCGGCGCGGATCGGATGCTTGCGATCTACGAGGAGACCGGCGACTTCAAGGCGGTGGTGGACTACGTGATCGAGGAGTCCGTGTACGGAGTGGAGTAGCGTCCGCGGTCAGGCGAGCAGCACTACGCCCGAGCGACGAACGTCCCCGCCACCCGACAAGCGGCCGTCGCCTTTTTCGCCTCGATCATCCCGCCTCCTCGCCGCCACAGGATCCACCACCTGGGCGCGCTGGCCCCAAATACCAAGCTGCGCAGCCAGGCCATCCTGTCCGCAGGCCCCTCGGCGGCCTTGTTCGAGCAGTTCTGTCATGCGCAACAGCTCGATCGGGGCACCCAATCAGACGATTCGCCATCAGTCATCTTCCGACGAAGGACCATCACCATTTATATTCATGTCCTCCTTCGCTCGCCACTTTCCCTGCCAATCATCTGCGATAGGCTTCCACTCAGCTTTACGCTCGACCGTTTTCCCCTCGGCGTCTTTACCTGTCCAGACGTCCCAAAAATCCGGATCGTCCGAATGCGGCTGCTGGGCCTTGGGCAGATCATCAATCTTCACCAACACCGGTAGCTCCGACGCCCACCCCAAAAGAATTGCATGCTGCGAGGGGAGTGATGGCAGTTCGCGGAGCAGGCCGCGCAGATTGTCGGGCACCAGTCTGTGTACCAGATCCTGGTCGCGCTCGTTGCTGATTCGGTGAAGCAGGAACGTATTGCATTGCGAGAGAACTGTGCGTGAAAGCTCCGATGGCCGTTGGGATGAGAGCACGAGACCGAGCCCAAACTTCCGCCCCTCGCGGGCGATGCGTTCGAACACTTGACAGCAGATCGTCGCGGCGCCGTAGTTTTCGATGTCGTCCCTGTAGCGCTTGATGAAGGTATGCGCCTCTTCCATCACGAGCACCGTCGGTAGCGTCACCCGGTTCAGCTTCCGGTAGCGCTGAAGCGCCTCAAAGACCATGCGGGCGGTGACTGCGGTCACCACATGGACGACCTCTGAGGGCACGAGCGACATGTCAAGGATGGCAAGTTGGCCCTTAGTCGCGTCTTGTCCTCCGATGTAGTCGGTCAACCACTGGCCGAGAGAGACCTCCCCGCTATCCCCGACAATGGATTTGATCTTCGAATCGGAAAGAAACGTCCGCATTCGCGAAATTAGGAAGTCGAGGAACTGGCTGACGCTCTCTTGTTCGGAGAGGAGATGCAGATGATCGGCCAGATCCGTCCCCCTGAACGGAAGAGGTACGTCTTCGTCTGGACCCTCCTGATAGATGATTCCACCCAAGGTCTCCAGCGCCGTCTTCAGGGCACTGATGACATCATTGACCTGATCTTCAGTGAAGGCACGGTAGTACTCGATCGGCTTTCCGCCCTTCTCGAAGGTGTGAAAGGTTGCCTCCAGGGCTTCGTCAATCGCGTCTTGGATTTCTTCAAGCGCATGCTCTGGGAAGTCAATCTTCTTCTGCTCCAAATCTTCCCGGATTGCCTTCAATCGGAACCCAAACTTGCTTTCCTCCGACTTGATCGCTCCCGCTCGCAGGTCCCGCTGAAGGGTGATGAGCGTTGAAGACAAGTACCGGCGTAGTTCGAGCTCTTGTTCCTCTTCTGTGGGGTCCACCACACTAATCCGCCCCGCCTTGACCTCCCGCAGTGCGCGCTTCAGTAGGGGTCTCTGTGTCTTCGCGCTCGCCTGTGTAAACGAGGCCCACTCCGCACTGTTCCAGAACCACAGGGGCACTTGCAGGGCTAGTTCTCCCGCTTCGGGGTTGACCTTGAAGATCCTTGCCTTCACGCCCGAATCGTCACGGCCGAAGGCGCGTGAATACTCCCCATTCGGGTCCAGGACGATGAATCGGGCATTGGGCTTGCTGTCGCCTTGGAGTTGCGCTTGTGCTGTTTCCAGCGACCAACGGATCAGGCCCGCAACCGAACAGGACTTACCACTGCCGGTGTTGCCGAGCACCGCCAGATGACGTCCGAACAGGCGATCCGGGTCGACGCGAACCTCGGCGCTTCCTGCCAGCGGGCTCGTACCGATGCGGACTCGGCGCCGCTCGCCCGATTCGACGATCGAACGAAGCTGCTTCTCCGTGGGCAACAGCACAGCCGTGCCGACCGATGGAAACGCATCGGCGCCACGGCGAAAGACGTAGCGCTCGCCCTGCCCGCCTTGGTTACGCAGCGTGCCCAGCGGATTCAGACTCATCTTGCGCAACGGGTAAGGCAAATCGACCACGCCGAAATCCCGCACGCCCCGGCGCTTGGGAAAGGCCGAACGTTCGATGGTCAGCCACTCGATCTGCCCGACAAGGTAGCCGTCATCCACCGGTATCAGCACATAGCCGTTGACCCGAGGGAAGGGACGTGCGCCCCCCGCGTGGAGCGCGACCGATTCCGGGGCTTCGATGTCCAGCAGCACTTTCACCTCGTCCGGCGAGATGAAATCGACTGTGCCGATACGCAGACTCTCCGCGTGGGCAAGGGGCGTCTGGCTCATGAGTCGTCCCCTTCTCCGGGTGCCGTGGTATCCTTGGCTTCCGGGTCTTCACCCTGCTTCGTCCCCCAGCGGGACTTGAGCAACTCGGCCATGCGGAAGGTCGTTCGGTCGATAGCGGGCTTCGGCAGGTAGTGATCCACCAGAGATTGAAACTCACCGACGTGGTCCCCGATCAGCAGACTGATCTGGGCGTGCCTCCCTAGGCTTTTGTAGGTTCTCATAATACGACCCAGCGGATCGTCGTAAGAAATGACAACAAGATGGGTGGAGGGAATGGTGAGCATGTCCTCGATTACGCGGTTGAGATGCTCATCCCCGAAGCTGTAACCGAAAGCGATCAGTGTGTGATTGGGGCGGCACGCCGCGGCGGCGAAGTCCCGGAATAGCTCTACGTAGGGGTAGAAGGCCGTTTCCCGGTCCTTGGCCGCGTTGGGATAGATGATCAGCCGCATCGCGTCGGCCTTGGCCGTGCCCGGTGCGTCGAGGTAGGGCTGTATGCTATCGGCGCCGAAGGGGATGGGCAGCCTGCGGATGCTTCCCTCGCAATCCACCCAGTCCAGCGAGCCGTGGAGCTTGGTAAAGCGCGCCACACCCTCCAGATAGCGCGGTTCGCCGCGAATACCGGGTGGGTTGTAGTGCATGTCCAGATCGAGACGGGAGGAGCGAAAGATCGGGGCCAGGGAGCCGACGAAGCGGTCCAGCAGGTGCATCCCGGCGACTTCCGCGCCAGCCTCGATGAAGCGGTCGTAGTTGGTGGTGAAGATGTGCAACCGATCCCGGGTCCCGGTGCGGCTGGCAAAGCTCATCAGGAAGCTGACGAGGTAGTTGAAGGCGCGCTCACGCGTCTCCTCCTCAGCCGTGATCAATCCGTGCTCACTGCTGAGAATGCTGGCTGCAAAGTCCGCAAGCACCTCGGCCAAATTCTCGCGCAGCGCAACTGCTTTCTTGCGGGCCTCATCGTCAGTTGAGCCGAGAATCTCCAGCCCTCGCAGGAGTTCGTTGGCAACGCGAATCTGGTCTTCGATATTGCCGCGTTCTCGCCCGCAAGCCTTGGCCGATCTTCTGGCCTCGGCGTTGAGCACATCGTTATAGTCACCGAAATCTCCAGGACTCATTCCTACAGGCAACGAACCCGTCCCGAGATGATGAATGGCATGGGACAATCCGGAGCCCAGCAACAGCGAAAGGTGCTCTGATTGGCAAAGAGCCGTCAACCAGGGTTCGATGCGGGGTCGCAGCTTGTCGGGGCCGAATGCCTCGTCTGACTTTGCCCACGAGCAGGTCGAATCCTCGGTCAGCACAAACCGGGGCGGCTCGCCGTCAGTAGGTTCGACTTGCTGCGTAAAGGTGGTCGGTTTGGAATCCTCCCGGCATTTCAGGATATTCCCGACCGAAACGTTGTTGTCACTCTTGGCTTTCTCACTCATTTCGCTATGCCCTCCACCCGGAACACCTTCATCACCTCGTCCCCTAAATGGTTGATCACCTTCACCGCAATCCGCCCCGACGCGGGTTTGTCGAAGGGGCGGGATGTGTCGCTGTGCAGGGTTTCCCACGCCTCCTGGTTGATCTCGGCCTTGAGGGTGGTCTTGAGGGACTTGTACGGATCACCTGCGCCCAGGAAGTAGGCGTGGCGGACGAAGAAGCTCTCTTCGTTGTAGTCGGTGTCGATGAACCAGCAGGCGATGCCCTCGGCGCCGTCGCTGCGGATCTCGCCGGTGTTGGGGTGGAAGACGTCCACGCCGTTGACCTTGACCTGGATCTGGCCGTCCTCGGCGCCTTCTCCTTCGGCCGGGAGGATGTCGATGTCCGGCTCGCCGAAGATGACGAAGAGGTTACCCTTGCCGGTGTTCTTCAGGTCGTCGGCCATGTGCAGGTCGGCGTTCATGCGCGCTTTGAGCACGGGGATGCGGCCGAGCTTGTTGAACTCCGATGAATGCGCGTCGTAGTTGAAGGCGCAGGCGATCAGCACGTCGAAGTCGGCGTCGCCGGCCTCGCGGGCGGCGGCGACGAGGTCCGGGCGCGAGACGGTGCCGAACTCCGGGCCGATGAAGATAGCGGCACGCTTTTCCGTGCCGGATCCTTCGTCGCCCTCGATATATCGCCCTTCGGCGCAGACCAGCTCTCCCGGCCAGGGCGTGATCGAGGAGAGGAGGATCTTGTCCTCCTTGTGCGCCTGCTGCACGCCGGCGGTCTTGAGGTTCTCCAGGATCATCGTCACAAAATCCTGCTTCTCGCCGTAACCGTGACCGGAGTCCGAAACGCCGTCGATCAGCTCGTCGTTCTCGTCCACACCCAGCACGCGGTGCGGTGAGAGGCTCTCGACGGTGAACGGCCCGGAGACGCGGACCTTCTTCTTGTCTACGTAGGGCTTGTCGTAGAGGTGCTCGTAGGCGGCCTTGGCTGCGATGGAGGCGTCGATTTCCTTCTGACGAGTGATGCGTTGCTCCCACCACTGGGCGTGCAGCTTCTTCGCCTTGGCCGGCCACCCGTCCTCGGCGTTGCGGGGGATCTCCCATTCCTCCCATGTCTTGTCGAGGGCCGCGTTGAGTTGGTTCCGCAGCGGCTCGAGCGTCTGCTGGAACTTCTCGCAGATGACGTCGATCTCCGCGTTGTTGGCGATGGACTTGAGCGTGATGTGCGGCACGCGCTCGTAGACGAAGCCTTGGCGGATGTCGCCCCGGGTCGGGGCCTCGGACGGCTCGGTGCGTGTGACCTCGGCCTCCTTGAGCTGCCCGTCGCGACTGTCCGCGAGGAGGTAGTACGGGTAACGGGCGCCCATGATGCGGGCACGAGCCAGGGCCAGAGCCACGCGGGATGTGTCGATCGTGATCCAGCGACGGCCCCATTGTTCGGCGACATATGCCGTCGTGCCGGAACCACAAGTGGGGTCCAGCACCAGATCCCCGGGATCGCTGACCATCAAAATACACCGTGCAACGATCTTCGTAAGAGTTTGGACCACATAGATCTTTGGGTCGCCAAAGCCCGACACTCCGGTGTCTTCCCAATTGTTGACGATTGGAAACACAGGGAAATCCATGAGGTAGCGAACATAGCACAGGGTGTTGCCAATTCCGATCAGTCGTCGGGCCTTTGTCAGCGCTGTGAGACCACGAAGATCGGACTTGAACGTGCCCTTGCCCGGAGTGTAACTCTTGCCTCCAAACTCGAAGGCTCGGACGTCTCCGCCGCCAGCTGGGCGCTGGCTCGTGATGTTGTCCGGCCTGAATACACGAAGCCCCCTAGTATCCGCGTCGGCAATCCCAGACTTCCCATAGCTCTCGCGATGTCCAGATGTGCTTTCGGCCCACGTATACTGGCCGCCTCCCGCACCCCCTAACTCCTTCTGCAAATAGATCTGTCGGTACTTTGCTCGAGCCCGGTCCTTCGCATACCACACTATGTAATCGTTCACTGCGGATAGCAGATTCCCTGACGAGCTGCTGGTCTTTGTCACGGCGATAAGACTGACGAAGTTGTCGTCCCCAAAGACCTCGTCCAAGACTGCGCGAACTCGGTGGACATTCTCGTCTCCGATCTGGACGAAAATTGACCCCGTATCCGCGAGGAGATCGCGCGCTGTCGTCAGTCGGTCTCGCAAGTACGTCATATACGAGTGGATCCCATCTCGCCAGGTGTCACGGAATGCCTTGACCTGCTCCGGCTCGCGCGTGATATGTTCCGCCTTGCCGTCCTTCACGTCGCGGCTGGTCGTTGACCACTGAAAGTTCGAGTTGAACTTGATGCCGTATGGCGGGTCGATGTAGATGCACTGAACCTTACCGCGGAGACCTTCCCGCTCGGCCAGCGACGCCATGACCTGGAGGCTGTCGCCGAGGATCATGCGGTTGCTCCAGTTGGCGTCGTGCTGGTAGAACTCGGTCGAGCGCGTCTCGTCGGGCAGGCCGTTGAAGTCGGCGAAGAGGTCGGGCTGGAAGTCGGGTTGGGCGGCCGCCTTTTTGGCCTTGGCCCGCTGGCTGCGGCGGAGCAGATCGTCGATCAGCACCTTGGGGTGGACCTTCTCCTGGATGAAGAGCGGAGGGGCCTGGACGACGAGGTCGGACCAGTCCTGCTCGTCCTTGCCGCGCCAGACGAACTGGGGGTCGAGGTCGCGGTTGCGGCGCTGGTAGGCGACCTGGATCGGGCTCTGGTCGTCCTTCTCCATCACCGACTGATACTCGGCCGTGGGGATGTTCTTGCGCGACGCCTCCTCGTGGGTGAGAGTTTCGACCTGCTTCGGCGTCTTCTTCCTGGTCTTCTTGGCCATGGGTTCGTCCTTACCGTCTCATATGTCGCATAGATGTCTCATTCCCCAGGCGTACTTTGCGTTGCCCGGTGTCCGGTTTGTCCACTTTATGTCCAGTTTGCGAGTTGGCCAGCCTCATGTCCTTTTTGTCCGCTTTGTGTCCAGTTTGCGAGCCAGGACATAGAAGATGCTCCGGCCCGTGGTTCCGACTTTCTCAAGCACCCCTATACTGGCAAGATCCTTGAGATCCCGCGAAGCAGTTCTGATGACCACGCCGGTCTGCTGGCGGTGGTCTCGATTGGTAATTCGGCCTTCGGATTTCACAAAGGCAAGAGCTTGCCGCTGCCGGTCATTGAGGTTGAGTTGGGCAACTACCTCATCGGTCAACCAATCGCGCCAGAGCGTGACGACAAAGAACCCGTCACGCAACTCGAAGTCCGGTTCGGGAAGGCCGTCTTCCCGGCACAGGGCGATCACCATCTGGATGCCGGACCCCACTTTCTCGATGTAGCGGGCCAGGTAGAGCGATTCCGCGAGGAGTGGGTTGTGGGGGATAGATGCGTGGTCATCGCGCAGACTCTCCAGCGTGAGCGTGCCCGGCAGCGCGCCTGGGTTCCAGACTTCCAGGCGGTCGGCGAACAGGCGCACCTCGACAGAAGCGTTGCTGTAGTAGTCGCGGTGGCCGATGGCGTTGATGATGGCCTCGCCCACCGCGTCCGGGGGTAGTTCGTAGGTGACCGGCGCCGTGATGCTCTCGGCACGGGTACCGACGGCGCGGTTGATCTTGGCCAGCACGAAATCGCGGGCCTGGTCGGCCTGCTCGAAGAGATCGCCGGTGTAGATCTGCTGCGAGGCGAACGGTCGGCGGTACTCCGTACCGTGGCAGTGGACGCACTTCGTCTCGGCCGTACGATGAAACCGCTGGGGATTGGCGCCGAAGAGAAGCACCGCGGCGCTGGTGGGTTTCCCGTCGTCGAGCAGGTTGAGGTGGGTGAGCAGAGCTTTGGTGGCGGTCGTGGCCTTCAGCGGAAACCCGCGTTCTCGGCGGGCCGTTTGCAAGAACCAGTCGATGCGCTTGCGGGAGAGATTCTTCACGGTGGCACCATCGCACGCGGTCGTGTCGAACGGCGGAATCCGCAAGGCGCCCATCCGGTGGAGGTGATCCACCAGACTGGCGTAGACCTCGGAGGTCAGGGCGCTGGCGTCTTGGATCCGGCGGCGGATCAGTTCTTTGCCGGCCCTGCGGACCAACTGCCGCATCTTGGGCGCGCGCCGCTTCTCGTCCGAACCCCACACGTAGACGAGTCGGACTTTGCTGTGCTTGCTGGCGTGGTTGTATTCGTGCTCA
>SDBT01003442.1_pt1 | contig 27381 bp, 23 predicted proteins | sample 2277101 | NCBI WGS metagenome assembly SDBT01 (sample SAMN10404973, study PRJNA504765) | marine sediment metagenome | isolation source: marine sediment core GS10_PC15, 103 cmbsf | place: Arctic Ocean: Southern Knipovich Ridge | collected 2010 | reverse complement strand
AGATGAGTAGTAGATTGGTCGCTCACGCGGCCGGAATCACCATTCGTGTTGCGCGATAGCTTGGGCGAAGTGTTCCAGATCGGCAGTGGACTCCTGGAGGTACTCATGAACCCGCTCGTCAGTCCCGCAAATAGCCGGGCGGCGACCTTACGAAGATGCTCCAGGGCCTCTTGATCCATATCATAAGCAGACTAGCAAAGAGAGCATCGACCTTCAAGCAGACGGGAAATATGTTCTTATGAGCTATCTACTCGGCGAGCAGCCGATCTACTTGGGCACAAAGATACAGAGGCAACGACATCAACTCGAATTCCACCTTGGTCCGGCCTTCCCCGGTTCGCAGGCCAGCAGTACAGGCAGTTCGTGATGGCACGTCCAGGTTGAATCGAACGCCGAGGTGGCCCGCTTTCTCGTGCAAAAACACCTGCATCGACTTGAGCGAGCCGGTCGCCACCGCTTTGACCTCGATCGGAACGATATCGCTACCCCGCGGCCAAAGGTAGTCAACCTCGGCGTTGGCGCTTTTGGCTTGGCGATGCCAATAGAAGAGCTCCCTCTCCTCGAAAAGCTGGCCAAGCTGGCGTAGTTCCTGCCCAACAAACTGCTCTGCCAGAGACCCTTCCATTACCGTCAGCAGATCTTCGGCCTCGTACAAGCTGAGTCCGCAAAGGCGGTTGCAGAGGCCCAGGTCCAGAAACAACGGTTTGAAGTGAGTCTCCGATGCTTCAGCGGCGAGAGGAACGCCTTTGGCCGACGTGTGCCGCACAGGGTGAACAATCCGTGCGAGCTCCAGAAGCTCGAATGCCACCTTTAGCTCAGCCGACCGCGAATCCGGGTCGATCCGCAGGTACTTGACTTTGCGCCCCACATTGCGGGGTACGAACTCGAGAATGCGCTGCATACGTAGCTGCTGTGCGCGGGTGCCGTACGTCGCGAGATTGTCGAGCAGCGTGTTGATGATTCCGCTCTGAATTTGCTGGACGCCGACCAAGTCACCTGTTTCCGCGTAGGTTGCCACTGCTTCCGGCATGCCCCCGACAAGGAAATACTGCCGGAGCAGGCGAAGCAGCTTGGTGTGAATCGCAACGATGATCTCGTCATCGAATTTCCATTCTTGCAGGAACTTGGACAAGCGTTTCTGGCCAAGAGCGACGAGAAAGTCCTGGAAGCCCATTGGCTCTAGGTGGATGTACTCGACCCGGCCCACGGGCATCGAGTCCGGAGAACCGGCGCCAATGACATGCAGAGCCGGCATCTCCTCATGGAAGTTTTGGAGTGCGATAATCGCTCGTTGGCAGGCCTGGATTTCGTCGAGGAAGAGAAGCGTCTCACCGGGCTCGATAGACTCATCGAGGTAGAGCGATAAATCCTCAGCTATCGCCTTCGGGTCGCCCTGGTCAAAGACGCTATGCAATTCGGTGTGTTGTTCCAGGTCAACTGTGAGGATCGAAGCGAAACTCCCCTGTCCGAAGTTCTCTACCAGCCATGTCTTGCCGACCTGCCTGGCGCCACGAACAATGAGCGGCTTGCGATGAGCTCGATCTCGCCACTCTTGAAGATATTGGGTCTCACGTCGTTGTAGAAACACACTTGCATTATAACTTATATTTTATAATACACAATTGTATTTTAACAACTACGTCTGGACGTAGTTCCGTTTTGTAAGGCTGAGATGATCATTTCGGCGTAATATAATAATTTTTCTTGTAAACTGGCCATCTGTAATGAATAATCTTGAGATGTAATCGTTTTTCCAGGAGATCCCGTGGCTACCAATGACCTGAATTTGCCGCGTCTCAGAACGGCAGGATACGCGGCTCTGATCGAGCGATATGAACTCGAGGTCATTCCAAACTCGCACAAATCCTTGGTCGCTGCCAGCGGAATCCACCGGATTGACTCGACCGGGGGCGTCATCGAGGAGATCTACCCGGCTCGATTTTGGCCAGGCGATTCGCTCGGCGATCATCTGGAATTTGCGCTCAAGTACGACGGTACGAATCTTGGGATTCTTCGCCGCCTTTTCCGTGCCGTGGAGATCCAGGATATCCTGACCTATGCCAAGTCCAAGCCGACGGGAAAGTACGCTAGACGACTGTGGTTTCTTTACGAGTTTCTGACTGGCAAGACCCTCCCGTTGGATGACCTCAAGCAGGGTAACTACATCGATCTGCTCGATTCTGACGAATACTACACGGTTGCCCCGGCCCATCAGGTTCGTCGCCAACGGGTCAACGACAATTTGCTTGGCCACCGCCATTTCTGTCCGATGATTCGTCGCACAGACACACTGCGTCGCTTCGAAGATATGGATCTACCAAAGCGCTGCCAGCAGGTCATCTCCGCCTACCCCCCGGAACTACTGAAACGGGCGTTGAGCTACCTCTACACCAAGGAGACGAAGTCATCCTTCGAGATCGAGCACATTAAGCCTAGTGCGACACGGACGGAGCGCTTTGTTGTGCTTCTCCAACTAGCAGAGCGTGAAGATTTTTGTGTCGAGTCCCATCTGATCGATTTGCAAAATCGGATCGTCGACCCTCGTTTTCGCGAATCGGACTATCGCGTGAATCAGAATTACGTGGGCCAAACGGTCGCGTGGCAGAGAGAGAAAATTCATTTCGTATCCCCCAAGCCTGAGGATCTCCGTGACCTGATGGTGGGTCTCACTGACGCCCACCAGCGAATGGATGAAGGTAGTGTTTCCGCCGTTGCGCAGGCCGCCGCCGTGGCATATGGGTTTGTTTTCTTGCATCCGTTCGAAGATGGCAACGGACGGATCCATCGCTTTCTGATCCACAACATCCTTGCCCGTCGCGGCTTCACGCCGGAGGGGATTATGTTTCCAGTGTCAGCAGCGATGCTGAGGAATCCCGCTGACTATGACGCTTCCCTGGAAGCGTTTTCCCGCTCCTTGATGACACAGGTGGAATACTCTCTGGACGACGAAGGACGGATGACGGTACATAACGAGACGGCCACGTGGTACCGCTATATCGACATGACTCCTCAAACGGAAGCACTGTTCGCCTTCATCGAGCAGACGATTGACACGGTGCTTGTCGAGGAACTGGCATTCCTGGCCAACTATGACGAGAGCAAGCAGGCCATCCAGGGAATCGTGGACATGCCGGATCGCCAGATCGACCTCTTCATCCGGTTCTGCCTTCAGAACAACGGTCGACTATCTGCGCGAAAACGCGCCAGCCGTTTCGATTTCCTGTCAGATGATGAAGTTGCTCGAATGGAACAGGCGGTCCAATCCGCCTACCAAAAGCTCTTTCACTGAACAATGACTGGCTTCAACCAGCTATCGAGCACTTCGCGGGTGTCGACGCCGGTGGCTTGCTCGAAGATCACGGGTAGCTCCTCGATCTCGAACGGTCGCTGCTCCTTTCGGCACGGGAAGAGACTCATTACCGGAGTCGAATGCCTGCACCGAGCTCACGAAGCGATCGAACGGTTGCTCGCCGTAGCCCATGGGAATGGCGCGGGGCACCACCAGGACCTGCGCACCGGGCGGGAGACCCGGCATGTCCAGACGAACGTGTACTCGAGGCGAGCCGGAATTCGGGTAGGAGACGGTATACGATGCTAAAAGGAGCGCTACTGCGGGATTCATTTAGGAGAACCTCGCGGGTGATTGTAGGCTCTGTGTCAACCTCACCGATAGGTCGAAGCCTGTCTTCGAAGACAGTTGAAAACCTAACCCGCAAAACATTTGATCCCGAATTTATTCATACGTATAATTCATACGAACGTTTGAATTAATCACTGGAGGAGCTGCTGGTGACGACGGCCATCGATACGAAGACGCGGATCTTGAATACGGCGGAACAACTCTTTGCAGATAATGGATTTACAGCAACCTCCCTGCGAACGATTACCACCGAGGCGGGGGTTAATCTAGCCGCGGTCAACTACCACTTTGGGTCGAAAGAAGCGTTGCTGGCGGAAGTGCTTGGGCGGCGGTTTCGCCCGGTGAACCAGGAGCGTCTCGAGCTTCTGGATATGGCGGTGGCGGAGGCAGGAGAGGGTACCCCAGAACTGGAGCCTGTCATCCGTGCCTTTTTGGTTCCGGCGTTTCGAGCCATGCTGGTGTCCGGAGAAAAGGGCGCCAAGTTCATGCAGCTCATCGGCCGGACCCACTCGGAAACGAACGAAAAGATACAAGGCCTGTTCTTCCAGTTATTCGAAGAGGTCGTCCAGCGCTTCACCGAAGCGTTTCATCGTGCGTTGCCCGATTTGTCCGTCGATGAGGTGAGGTTGCGAATGCATTTTGTGATAGGTGCCATGGCCCACACATTGGCCTTGAGTCACAAAGTACCCTGGCTTTCCGAGAAGATTCATCATCAATCGACCAGCGGCGAAGTACTCGAAAACTTGATCCAGTTCGCCTCCCAAGGAATGCGGGCGCCGGTTCCCGCTCTCGAGCAGGGAAGGATGCGATGAGAACGAAACTCTTTGTTTTGATTTTCACGTTTTCCCTTGGATGCGCCTCCGCGCCCAAAGTCAGAGATGTCGAGCTCGACTTTCCCACTCCCGAGGAATGGACGGCCGCGGAAAATCCACCCGGAGAAATCCGCGACGTTTGGTGGGAGGATTTCGGCGAGCCCGATCTCACTCGGGTCGTCGAGATGGCGCTCATCCAAAACTACGATTTACTGGTCGCGGCAACCCGGGTGGATCAAGCGGCCGCTCAAGCGAAGATCGCGGGGGCGGACCTCATGCCTACCGCGGCCGTCGGTCTCAACGGACGGCGTACTAAGCAGAACTTCATCGGGCTGCCGATTCCCGGTTTAGAAGGCGGGGTGCTGAGCCGGAGGTTCACCTCCTTCGGCGTGTCGCTTGATGTTTCCTGGGAGATCGATGTCTGGGATCGGTTGGGTGCTCGAGCCAGGGCCGGCATCGCCGACCTCCAGGCGATGGCGGCCGATTACCACGGCGCCCAGCTCTCGGTTGCGGGTCAAACGATGAAGGCCTGGTTTGCCACCGCCGAGGCCAGCCAGCAGCTTGCCCTCGCGGAATCTACGGTGGAGAGTTTCAGCAACTCGACGGAACAAGTTCGCCAACGCTACGAAGCGGGTATCCGACCCTCCCTCGACCTTCGGCTCTCATTGGCCAATCTTGCCGGCGCCGAAGCGTTGATGGATCAGAGGCGCCAACAATTGGACGCCACAACCCGACAGCTCGAGGTGCTTCTCGGGAAGTATCCGGGACGGGAATTTCCGGTTCCCGACAAGCTTCCGGATACGCCGGTTAAAATTCCCGCCGGACTTCCCGCCGATTTGATCTCCCGCCGGCCCGACCTGGCCGCAGCCGAAAGGCGCCTGGCCGCTTCGGACGAGAGATACAATGCGGCGCGGCGGGATCGTTATCCGAGCTTCAGTTTAACTGCAAGCGCCGGAACGTCCAGCACCGATTTGCAGGACCTGGTGGACGGGAACTTCAGCGTCTGGGCGCTGGCATTCAACATCTTGCAGCCTCTCTTTCAGGGAGGCCGTTTGCAGGCGGCGGTGAACCTCGCCGACGCCGGGGCGGATGAGGCCCTCATCAACTACACCGGCGCCGCTCTAAGGGCGTACTCGGAAGTGGAGACGGCTCTGGCGGCGGAGGAGTACCTTGCCGAAAGAGAGGCCGACCTTGCCACAGCCGCCGAGCACTCCCGTGCCGCGGAACGGCTTTCCGACGAGCGTTATCGTTCCGGCCTCGAGAGCTTCATCACCGTGCTCGAGTCCCAGCGCCGGGCGCTACAAGCCGATGGGGAGTGGATTACCGCCCGGCGCCAGAGGCTCGAAAACCGGGTCGATCTCTACCTGGCACTGGGCGGAGGATTCGATAAAACGGAGTCTGAGTCATGACGGGCATGAAATTACGCTTGCTGCGATTTGTAATCCCTTTGGCCATCCTCGCTTTCGCGATGGCGGCCGCGGTGGTAATGGTCAAGCTCAAACCGGAGGTGCCGACCCGGCAGCCGGATGTGAAGCCGCCTTTGGTACGAGTCCTCGACGTCCGAATGCAGAGCCGGCAGCTCACCGTCAAGAGCCAGGGGACGGTGAGTCCCCGTACCGAAAGTGCAGTGGTTCCCGAGGTCTCGGGTCGGGTGCTCTGGGTCTCGCCCGACTTCGTTTCCGGCGGGTTCTTCGAGTCGGGCGAAGTGCTTTTGAAGATTGACTCCCATGACTATGAGCAAGCTCTGGTTCGCGTCCGCGCGGAGGTAGCCAATACGAAGCTTCGCTTGGCACAGGAGGAAGCCGAGTTCAAAGTGGCTCAGAGCGAATGGCAGGATTTGGGCAAGGGAGAGGCCACCCCGCTCACCCTCCGTGAGCCTCAGCTCGAGAACGCCAAGGCGGCTCTTGCCGCTGCGGAGGCCAATATCGTCACTGCGCAAAGAAATCTGGACAGGACGCAAATCCGCGCTCCTTACGCGGGCCGTGTCCGTCAGAAAAACGTCGACGTGGGGCAGTTCGTCACCGTGGGGAGCCCGGTGGGTGTTATTTATGCCATCGACTACGCCGAGATTCGCTTGCCTCTTCCCGACAGTGATCTGGCTTATCTGGATTTACCGCTCGTGTATCGCGGCGAGAGCTCGAAAAAGGGACCGCGAGTTACCCTGCGGGCAAACTTCGCCGGCAAGGCACACGAGTGGCAAGGCCGCATCGTTCGCACCGAAGGTGAAATCGACTCCATGACCCGGATGGTTCATGCGGTGGCGCAGGTGAAGAACCCTTACGGCCGGGGAAAGGACCCCGACCGGCCGCCCCTGGCAGCGGGGCTTTTCGTGGAGGCGGAGATTCAAGGACAAGAGGTCGAGGATGTCGTCGTCCTGCCTCGAGCCGTGCTCAGAGAAAACGATCAGCTTCTGGTGGTGGATTCCGAGGAACGGCTCCGTTTCCGCACCGTCGATCTGCTCCGGGTGACCCGGGAGGAAATCGTGGTCCAAGGAGGGCTAGAAGCCGGCGAGCGGGTGTGCCTGTCTCCTCTAGAGGCGGTCACCGATGGTATGAAGGTACGGACGGAGCGCTATGATGGGGAAGCCGTCGCAGGGGGTCAGTCGTGAATCGTGCCATCGAATGGTTTGCGAAAAACCAGGTTGCCGCCAACTTGCTCATGATTCTCATCCTCGTTGGTGGCGCGGTGACGGCTTTCTCGGTCAAGAAAGAGGTTTTTCCCGAGTTCTCGCTGGATCAAATCAACATCAGCATGGTGTATCTCGGCGCCTCCCCTGAGGAAGTCGAGGAGGCCGTTTGCGTCCGCATCGAGGAAGCGATCCAGGGTGTCGATGGAATCAGCCAGATCACCTCGACGGCATCGGAAGGATCGGGCCGAGTGGTGGTGGACCTCGAGCTCAGTGCCGACATCAGCCGGGTGGTGGATGACGTGAAATCCAGGGTCGATGCCATCGACACCTTTCCAGAGGAAACCGAAAAACCCATTATCCAGGAAGTGACCGCCCGCCGGCAGGTCATTGACATCGCGGTTTGGGGGGATGCCGACGAGCGGACGCTCAAAGTCGTCGCCGAGCGTGCCCGCGACCAACTTCTGGCCATGCCCGGGATCACCCAGGTGGATCTGACCAATGCCCGACCTTACGAGATTTCCATCGAGATCTCGGAAAAAAATCTTCGGCGCCACGGCCTCACCTTCGAACAGGTCGCTCGAGCCATCCGCTTTTCTTCCCTCGATCTGCCGGCCGGCTCTGTGAAGACCGAGGGCGGCGAGATTCTCCTGCGGACCAAGGGCCAAGCTTATCGAGGCCGGGAGTTCGAGGATCTCGTCCTGATTTCGAGACCCGATGGGACTCACCTCCGTCTGGGCGAGGTGGCTCGGGTGGTGGATGGTTTTGCCGACACCGATCAGATGTCCCGTTTCCAGGGGAAACCTGCTCTGGTGCTCCAGGTCTACCGCACAGGGGATCAGGCGGCCCTCGAAATCGCCGAGAATGTCCATAGCTACATCGAGACGGCACAGCCGGCCATGCCCGAAGGATTGAATTTAACCGCGATTCAAGACAGTTCCAAGATCCTGCGCGATCGTCTGGACCTGCTGGCGCGCAACGGCCGAAACGGCTTAATTTTGGTGGTCTTGACTCTTGCCTTGTTCCTGCGGTTTCGCCTGGCGTTTTGGGTCAGCCTTGGAATTCCCATCTCCTTCCTGGGCGCGATGTGGCTTCTTCCCGGTATGGATGTTTCCATCAACATGATCTCCCTTTTCGCCTTCATCGTGGTTCTCGGCATCGTGGTGGATGATGCCATCATCGTGGGCGAGAATGTTTTTACCCATCAGTCGCAACATGGCGGGAGACTCAAGGGCGCCATCGAGGGCACCCAGGAGGTCTCGGTACCCGTCATCTTCGCCGTGCTGACCACGGTTGCCGCCTTCATGCCTCTGGTGGCGGTTGAAGGAATCATGGGGAAGATGATGCGGAATATCCCCTTGGTGGTTATCCCGTGCCTTCTGTTCTCGCTTGTGGAATGCTTGTTCATCCTGCCGGCCCATCTTTCTCACATGAAGAGGCAAAAAGCGTCCAATGGGGCGGGCGAGGGAAAATCCGGCGCCAAACAAGAAGGGCCCTGGGGACGCTTCCAAACTCGAATCGCCGATGGACTCCAGTGGTTAATCGACCGGGCCTATCGACCTTCTCTCGAACTGGGTCTCAAATGGCGATACGTTACCGCCGCAGTCGGGGTCGCGACACTCATCATTACCCTCGGCTTCGTGGGAGGAGGCTGGATCGGTTTCGTTTTCATGCCGCCGGTGGAAAGTGACTTCGTCTCCGCTTCCTTGACCATGCCTCAAGGCACACCGGTCGATGTAACGTCTGAAGCGCTTCGTGTCATCGAAGCGAGTGCCGGCGAGCTTCGTCAAGAGATGATCGCGGAGACGGGCCAAGATCCTTTCAGGACGGTCTCGGCGTCGATTGGCGGTCAGCCGCGCGCTCAACAGGGACCTCCCGGTATGACTCAAGGCCAAGCATCGGCGGCCCACCTGGGCGAGGTTTTCATCGAGCTGACCCCGGCAGAGGAGCGAGACTTCACCAGTGATGAAGTGATGAATCGCTGGCGCGACCGAACCGCCGCCATTCCGGATGTGGTGGAGCTCAAGTTCAACGCCTCCTTGTTCTCGGCCGGGGAAGATATCAACGTTCAGCTCACCGGAGCCGACATCGACGAGCTTCGCACCGCCGCGAACGAGCTGAAACTAAGATTGGCCGAATACGCGGGCGTCTTCCAGATTGCCGACTCGTTTCGGGAAGGCAAGAAGGAGATCCGGCTCAACATCAAGCCCGCCGCCGAAGTGTTGGGGCTCTCGCTCATCGACCTCGGACGACAGGTCCGGCAGGCCTTTTACGGCGAAGAAGCCCAGCGTATCCAAAGGGGTAGGGACGATGTTCGAGTCATGGTTCGCTATCCCGAGAGCGAGCGCCGATCGATTGGCAATCTCGAGGCCATGCGGGTGCGCACTCCCGACGGCAGGGAGGTTCCTTTTAGCGAAGTGGCGGTCATGGAGCAGGGACGCGGCTATGCCACCATCAAGCGGGTGGATCGCCGGCGTTCCGTCAATGTGACCGCCGACGTGGATGATACGCAAACGACTTCCGGCGTCGTCCTTAGCGATTTGAGGGCCAATGTGTTACCTGAAATCCTTGCCTCTCATCCCGGGGTTGTGTACACCTTAGAGGGCCAGGAGGCCGAGATGCGCGACTCCATGGGAGGGTTGCAGCGCGGATTCACGATCGCACTCATCTTGATCTATGCCCTACTGGCGGTTCCCTTGAAGTCCTATGCTCAGCCCTTGGTCATCATGAGTGCCATCCCTTTCGGTATCGTGGGGGCGGTTTGGGGACACGTCATCATGGGTATGCCTCTTACCATGCTCTCCATGTTCGGGATCGTCGCACTCGCCGGCGTGGTGGTGAACGACTCGCTGGTCATGGTGGATTTCATCAACCGCAAACGGAAGGGCGGCGTCGACCTTGCGGTGGCCGTCCGCCGAGCCGGGGTAGTGCGCTTCCGTCCCATCCTCTTGACCTCAGTGACGACATTTCTCGCACTGCTTCCACTGCTTCTCGAGAAGAGCATGCAGGCCAAGTTCATGGTCCCGATGGCCGTCTCGCTGGGCTTCGGTGTGATCTTCTCCACCTTCATCACTCTGGTTCTGGTGCCGGCCGGATACATGATCATGGAAGACTTGAAGCAGGGCTTCGGGAACTTGCCGGGCAACGTGGCGAGCTTCATGCGTGAGGTCTATGGACGGGGAACGACAACCGAAGATGGATGAGCGCATCGACAGGGTGGTGGATCTTCTCCGCAACGCTAAGAGCGTCCTCTTCATCACCGGAGCCGGTATCTCCGCGGACTCGGGACTTCCTACCTACCGCGGTATCGGGGGGCTGTACAACGATGTGGACACCGCCGAGGGCATTCCCATCGAAGTGGCCCTTTCCGGCCAAATGATGCGAACCCGGCCGGAACTAACCTGGAAGTACATCCATCAGATCGAGTCGGCCTGTCGAGGCGCCACATTCAACCGGGCCCACGAAGTCCTGGCGCTTGCTGAAGAGCATTTCGAACGGGCATGGGTCCTCACCCAAAACGTCGATGGCTTTCATCGCAAGGCCGGGTCGGGCAACGTCATCGACATTCATGGAGATATCCACGACATCCTCTGCACCCGCTGCAGCCACCGGCGGACGGTCGAAGACTTCAGCGAACTAGCGCCGAATCCTCGTTGTCCGGGCTGCGACGGCACTCTGCGACCCGATGTGGTGCTATTCGGCGAGCTTTTGTCTTTGAAAAAAGTCGCGATGATGGAGCGCGAGCTGTCCAAAGGATTCGACGTCGTATTTTCGATTGGAACGACCAGCGTTTTCCCTTATATCGCCGGCCCGGTCATCGATGCAAAACGCCAAGGCAAGCCGACCATCGAAATCAATCCCGCCGAGACCGAGGTCAGCCACGTTGTGGACATCAAGCTGTCCATGGGCGGGGCCGCCGCCTGTGATGCGATCTGGCGGTGTCTCACCGGCGATTAAAACCGCGCCTCGGCGTCGCTACCATCCCGCCGATTGTGCTATCCTCGCACCTCAAGTGATCAAACGCGTCGGCATCGGGGTTGGGCTTTTTCTCTGCTTTCTGCTCATTGCGGTTTTCGCCACTTACCCGCTGGCTTTCCAGGCCGGCGATCATCTCTTCGGCCATGGTACACCGCCACTGAACGTTTGGGCGATGGCCTGGGTGAACCACCAGCTTCCGTTGAGCCCGGTGGATTTGTTTGACGCCAACTCTTTTTATCCTTACCCGCGAAGCTTGGCCTTCTCCGAGCATCTCTTCGTACCGTCGCTGCTCGCTGCTCCGTGGATTACGTTCAGTGAAAATCCTGTACTCGCTCACAACGCCGTCGTGCTCCTTACCCTGGCTCTAAGTGGCCTGGGAATGTATCTCCTCTGTCGAGAGCTCACCGGAGATTCGGTCGCGGCATTTGCGGCGGGACTGCTGTACGCATTCCACACCTGGAATTTGAACGAGCTCATTCGCATTCAGATCCTCTCGAACCAGTGGTTTCCCTTCCTGTTGCTTGCCTTGGTGAGGTACGTTCGGCGGCCGGGCATGCGTCGTGCCGGGTGGGTCGGGCTGGCCTACGCTCTCCAAGCTCTTAGCTGTATGTACTGGGCCCTTTATCTACCTTATCTGACCTTCATCGTCTTGCTCTGCCTGTGCTGGCGCCGGCCCGAGGCTTGGCGTCGACTGCCCGCCGTGCTCGTCGCTCTCGCTCCGGCTGTCTTGCTGTCGGTGCTTTTTGCCATTCCCTACCTCCAGAACGCACAGGAATTCGGTTTCAACCGTGCGCCGGCAACGCCTCTCCTCCTGGACAGATACCTGGACGTCCTGCGCGGGAACTGGCTATACGAGAACCTGCTCGGCACCGCAAGACCCAATCAAAACGCAGCTCATTTCCTCGGCTTTGCGACCATGGGCTTGGCTGGACTGGGACTTCTGCCCCGGCGGAAGGGAACCGAGGACAGACTTTCAGGCTATCGACCGATGCTCGCTCTCTTGGTGGTCGTCGGCTTTTTCCTCAGCCTGGGGCCCGAGATTCGCCTAGGTGAAACGGTGATTGCTCCCGGACCTTACGTCTTGCTCTACAAGTGGGCGCCGGGCTTTACCAGTGTGCGCTACCCGGAGCGCTTTAGCTTGCTTCTGGTTCTCGGCCTCGCTCCTTTATTGGCGGGGGGCGTCGCCCGTTTGCGCTCGACGGCCGGTACGGGTTGGGCCCTGGCGGTAACGCCGCTCATACTCATCGAGCATTTGTCGATTCCGCTGCCGCTCCAACCTATCCCCACCGGAAAGCAGATTCCTCGGGCTCATCGTTGGATTGCCCAACAATCCGATGTGCGGGTCGTGGCCGAGGTCCCCTCCACTCGGTTCCTCCTGGAAAGATTCGACGCCGACCCGATGTACTTGTCTACCGTTCATTGGAAAAGAACGGTTCAAGGCTTCGCCGGCTACTTTCCCCCGACGTACAACTACATTCGATGGCGATTGTTCCACTTTCCGCATCCAGAAAGTGTGAAATTTCTTCAAAAGCTCGGCGTGGACACGGTGATCGTGCACCCACAGGACGGCCGTTTGCCTCGGTGGGCTTTGCCCAATGAAACCGGTGTTCCGCGAAGAAGAAGGGCGCTGCAGGAGGCGGCGGAGAATCTAGTCGGGCCTTTTCCCGAGGGGCACCTGGTCGTTCGACTGCGAGACGCGGATAAGCTCGAGTATAAACCACCCGAGAGCGATCCCCAGGATTGGGTCGACTTGGAGCCCCAAGGGTGGACGGCCAGGAGCTCGAGGACCAACGCCGGTCTGGCTATCGACCGAAACCCGGATACGGCATGGAGTACAGGACAATCCCAGATCGCGGGTGACTTTTATGCGATTCGACTCCCTGAGCCGGTGACGCTGGCGCGAATTTCTCTGGAAGTTCGATCGCCCTATGATTTTCCCATGAATCTCGAGGTACTCGGAAAAGCTTCTGCGACCGGGGACTGGATCGAGATCCCCTTCGATGCAGCGGCATCCTATGAGAGGCTCTTTGCTTTGCTGCTCTACCGGCCGCGGGAGGCGGTCCTCGACATCGACATCCAACCGCAGGAGCTTGTCGAGATCCAGCTTCGCATCAAGGCCATGGATCCCTTCGCGATCAGCTGGACGATGGCTGAGGTCCACCTGTACACGAAGCTGGGGCCGGATCAGGCCCGTCGCTAGCGTGTATCGGGTCGAGTGTGCCAGTGGAAATGAACGTTCTTCCACGCATCGTCCTGTTTTACCCAAATCGAGGTGGCCACGCCGCGGGTATTTATGGGCTGAGATGCACCTTCGGCCGTGGGGAGGTAAGTTTGCTTCCAGGAGTAGATCACTACGACCGTGTTTCCGTACACCTGCGTTTCGGGCTCATTGATTTCAAAGCCTTCGTACCTACCTTGAGCTAAAGCTTGCTCCAATCCCGCCAGCGCTCCATTTCTGCCTCGTATGATGGTGAAGTCTACCTCGGGCCGTGTGGTGATCGAGATGTAGTCCTTGGACAGGAGGTTCTTGATGACCTCTATATCTCCGTCCACTTCCGCTTGCCAAAAAGCCTGCTCGGCGGCAATGGCTTCCTCGGCGAGTTTTTTGGAATCCTGGGCAGCAAGGCTGGAAGCTGAGACCCAGACCAGAATCAACAAAGAGAAGGCAGTCTTCATGTTTCCTCCGATTTGTTTTGTCCTTATGTGATTGTATCCTTTTCATTGCCCGTGGGGTAATTGCTGAGCGGACGGATTATCTGAGGGGGCCATTTGCTATAATGCACTTGATTATAATCCCCCGGCGGACGCCGGGGGATTGTCATGGAGGTGTAAATCCATAATGCAAGCCACCGTCCAGGAAATTAACGAACGAGTTCAGCAAGAGGCGGTTTTTGTCGAAGCACTCCTCACGGAGCTGCGCAAAGTCATTGTGGGCCAGAAGGATATGCTGGACCGTCTGCTCATCGGCCTCCTCAGCCGCGGTCACATTTTGCTGGAAGGAGTTCCGGGGTTGGCCAAGACCCTGGCGGTGAGCAGTCTGGCCGACGCGGTGGATTGCCGGTTTCAGCGCATCCAGTTCACGCCCGACCTTCTACCGGCCGATCTCGTCGGGACGTTGATTTACAACCTAAAGGAAGGGATCTTTGTCGCCAAGAAAGGGCCTATCTTCACCAACCTCTTGTTGGCCGACGAGATCAACCGCGCACCCGCCAAGGTTCAAAGTGCCCTGCTGGAAGCCATGCAGGAGCGTCAGGTGACCATCGGCGATACCACCTACCCGCTCGAGGAGCCGTTCCTGGTGCTGGCGACTCAAAATCCCATCGAGCAGGAGGGGACCTACCCTCTGCCGGAAGCGCAGGTGGACCGCTTCATGCTGAAACTCAAGCTCGATTACCCCAGCCGTAAGGAGGAGCGGCAGATCCTCGAGCGCATGGCGACGGAGAACGTTCCCCGCGCCTCGAAGGCGATCGGGCCTGCCGACATCCTCAAGGCTCGCAAGGTGGTCGAGGAAGTCTACATGGATGACCGGATCAAGGAGTACATCATCTCCATCGTCTTCGCCACCCGGGAACCTTCCGAGTTCGGGCTCGATCTCGAAGATTTGATCGAGTACGGCGGCTCGCCGCGGGCGACGCTTTATTTGGCTCAAGCGGCACGGGCTCATGCTTTCATTCGGGGCAGGGGATACGTTACGCCGGAAGACGTGAAATCCATCGGTCCGGATGTGCTGCGTCACCGGGTGATCCTTTCCTATGAAGCGGAAGCAGAGGACGTCAAATCGGAGGAGATCGTCCAGCGGATCTTCGACAAGGTGGAGGTTCCGTAACGACCTTTGCTTGCTTTGCCAAGGTCGTCCCGCATTGAAGAAATGCTTCCCCGAGAAGTTATTCAAAAGGTTCGAAGGATCGAGATCTCCACCCGGAGGATGGTGACCGATGTGCTTGCGGGCGAGTACCACAGCATCTTCAAGGGACGGGGTATGGAGTTCTCCGAGGTCCGGGAGTATCAGTTGGGTGACGACGTCCGCACCATTGATTGGAACGTGACGTCCCGTACCGGAACGCTTCATGTAAAGAAGTTCGTGGAAGAGCGCGAGCTGACCGTCCTGCTGATGCTGGACGCGAGCGGCTCGGCGGACTTCGGAACCGCTTCGCGCTTCAAGCGCGAGGTGGCGGCGGAGATGGGGGCCCTTCTCGCCTTCAGCGCCATCAAGAACAACGATCGGGTGGGTGCCATCGTCTTTACCGACGCAGTGGAGATGTTCATTCCACCTCGCAAAGGACGTCCACACGTCCTTCGAGTCATCCGCGACCTTCTGTATTTCGAGCCGAAAGGCCGCAAGACCAACCTGGCTCTTGCGGCGGAGTATCTGAACAGAATCACCCGAAAGCGGGCGGTGGTGTTTATTCTCTCGGATTTTCTCACCACCGGGTTCGAGAAACCGCTCCGTGTAGCAGCCAAGAAGCACGACGTCATCGCGGTATTTCTCTCCGACCCGCGCGAGCAGGAGATTCCGTCCGTGGGACTGCTGGAGCTCGAGGACGCTGAGACCGGCGAACGTTTGCTGCTGGATACCGGAGACCGCCGGGCGCTCGGGTTGTTTGCCGAACGGCAGAAGCGACGCGCCCAGGCGCAGAAGGAACTTTTAACCGGAATGGGCGTTGATACGATCGAGGTGTCTACCGGGGTCCCCTACGATCGGGCTCTCCAACGCTTCTTCGATATGCGTGCCAGAAAGTTGAGGCATTGAGGGACTGATGCGTCGGCTCATCATTCTTGCTTTGCTTGTCCTGGCGTCCTGCGGGGACAAGCCCGCTGAGGCCCCTGCGATCCCCGAAGGTCCCTTCGAGTGGGGTGCGAGTGCCACCGCGGACAAGAGCGAGATTCAGGTGGGTGAAGACCTGTCGGTCCAAGTCACGGTGCATCATCCGCCCGGCGCGCGGTTTCTGATACCTTCCGGAGACGAGCTCGAGCCCTTCGAGCTCATCGAACGGGTGGATGAACCTACGCCCTCGCCGGTGGAGAGCCGCATCACGTTGAGAATGGCAGCCTATCAGTTGCCGGGTGAGATCGCTGTGCCCGCAATCCAGGTTGAATACCGAGATGAATCGGGAGAAATGACTTCGATTGAAACGGCATCCATTGCCATCCATCTGGTCACTTCGTTGACACCGGAGGTGACCGACATCAATGACATCAAGGGCCCGGTGGAGGATATTCCGGTGCCCGGCCGCTGGGGTAACTTGTGGTGGCTCCTGGTGGCCCTTCTCGCCGCCATCATCGCCTACCTGGTTTACAGAAAGCTGCGAAAAGATAAGACGGCTCCTCTGGAAGCGGTGCCGGCGCCTCCTCCCTTGGCTCCCGAGGTTGAAGCCGAGATGGCTCTCCGAAAGCTCGCCAATGCTCGGTTGATCGAGCAGGAAAGGCTGTTCGAGTTTTATACCGCCCTCGCCGAGATCGTGAAGCGCTATTCCGGCCGCCGGTTCAGTGTGCCCTACCTGGAGCGAACCACCACCGAAGTGCTCACCGATTTGAAACAAACCCGCCTGAAATACGAGCCCATGGAGGCTCTGCGAGGGATCCTGGGGGCGGCGGATCTGGTGAAGTTCGCCCGCAGCGCTCAGCCCATCGAGGAGTCGCAGCGCATGATTCCTGAAGCGTTTCGCTTCGTGGCGGAGACGAAGCCCAAACCCGAGCCGCCGGTGGTGACGACATCGGACCCGGATGTCAAGCAGGAGGCTCGCGCATGACGCGCCTGGCCTACCCCTGGCTTGTCCTCGGGTTGTTGCTGGTGCCGGCGCTTATCTATCTACAATTCCGCTTTCGGCAAGCCCGACCCACCTTTGTCTACTCGGACATCGGTCTTTTGGGTGCCCTTCGTCCCTCGCTGTGGGTGCGATTCGCCTGGCTGCCTTCCGCCCTTCGTATGGTTGCCTTGACTCTGGCTCTCGTCGCTTTGGCCCGTCCCCAAGCCGGGGCCCGCAGTGAAGAGGTGATCACCGAGGGGGTGGATATCCTGCTGGCGATCGACATTTCCAGCAGCATGAAGACCGAGGACTTCAAGCCCAAGAACCGGCTTCAAGCCGCCAAGGAAGTCGTCGCCGAGTTCATCGCTTCCCGACCTCACGACCGTCTGGGGATGGTGGTGTTTGCCGCCCGGGCCATTACCAAATGCCCCCTGACTCTCGATCACGACATCCTCTTGACCCTGCTGGAAGACGTTCAGATCGGCAACATCGAGGATGGAACCGCAATTGGCACCGCGCTGGCGACCAGCGTCAACCGTTTGAAGGACTCGCCCGCCGAAAGCCGGATCATCATTTTGCTCACCGATGGGGTCAACAATCGCGGCGAGATCGACCCCTTGACGGCGGCGGAGCTCGCCAAGACGTTCGGGATCAAAACTTACACCGTCGGTGCAGGAACGGACGGCTATGCGCCCTATCCGTTCGAGGACCCCGTTTACGGGACCGTTTACCAAGATGTTCTGGTCGAGATCGATGAAGATACGCTTCAGAAAATCGCAGACGTCACCGGGGGGCAGTACTTTCGTGCCACCGATGCGGAATCCCTGGTCGAGGTTTACAGCCAGATCGATGCGATGGAAAAAACCGAGATCGAGCAGAAGCTGTACCTGCGCTATACCGAGCTGGCGCCTTATTTCATGGCGATAGCTTTCGGGTTGTTGGTTCTCGAAGCGGTCTTGTCGCGCACCCGAATGCAGAGGTTTCCCTGATGCAGTTTGCCAATCCGTCATCCTTCTACCTGCTGCTGTTTCTCCCGGCACTGGTGGCGTTTTTCATCTGGAGCGGACGGCACAAGCGCAAGACGGCGGCTCGGCTCGGAGATATGGACCTCATCGGCAAGCTATCTGCTTCCGCATCTCCGCTCCAGGATCGCGTGAAATCGGCGCTTCTCCTGATGTCTTTTTTCTTTTTCGTCCTGGCGCTGGCTCGTCCGCAGTGGGGCCAAAAGACGGAAGAAGTGGTTCGGAGCGGAGTCGATGTCTTTGTGGCTCTCGACACTTCTTTCAGCATGGATGCCACCGACGTGGTGCCCTCGCGTTTGGAAAAAGCGCGACATATCGCGTCGGAGCTCATGGACCGGCTTCAAGGCAACCGTATCGGCCTCATCGTTTTTGCGGGCGGCGCCTTCGTTCAGTGTCCGCTGACCTTGGACTACGGGGCGGCGCGGATATTCCTGGACGCCGTATCCACGGGGGTGGTTCCCGAACCGGGCTCGAACATCGCCCGTGCCCTGGAAGCGGCACGGCGCGGGTTTGTCGCCAAGGAGTCCAAATTCAAGGTGATCCTCCTGTTGACCGACGGAGAGCAACACGAGGGCGATCCGGTGGCGGCGGCGGGGAAAGCTCGCGAGGAGGGCATCGTCATTCATGCGGTGGGGGTGGGCACACCGGGGGGAGATCCCATTCCGGTGCACGATGAACGAGGTGCGGTGGTTGATTACAAGCGCGACGAGAGCGGACAACCGGTTCTCAGCCGTCTCGATGAAGATTCCCTCGGCCGCATCGCCTTGACCACCGGCGGCAAGTACTTTCGTGCCACCGACCGGGAGTCCGAAGTGGAAGAGATTGCCGAACTGGTGGCGGGTATGGAGGGCAAGGAGTTGACCTCAAAGATGTTTACCCGCTATGAGGAAAGATTCTACTGGCCGCTCGGCATCGCCATTTTATTTCTCATTGCCGAGACGGTGATACCGCGTCGGCGCCGCCAAAAAAGGGAGCCGTTGGTTGAGCGTGCAGCTTGAGCTCGAAGAAGGAGTAGCGTCATGAGAGCCTGGACTTTTATCTTGTTGGCCTCGATCTTCGGACTCGGCGGGAGTGTCAACCGCAAGAACAAGGAAGGCGCGGAGCTTTATCAGGACGGGAAATTGGATGAAGCGCTTGCTTCTTTCACTCAGGCTCAGGTGGAATCTCCCGATGCGCCCGAAATTCACTACAACATCGGTAATGTCCACTACCGGAAGGAAGAGATGGACAAGGCGCTCGAGGAGTATCGGGCGACGTTGAAAGGGGAGCCGACCGAGCTTCAGGAGAACGCTCATTACAACGCCGGTAACGTACACTACCGGGGAGACGATCTCGAAAGCGCCATCAAAGCTTACAAGCAGGCTCTGAAGCTAAACCCCGGCGACATCGAAGCGCGGCAGAACCTGGAGCTGTCACTCGAGCAAGAAGAACAGGAACAGGAACAAGAAGGAGGCGGCGACTCGGGTGAAGGGGATGAGGACCAGGAGGAGCAAACCGATCCCCAGAGTCAGCAGCCAGACGAACAACAAGATCAGCAACAGGAGCAGCAGCAGTCGAGTCCGAGCCAGCAAGAGCAGCGTGAGATGAGTCAGGAGGAGGCGGAACGTATCTTGGCGGCGCTTGCGGAAATGGAAGCAGCGGAGCAGCGCCGGCAGCAAGAAAAGCAGAAAGTGCGCGTCCGAGGTAAGGGGAAGGATTGGTAACTACTCCAGGTTCCGTACTAATCGGAAATGCGTTCGTACGGAAGCTGGAGGTCCTGGAACCGTCTGCCTTCCTCAAAGAATAATCCGTATGATTCGACGGACCAAGCGAAGCACGAATAAATGACAAATCGAAGACTTTGGATCTTCAGGATCACTCTCGCATGCCTGACCTTCGCCAACCCGGGGACCGGGTTGGCTCAGTTGCAGATAGAAGCAACGGTCAATGCGCAGCGGATCGGTATGGAGGACGAACTCGAGCTCACCGTCTCCATACGAGGCGACGCGATGGGGCGAGCCGGAAATCCGACGCTGCGCCGGCTCGAGGGGTTTCGTACAGGCGGCCAGTCCACTTCCACCAGCATTCAGTTCATCAATGGTCAGATGTCGTCCACCCGTACCGTCATTTACCGTCTCATCCCCCGTTCCGAGGGCAAGCACATCATCGGGGCCATTTCCGTCGACTATCAGGGGAAGGAGTACTTGACCGAGCCCATAGAAGTCGAAGTCGTGTCGGGTTCCGTTTTGCCGAGAGCCGGCAGAGGTGGCCTGGGAGGCGGCATCGATCCTCTGGATCCGTTCAACATGTTCTCGGGGCGCCGGCGCCAGCAACGCCGACCGGTCCAGGAAGGCGAGGTTTTCGTAAGTGCCGAGTTTTCGCAACCGGAGGCATACATCGGCGAACAAGTGATCCTCACCTACACACTCTACAGCCAGGTCCAGATCATGGGCCTGCAGGTGGATCAACAACCCACCCTGACCGGATTTTGGGTCGAGGAAGTGGAGTTACCGGACGAGCCGAAGATACGAGAGACGACGGTAAACCACAAGCGCTTTTTCGTGGTCGAGATCAAGAAGAGCATCTTGTTCCCGACTAAAGCCGGCCCGGTGACCGTCGAGCCGGCGGTTTTCTCCATGGCGGTTCGCGACACGTCCGGTGATCCTTTCTTCGGCCGGCTCTCTCAATCCATTCGCAGGGCCACCAAGGCGATTTCTCTCGAAGTAAAGCCTCTTCCCACCGCCGGCCGGCCGCCGGGTTTTTCGGGGGCGGTAGGGAGGTTCGAGCTATCGGTGGAGCTCGACAAGGAGGAGATGCCTGCCGGCGAGCCGGTGACGCTCACCGTGGCCCTCAGAGGCGAAGGGAATTTGAGAACCGTCGAAACGCCCGAGCTGCCTCCCTTGGCCGGATTTCGCACTTATGACCCGAAGATCGAAGAGAACCTGAGCGCCAAGAGCTCGGGATTTGGCGGAGAGAAAAAGTGGCAGTATGTGTTGGTTCCGGACTCGGCGGGTGAGCATAGGATAGATCCTTTACTGTTTTCTTATTTCGATCCCTCCAAGCAGAGATATGTCGAGCTTCGAGCCGGGCCCTTGACTCTGGATGTGGCTCCATCCAGCACGGTGGCGGGAGGGCCGGCGATAACCTCCCGCGGTAGGGTCAAGCTCCTTCGCCAGGATATTCGCTACCTCAAGCCGGCACCGGAAGCGTTCGGTGTCGCCGGATCGCCTTTCTACCGGAGCGGGCTCTTTTACGCCAGCCTCGCTCTTCCATTGCTCTGGAACCTCGGCCTGATAGTTTACCGGCGAAAACAACAAAGCGAAGCCGCCCATGCCGGAATGTGGCGGGCCCGCCGGGCTCAAAAGATGGCTCAAGGGCGGCTCAAACAAGCCCAAAAGAAGGCCCGCACCGCCTCGATGGATTTTTATGAGGAGACCGCCGGCGCGCTGTACCGCTATGTGGCGGACAAGCTCGGTGTCAGCCCCTCAGGTCTCACCAGTCAAAGCATCCAAGCCATGCTCGAAGAGCACGACATCCCGGAATCGCTGGGCTTGGCTTACATCAAGACCCTCGAAGCCTGCGAGTTCGCGCGCTTCACTCCCGGCGAGAGAAGCGGGGCGGAGATGGAGAAGCTTCTCGATCGGGCGGAGAAGATCATCGTTTCTTTGGAGAAGCACTTCGAATGAAAATGCTGCTGATTCTTCTTGCTCTTGCGCAATCGGCTTTCGTCTCGCCTGATGATGTCTTTCGCACCGCCGAGTCGCTTTATCGCGACGGCCGTTACCCGGAAGCGGCCGAGCAATATGAAGCGCTCCTGTCGCAGGGAATCGAGGACGGGCATCTGTGCTACAACCTGGGCAACGCTTACTTCAAGAGCGGACGGTTGGGACTCGCCGTCCTCCACTACGAGCGGGCCCTCCGGCAGATGCCCGGCGATGAGGACAGCAAGGCCAACTTGGAGTTCGCCGGCTCTTTGATTGCCGATGTGGTGGAAAGGCCGGACATGCCGGCCTACATAGCTTGGATGGTGGATCTGTACCGATCGCTGGACCCGGACCTCTGCGCCGCCATGTTGAGTTGGAGTTTTTTGCTCGGTGGAGTCGCCGGGTCGATTCTCTTGCTGGGCCGGCCGCCGCATTGGAGGGTTGCGGCCGTTTACGTCCTGGTGTTTGCCGCTGTCCTGGTGGCCGCAAGCTCCGGCATTCTGGCGGGAAAACTCTATTCTTCTGCATCCCATCGGGTCGAAGCCATCGTGCTGGTTGCAAGCTCTGATGTGCGGAGCGGGCCGGGGGAGACCAACCCCCAGCTTGCCGAGATTCACGAAGGACTCAAAGTTTTGCTGCTCGCCTCCCGTGAGGGATGGCACCAGGTCAGCATGCCGAACGGCATCACCGGATGGGTCCGAGAGGATCACATCGCTGTTATATAGTCTGCTATGAGGCGTTGATGCTCAAACGGATGAGGCGACGCAAGGGACGTGCGGTAATAAACGACGATTGAGGTGGAAGCTAAAGATGAAGAGGATCGATCTGAGAAGTGACACGGTAACCCAGCCCACCCCTGAGATGCGCCGGGCCATGGCCGAGGCCGAGGTCGGCGACGACCAGTACTTCGAAGACCCGACGGTGAACGAGCTGCAGCGGGTCGCCGCCGAGAAGTTGGGTATGGAAGCGGCCTTGTACATGCCCAGCGGCACCATGGCGAACCAGATCGCCATCAAGCTCCATACCCAGCCGGGTCAGGAGGTCATCACCGAGGAGCGGGGGCATATCTACAACTTCGAGATGGCCGCCATGTCCGCCATCTCGGGCGTGCTTCCCCGGACGCTTCGAGCCGAGGACGGCATCCTTGAAGTGGAAGCCATCCGGAAAGCCATTCGCGAGAAGGTTTACTCGAGACCGCAAACCGCTCTCATCACACTCGAGAACTCTCACAACCACGCCGGCGGAACCGTCTACTCCGTCGAGCGGTCGAGGGAGATCCTCGCCTTCGCGCGCGAGGCGGGCCTACCGGTCCATATGGACGGGGCCCGCATCTTCAATGCCGCCACTGCCTTGAGTTGCGACGTCAAGGAGCTGGTTCGGGGTTTCGACTCGGTGATGTTTTGTCTGTCCAAGGGGCTTTGTGCGCCGGTCGGATCGATGCTTTGCGGCAGCCGGGAGCTCATTGGGCGCGCGTTGAGCGTCCGGAAGCTTCTAGGAGGCGCTTTGCGGCAGGTCGGGATCTTGGCGGCCGCCGGGTTGGTGGCTCTGGAGAAAATGGTCGACCGCCTCGGCGAGGATCACCAAAACGCCCGCCTCTTGGCGGAGAAGCTGAGTGAGATCGATGGAATCTCGATCGATCCGGCCAAGACCTGCACTAATGTGCTTTTTTTCGAGGTCACCCAACCGGGAATGTCGGCAGCCGATTTATCCGCCGCCTTGAAGTCGCGCCGGGTTTTGGCCGCTCCGGTCGACGAGAGCCGGATCCGCATGTTAACTCACCACGACGTTTCTCGGGAGGATTGCCTCGCGGCAGCACAAGCAGTTCGCGGCGTGATGCTGGCTTGAGGGACGACGTCAACCGAGGATCGAAAGGAGCGACTCGAGGTAAGCGCGTCGCTCCTCTTCATCCATGAACCAGTACTGGTTTACCGATCGAGACGTCTTGCAGGGCAGCCGATCGTCAGAGCCCGCCCGGGTGACGGCTGGCTCGTGATCCTCCCGCTCCAGGTGCTCCAGTCCGCAGTCTTCCAAGATGAGGGTTGGCATGCAATTGACCTCCTACTCCCAGATTAGCGCATTCATCTGGAGCCATTGTTAGGAAGATCACAGAATCCATTGTTGGAGCGAACAACCGTCCCAACGCGCCGGTGAGTGCCGCTTCCGCCCCCATGAGATCCTTGATCGAGCCTCGATCGGCAGGGTTTTGAGCCGCTTTCTGGCTTGCCGCCGTGGCGCGGTTCCTGGCGGATATCACCGCCTCCAGGGTCTCCTTTTCATGCTTCATGTAAGCTTTGACGGTCTCGATCAGGTTTGGTAACTTGCGTTTGAGTAAACTGGACTTAAAAAAATGATATCTGGATGGTTGCGCCGAGGCAACCGGGTACTGAGGTAGGGAACGCTCTTCAGGCGCGTACCGCGGCCGCGAGTCGCCGGGCGAAACCGCCCCGGCGTCCGATGACAACTGCTTCGAGGCCCAGCCAGGCGGCCATTGTTTGGAGCTCGGTGGCCAGGGCATCGGCGACGGTACCGGGCTCTGAACCGGGCTCGATGTATGCCGCGGGGACCAGCAGACGGCGCTCGGTACGGTCGGCCTTGAGGTCGACGCGGGCCACCAGTCGATCGCCTCGCAGAAACGGTAGGACGTAAGCCCCCCACTTCCGCTTCGCCTGCGGCACGAAGATTTCGAAGCGGTAGTCGAAATCGAAGAGCCGTTTCGCCCGGGCTCGGTACCAGATCACGGGATCGAACGGCGACAGCAGGGATGAGGGGGCAATCGGGCGAGGCAGACGCGCTTTCGGGTGGAGATAAGCCGGCTGCTGCCAGCCTTCGACCCGCACCTCACGTAGCTCGCCTGCTTCCACTAGCTCGTTGATGCGCGGGCGCACCTCCCGGACCGGCATGCGGTAGTAGTCGGCCAGGTCGCCGGCGGTGCCGACCCCATGTGCTTGGGCGGCCAGGCGAAGCAGCTCACGCTGCGCCTCTTCGCGTCCCACCTTACGGCGGTGAGGCTCCGGTGGGATTACGCGCTCGGCGAGGTCGAACACCCGTGTGAAGTTGGGACGCCGCTCGGCCACCGCAAGGTCGCCCCGGCCGAAGTGCGCTTCCAGCATGGCTCTCGGGACCGTTCCGAACCACGCGCCCTCAATGCGGCGGGAAGCACCTGCCGGGTCGGGAAGGTCGTTGGCGGCCAGGGGGCCTCGGGCGCGCACCTCCTCGAGCACCCGCTCCACGTAGTCTGGGTGTTGTTTCATGAACGACTCGAAGCCATTCGGACGCACCCGGTGTGCCTCCATGCGGTAGCGCAAGAGCGGCCAGCTTTCCACCGGAAGGATCGACGCCTCGTGGGCCCATTGTTCGGTGAACTCGCGCCGGCGATAGACGAGATCGTCGAGTGCCGACATCCGGTAGGGGCCGAGCCTCGAGAAGAGAACCTGGTAATGCGCCGGCACCAAAACGTTAACGTAATCGATTTGCAGCAAGCCCAGCCGGCGGATGGTGCGGCGGATGTGGCGCGCGTCGACCCGGCCGCTCGGACGCGGGAGATCGAAACCCTGCGCCGCCAGCGCGATGCGACGCGCTTCACCGAGCGAAAGATCATGCCGGGGCGTTATTGGGCCGCTGCTTGCTTTCCCCATTCTTTGATCTGTTTGATAGGGTGGTCATAGTCTCCAATGAGATCATCGACCGTGCTTCGAAAGGAGTACTCCCGATGGGTACTGTTCTAGAATACGAATAGTCTGCAGCAGAGCTTGGTTTACCGGAGTGGGGACGGCAAGAGTTTTTCCCAGTTCGACCACTTTTCCGGCAAAGATATCGACCTCCGTCTTCCGTCCGGCTTCGATATCTTGTAACATCGATGTCTTCCCCAGCGGGGATAGAGAATTCAAAAAGGCATACCAGTTTTTCAGATCCTGTTCCTCGAGGTTGACTCCGGCGGCCTCGGCGAGCACAATGACCTCACGCATCAGCGATTCCATCAATGCCTGTGCATCCGGCGATGATTGAAAGACTCCATAAGGTGCGCGCATCACCGCCGACGCCTGATTCATTCCTACATTGACCATGAATTTCCACCACATCATCCGTATCATATCGGCGGGCGTCTCGTGAACGATTCCCACTCGATCGAACGCTCGTTGCAAGCGATGGACGCGTTGGCTGATCTGGGTATTGTAGGCCTCACCAAAATAAATCTTACCCGGGTTGGTATAAGTGACTTGGTTTTCCCGGCGGACCGCATCGATGCCAATAGAAATGGCATATAGCAACTTGTCCATGCCGTAGATAGACCCGATGACTTGCTCGCTGTCGAGGCCATTCATTACGGAGAGGATCGTTGTGTGGGAGTCGACCAAACGGTTCAGACCCCTGACGGCTTCGGGAAGATGATGGTGCTTTAGAGCCACCAGAATGAGGTCGGCGGGTGATGTGGCTTCATCAGGATGGATGACGGGAATGGTGTACCGTTTCCCATTGACCACCAAACCATTGCTTTTGATCCGCTCATAACGTTGGCCTCGAGCGACCAGCTGCGTCGAATGTTCGGCTGCATCGAAGAACATGGCGGCATAGGAGGATCCCATCGCGCCGGCGCCCAGGATGGCTACTTTTTCAATTTCACTCATAACTAAAGATGGACTCCCAGATTCGCCTGTCGTGTTCCTTATAGGAGTGCGACATCGTCTCGCCTCAAAGAACCTTTAGACATGTTGTGCTATTGATTCTCATACCACTTCAGGTTAGCGGTCGCGGTGCCGATGCAAACTACATCGAGACGACCGTTCAGATTGAGATCCACAACCGCGCAGCCTGCCGCCGCCATGCCACCCTCATCCAATACATGTCGCGACCAAGAAGCCAGGTCGGGGGAGGAGCGATACATGGTGACGCGAGAACCCTGCCGTTCACCAGCGATGATTTCGTCGCGATGGTCGCCGTCGAGATCGCCCACCGCCAGCGCGTGACCATCTGTCAGGCCGGCGTCAATCACCTGCCGCAGCCAGGCGCTTTTCTGTCGCCGGTAAACAACCACTTGATGGCCATGCCATGGTTCGATGGTGACGATGAATGGCTCTTTGCCAAGGCGGCCCATGGCAACGTCACTCGCTCCACTCCGAGGCCAGTCCGACGGATCCCCTGCGTGGAGCAAGGTTGGAGTCCAGCGGCCGTTTACCTGTTGGTAGAGGTGCAGGCCGAGGAATCCGGCGCTCAGAAGCGCCTCCGACTTGGTGTCTTGCCATGAAACCGGCTCAATCCCGTGCACTACACCTTCTTCGGCGTCGGTGACGACCGACCGTTTCCAGTCCCCCGGGTGGTAAATGAATATCGAGACGCGGCCGCGATATTCCGGCGGGCGAGACTCGGGACCCACAAGGGGCCCATTCACCAGCCATTTGCGTCCGCTGCCGTCGGGATCGATCCACCGGAGTCGGTGGGATGTTGGGATGCGATCAATTTCCCGGATCGACCAGAGCTCTGTGGGATCACCCTGGTGGGTCAAGATGGACACCTCACCGGAACTCTTCTCCGGCGTCGTTGAAAACCCCGTCGCAAGTGCCAGCTCTGGGATCCCGTCGCCGTCCAGGTCGTGGGCCGCAAGGTTGATCAACCCGGAGAGACCGGCGGCGAGAACGTGGCGCTGCCATCCTGGGTTCTCGTACCACACGAGCTCGTCGAGGCCACTCGCAAGTGCAATCAAGTCGGGCTTTCCGTCTCGATTCAGGTCGGTGGCAACGACCTGATATCCCCCTTTCAAGCCGGTAGCAATGGTGTGGTCCTTAAAGTCGATAGCCTCGATGTCCTGGCGTCCCATCGCCACCGCCGCCTGCATGAGCGACGCCACCAAGATCCCGATAGGAAGACATTTCACCGGC
>SDBT01003441.1_pt1 | contig 27384 bp, 40 predicted proteins | sample 2277101 | NCBI WGS metagenome assembly SDBT01 (sample SAMN10404973, study PRJNA504765) | marine sediment metagenome | isolation source: marine sediment core GS10_PC15, 103 cmbsf | place: Arctic Ocean: Southern Knipovich Ridge | collected 2010 | reverse complement strand
TCGAGTGATAACACTTACAAGAAGGTGTATAACAAAGTTAGCACCATCGGCGATTATACCGATGTTCATAACCTTTGCTCCAGCATACATAGCTACAGCACCGGCTCCAGCATCAATACCAGCGACATCATTTGTTAAGGAAATTGTAGAACCAACAATACCTGTTACTGTGTTAAACTCCCAAGTTCCATCAACAAGCTGGTAGGCTATGATGTCAGCAGCGGCAGTCGCATCGCCTCCTGGCGATTCTGGTGCAACAACAGTGATAATGTCTTTTTGTCCAGATAGCACTGCTGCTGTACAAGTGTTCCTTGAAGAACCAACAGCACCAGTAGCAGCATTATCTCTTGCAAACATCAAGCAACAAGTGTGAGCAGTGGTATCATTAAGATACTCGAAGTCGATCAAGGCAAGACGATGGCCGTTTTGTGCTTGAATCTGTTCATCTATTGCAGTGTTAAGTGGCTCTGTATGATAATCAACGAACTCAAAACCATAAACATAAGCTGGAATCATTTAGCTGCCTCCTATTTGATTTCAGAATCTGAGCGAATTGATCCAGCTTATATTTCAAAGCTGGATCAATATCCTAAAACAATATTTTTACATACGTCTTGATCGAATATTAGCATGTTTGTTTATGCTCTTATTCCATTTCTTCTTTGCTGTTTCCAAGTCCTCTTTAAGACTTTTGACATTAGCCTCTATTTCTTTGCCACTGTTTCCTTTTGGATGATTCATGTCAAAGAACAGTTTGTCGTATTTAGCCTGATCAGCGAACATTTCTTTCCGTGCATCTAATTCCTTTTTAGATGCCGGTTCAGTTTTTCCTTTATCGTAAGGACTCTGAACTTCTTTCTCTTTAGTAATGACGTCATCTCCCATGTGTTCCTCCTAAGAATAATGTTTTATCTCTGCACGACGTGCATCAACTATTTCTACGTTCTATTAAAACGCAGTAACAATACAAAACGCAGCAGGACGATAGATTGGAAAGGAGTGTCGCATTTCAGCTCTTATCGCCAGTTTGTTATAAACAAAGAATACGTCATGACTATTTGAAATTTCTACGTCAATACCTTTCTTTTCAAACAGCTGACAGTAATTTGCAAAGTCACCAACAAGAACTGAGTGTTCAGTTTCGTCTATTGACTGCACAACTGGCAAGCCCCAAATTCGGGCAGGGCCTGGCTCGCTGGGATTGCCGAGAATGTAAAGACCATCATCAGTCCGCATAAGCCTTAACTGCATCCAATCGTTAGGATGCATAACAATCACGTTCGCTTCTGCTCGACCAATAACGCTTACCCTTCTGATCGCCTCGTAGACTGCATCAAATTGGTCGCCTGCAAGGACAAAACTTTGAGTACCAGCAGCGACTAACAAGCCGGTGATTTGTGGAGCAGCACCCGTACCTGTTAAAAGATACTGGTCCAGCCTTTGTTTCAGCATAAGAGTCAGTCGGCTATTGATATAAGACTGTATTCCTGCAACGTCCTCAAGCTGTTCAGAAGTAACTGGAATCCAAACAGCTATTTTAAGAACTGCACTTGACCTTTCAGTCAAGGCTAATGTTGCCTCAGGTTTTGCTCCAGCCTCATCAACTCCAGCAGCCGCGTTAGTATAAGTCGTTTCCTCCATATACACTATGGCTGCTTGATTAGTTTGACCGGGCGGAATTATATCAATGATTCTAATTGGACTTGTAGCTATAGGAACCATTAGCCCAGTTCGAAGCGTCTCAGGTGCCCAGCCAGCGGCAGTTGAAAAAACTGTTTTCATGTCAATGTCTAAATGAGCTACTGGACCATTTGATGCACCGGCTTTAAAGCCTTTAAAAGCTTCTGACTCAATGAACATTTGACCAATTGTTTTCTTTTCAATCGGTCCTAATAGTCCCGTTGCTTTTGCTTCAGGCTGCGGCACTACCGGCTTATTGAGACTTGCTTCTGTCTTTGCGACTGACTTTGCAATCGTGTCAATCTCGACCAGTGCTTCAACTTCCTGACCAAGATCAGAAAGCTCGGTGTTCATTTTTTTAATGGCGGTGGCTTTGGCTTTGGAATCACCTTCAATTTCAGTAACTTTATCCATATCCAGTTCTTTACCGGCTTGCTGAAAAACTGTATGAAGTTTCTTTTGCTTTGCCTCAAACTCTTTTCTCTTTTCGATTAGTTTACTCATCGCTTTTTTCTCCTTGTGTTTGCTGTTCAAATAAGATTTTTTGGTAGGCTAAGAACTCGCGTTGAATCTCAGACACCACAGGAGTAACTGCTTCCATCAACTTAAGTTCTCGTACAGTATCAGATAAAGTATCGGCAAGAATCTTCACCTGTTCACTTGTAACTTTTGAAAGATTCTTTCCCTTCTCTTCGCGCATTTTTTTAATTGCCTGCACTCGCTTGGTTAAGTTCTCGACATGCTCTTTAACCTGCACCAAATGGTCAAGAAGTTTTAAGCCGGGTTGGTCACCTGCTTTCACGCCCAAGGTTCTTGTATCAATACCCGAGCCTATTAAGCAAGGTGAAACTTCACCAACTACAATTCTTTTTAGAATTCTAATACTCTCACCATCTTGTTCTCTATATTCATAGTCAATCTCAGGAAGAGCATACGACCACTGCTGAAGTTCTTTCATTCCCTTAATCATATGATAAGTATCTTTACCCATGCTTGTCTCAAGAAAAAATTCTCCTTCAACAATAGCTAAGTCACCTTCCTCATGGATTGTACCCTTACCAACTGGAAGCTCACCGTACCAAGAACCGTGAGCGTAAGCACCGATAGGTACCTCTTGAATACCAAAAGCGCCATTCAAAGTTAAGTCTCCATCAGAGTCAACTACGTTCATAGTTGCAAACACTGCTTTGAACGTTCCCTTCTCCCCAAACTCAACTTTAAGCGGAATAAAAGTTTTTCGTTCTATCATATTTTTCTCCTTAGTTATCTGGGATAAAGGGTACGAAACTTAATGTTCCGTTAGGATGCTCTTCAATTGCTTCAGCCTCTGCAATAGTTACTATGTCACCATTCCTCTCAATACACTCATCGTCAGAAGTTGGCAATAAGCCGTCTACTATTTCAACATGAGTAATACCTGCTTCACGATAGGCTTCAACACTTGCCATGTTCTGAGCATACTTCATTTCAGTTCTCGCAATTATATTTGACCTTGTCTCAACAGCAAGGTATCGACCCCTTGTAACATGAGCATCAATTCTTCTTGCAGCTTGAGCGACTGTTTCATTAAGCTTCCTTGCTTCAGCTAATCCATTATAAACAGCTTGCTTTGTTTGCTTAGACAAGTCAACTAATCCTGCTCTCGTTCCACCCGCTTGTAGAATCCTTATCTCTGCAGCTTGTGTCGATGCAATCTCTAAACCTGTTCCTAAGTTAATCGTATTGTATGTTTGCTTCATCGCTCTAAGATATGAAGCTCTATAATCAAGCACTGTTATAATCATAGCAGCGACAATTAATTCTGCTAAAATATCATCCTCGTCTACTTCTTCTTTCAAGTCAGGTGTTGCAACTGAAAACTGTTCGATCCCTTGGTCGCTAAGCACTTGCCTCGAAGCCGTACCAGCATCCTTACCCAACTTCTTGAACTGCGGATTTAAATCTTTCACTTGAGCTTGGCTTAATGCCATCCAGTCTTTATAAAATTGTTGGGCTAAAAGTCGCGAATCCTTTAGCCCAACTGACGACACAGACGGCAATAAGAACTTAGCCTTTCTTTTACCGTTCCCGTTTCCTTCATTCTCATCCTGTTCTGGTTCAGTATCAACAGGGGTAACAGGAATCACAGGATTTTGTTCGTCTGGGTTTAATCCAGCTGGAACTGCAATCATGTTAAAAGACCTTAAGTAGATTTCGTGTTCTGGTCTAACTTCAAGTCCCATTTCTTTTCGTGCCTCAGCGACTAAAATCCAACCGCCGCGAACCATAGTATCATTTCGAATAGCTTTCTTATTCTGGTCTTCTTGAAGCACCCGTACTTTAGCAAGGTCATAAACAACTTTGTATTTACTGTTTTCTCCTTCAAAGTCTGGAAGCAAATCATTCTCAAGTTTAATAGCAACTAACCTTTGCATCGGAACTATACAACTCTCATAAGCCATCTCTCTAAGCTCAGCCATAGTCGCACCAACCTTAGTCTGTTCCAAACCTGTACCAAAACCAACAACCGCTGCCGGAATACCGAGCAGTGCAGTAATTCTTTCTTCAGGGATACTTCTTAGCTTGCCTAAATCCAACTCCTGTGGCGAAAAGCCAAACGTTGAAACCTTACCTTTAGCTGACAAGACAAGCGGCTCACCTCTCTTATCACCACCAAAATTCTTTTTAAAAAAGCGTTTAATAGACCGCTTGTCCGCTGGAGAAGTTACACCTTCTTCAGTATCAGGACTTATAACAACACCAGGTATTCCCATGTTCCTTAGCAGCGAAGCTGTAAAGTTGGAAGCTTCATCATCAGTAAATATCTCACGGAACATAGAGCCCATCGGTGAGAGGCCAAGACGAATATTTCTTGGGTCCAGTCCAAAACGAAAGTGTACTACGTCCTCAATTTCAATTTTAATCTTATCTCCAGACTTAGGCACATACTCATAATGACTAATAAACTCAGTCCCGTTATCTGGCCATTTAGGTTTCATCATCCAGTGGGGCACGTACCAAAGCTGGATAACTTTTCGTTGAGCGTTTCTGATTTTAATCCAGTAGGCGTTGCCTTGCATGCTGAACGAAATTATAGTTGCCATCTCTAACTCATGACCACTATAAAAAGGATTGGGCTTTTGAAGCAAGTCGAGCATCTCATGCTCTCGCTCAATCTCTCCATCCACTTCTAAAGCAACAGGTGCTTCAGGGAACGTTCTTGCAATCCAAAAAATTGGCGCCATAATGACAGTCGAGCCAAAGCCATCGCCAACTTCTCTTTCGTAATTAAACTTAGTTCTTGGTAGCAGATAATTCCACACAGACGGCTGTCCGCCAAATACCATTTCAATCAGAGATTTTAGCACCACGCTGAAAACAGTTTTTATTTTCATGCTAATCCAAACCTTGTAACACCGCGATATATTCTGTATATTGTAGCGTCCATCAAATGGTCGTTTCCGTCTTCAACAATAGGAAGCATCTTTCTTTGTTTGTCTCGCTTCCAGCTCCATGTTGATATCTCTTTGACTAAGTTTGTACTGCCCTGAATCACATGAATCTTTAAGGACTTGAGATACTGAGCAGCAGCGCGTTTATAATCAGCGCCTTTCTTACAAGGCAACACAATCCACTTTAAGTTCCGCAGTTCCCTGATACTTTTAGTTTCTGCATTATAACCATTTATCTCGTCAACTCCTCTCCTTAATCCTACTTCAGTCATAACAGTTGAAAGCTCTGGGTTAGTTAAGTCAGTCGAATAAATCTTTTCTTCTAACCAAACTTCATTTCTTCGCTTGTGAACTTTAACAACTGCAGCCGGATCATTAGCAAAGCCAAAGTCGAGGCCGTAACCTAAAAGCGGAATGTTCTTTGGTACCTTTTCAACGATGTCCCAATTAGAAAGTATAACACCTTCCAAAGTTGTAAACTCGCCAAGGGCCCACATTTTATACAACTCGGGATTAGATTCTTTATAACCTTCAAGAATCTCTTTAACTATTGGAGGACAAAATGCATTATCCTTATACCAAGACCTTAATACAGCAGTTCTATTATGAACTACTATTTTACTAAGCTCATGTTCAACTTGAAGAAACGCTTCTTGTATCCAGTGCATCGAGCCAGGTATAGTTGGTATAGGATTATATGAAAACCAGATTTGACACTGAGGAATAACGTTAGCACGAAGCCCAGCGTTAATAGTATCGAAGTCTATTTCATCAAACTCATTAGCTTCTTCTAACCAGAAGTCTGTTATACCTTCAAGAGACTTAAGCTTTTGCGGATCATCAGCTCCAAGAAAAACAAACTTAGATTTATTTGGTAGGGTTATCTCAAGATTTGACTTATTGATATCACAATACTCAAGACCAATAGCTTCATCAAGTGCTTCTTGAACTCTTGCCCAGACTGAAAGTCTAAGAGTAGTAGCATACTTTCGCATTACTGCAATCTTTCTCTTAGCATATTCAATTACTTTCCTTGACAACAGTTGTGAAGATCCAACAGATTTACCAGAGTTACGACCGCCGTAATTATGGATATATCGTGCATCAACATCATAGAGAGGTGCAAAGGCTGCATTTATCCTAACTGGTTTTCTCGGCATTATTCTCTTCTTTTTTAGGCTCCACTATTTCGTACTTAATCGAGAGCGGCTCGCCACCTGGTCCAAGTAGCTCAAGTGCATGTTTACGCTTGCCAAGAAAATCAGCTAAAAGTTCTGTAGCTCGCAATTGAATCGGTGCATCTTCGAAGTCACCTTCAATTTCTTGACCTTGCCAAAACGTTATTTTCTTCATTCGCAAGTGTCGCCCAAGCTCTTGTAAAAGTCGAAGGTCGCCAAGACCTGCATCATCCATAAGTGCAGCCCAATCCCGCTTTGCTTTAATCTTGGCAAGCATTCTACAACCCATGGATCCAGCTGAAGGCCTTGTGACACTATTGTCTACATGCAAATAAGAATCTGTTTCATTCATACCACTAAGGTACGCGATAAGAAACCTTGCCTCATTAGGTGTAAGGTCTTCCGGCTTTTCTTTGATACTGCTTGATTCTTGATTCTTCATCGACTAACTCCCACTTTAACTTATAACTACTTAAACATATATACAAAATATACACGATCCAGAAAAAAAAGTAAATAGCAATTCACCACTCTATAACCTTATTATAATACAAAGAGCTAAATAAAAAGTGCACAAAAAAACCCCATGTCTTTCAACATGGGGCGTAATAATTAAGCTTTTAGCTACTGGGTTAAAGCATCAATTATTGATATAAACATATTGCCATTACGTTTCCAATACGGTACTCTTTTATGAAACTTTTCAATAATCACAGCTATCTTTGCAAGTACCTCTTCTTCTTTCATAACGTAATTACCGACATGCATAATATACGAAACCGCTCGATCAATAACTAACTTTTCATGAGGATCCAAATCCTTATAGCTTTCGTGATAATCCATAATTTCCATAACTACACTCCTAAAGAAAAGCCGCCCATTTAAAGGCGGCTTAGTTTTGACTTAAGCTCTTAAAGAGCAACTTGATCGGCAGGAATATACCCATCCCAATCTTCCGGCATATCTGCACCGGTCGCAACGACTTTGTAAAGTCCTTCATCCTCGAAGAACTCAATCCAGATTCTGTCTTTTGGATCCTTGACCTTTACAAAAAGCCGAGTCTTGATGGACATTTCAGGCTGACCAATCTTGAACTTCTTAAAGATGTCCATTTCTGACAAGCCCTCGTCTCCAGCTTCAATCAACGCTTGCTTCAAGGTCTCATTGATTGACTCACTTCGAGGCTTACTCTCTCTGGCCGCAGTGGCGATGAGCAACTTAAGCTCAGCAGCAAACTCAAAATCTTCGTTCTCTTTCAAGAATCCAAGAAGTTTTGTTTTTGCTTCCTTTTTCGCGGCGTTCGTTGCGGCTCGCTTTGCAATCGCAGCGGCTTTAACGGCATCGACTTCGGTAGCGAGGTCTGATTCCAACTTTGCTGAAACTTCCTGAACGTCGCTTTCTTCAATAACAACCCTTTTGCTTTTCTTAGCCATTTCTTTTCTCCTATCAAGTATTGATTTTTTCACCGCATACACGGCTATAGCCAGCGGAAGAATTGAACTTCCGCAAAACCACCAGTCTGGCTGTCAGAAATAAAACCGCTTAACTACTTCAAGCTTTCCCTCAAAGTCAAGTGCGTCATAAACTTCTTCAACTGTTGGAGTATTTTTTCCAGTCCATTTAGCAATTACATAAACGTCGGATGAAATGCTAAGCACTTTCTTGTCAGAAAAAATCTTAATTGCTAACATTACTTCTCCACTAGTTTGCAGCAGCTCACCACCAAACTTTTTATAAAACCATTTTGGAGAACTAAAATCATCCGACGACATTCCAAATCTGCAATACTCCACCATTTCATCGTAACACTGCTCTGCAGTCTTTTTCATTTCAAACTCCTATAGAATATTTTTGGTTTTCTCATCAGTGTAGAAATAACCACTTTCTACAGACTGCAAACTTTATAGTTTGCAGTTTCGAAACTATTTTAATGAAATACAAAGTCCAAGTTCAGGTAAGTAAAAAGCAAAATACTTTTTGCTTTTATAGCTAACTTCGTGAAGCGGTTTAAGTTTACTATAGTAATAAACTTTTCTATAAAAATCGTATTGGCGCGTATATCGTTTAACAGTAAAACGTTTAACTGTTTCTACAACTTCTGCTTCATCAATAAAACCATGAAAGTTTTTAAGAACTGTAATTTCCGTTTTTTCTTTTTGCATATTAAACTCCTATAGAATATTTGGTTTTCTCATCAGTGCTAAAGTAACAAACTTTAACAGACTGCAAGTTTAAGACTTGCAGTTTCGAAATTAAGCGACGTGCAAAGTTCCGTTGATTGTCCGACCCAACTTGTAACGGCTGATATACCAATACACTGAGTTAAGAGTCATTCCGGTAAAACCTTGAATTGCATCAAGAGAAACATTCTTGCCTTTAAACGCGTTCATCAACACAAACAATTTAATCTTTTTCATAGTAAACTCCTAAGGAAAAAATATGCTCTTCATACGAAAAGCTATACCAGTTTTTGACTGCGAGTCAAAACAAAGATGAATCAAAGTTCTTGTAAACTGGCTAATGAAATATCGATTGGTGGATTTTTTTCCTGTGCTCTGAAAGTGAAACTGAAACCAACTAAGTGTGAAAATCTCGGAACGAAAAGCTTATTGAGCAGAATCAAAAAATCGCTTTTTGTTTTTTGCCGGCTTAAAAGTAACTAACTTTTTTGAACCACCAAATTGCAAAAACCATATTTCAAAGAACGTATACTAATACTATGCAATTTTTGTGCCAAATCACTACTTAGTCAAAACTGTTAAGCGCTTTTAACTGCTTGTGTTACAAGCAGTTACTGATAGCATAAAAAAGTCTTCTTTTTTTCTCAACGTCTTAAACTAAAATTCCTGAAAAAAGTGCTTCATTTTGACACAAAAAAACTGCTGAAAACAACACTTTTGTGTCATAACAACCCACTTTTTGGCTTAAAAAAATCACTTTGAGTCATTTTGACATAGCGCTTAACGCGCCTGTATCGAGCCTTTTAGCACCTATACAAACAACTATAAGGCAGTAGCTCGAAAAATTCGATACAAAGCCACCACAGCCTACTTGTAACTCCTTACCACGTAAGCAATTAGTAAGCTGCTGTCACCACTGTCACCAAGAAGTCACCAACTTTTACAACCTAACTCTATATAGTATAAGGAGATATACAGCATGGTGACAAAGGTGACAGTGGTGACAGGCAATATATACCCTTGTAAAATAAGGCCACTGTGTCAGCACACTAATACACCAACGTCCTTTTCTAAGGTCATTTCCAGAGTGCTGTCACCAGTGTCACCAGTGTCACCAACAAAAATAAACCTTTACAACACAACAAGTTACTTAGACAAATCTGGTGACAGCTTGGTGACAACTGGTACCTATATAGGTGTCACCACTTAGCCGGCTAACTAATTTTAACTTCTTGCTACAAAAGGAGTTAGCAAATAAACAAAAAAATGCTTTACTTTTGCAGCATAACGTATTACATTATATATAAGGTAATGTTTAAACGGCAAAAGTTATTTATAGTCTGTCGAAGGAGTTTTCATTATGCGCAAAAAGTGATTGAATACAAGCTGAAAGGTCGAACAATCTACATTAAAACAAATGACGGCAATCACCATATTACTAACATGAATCTTAGGCTTTATTTAAAAGTTCGTAGGTCTGCACCGACCGCGCCAAGTTTTGTTAGGATTCACAACAATTTAGAAGAGCTAAGAAACGAACTAAAAATCGCATAACAAAGAGGTGGTATATGGCAAAAATTAGAGCAGTCTTTCCGACTAATATTGCAAAAGGAAATTATTACACATTACGCGAGTTTGCAGTTTTAACAAATAGAACTGAACAGTCAGTTCGGCAACTCATGATGCGAGGTAACAGACTTCGAAAGCTTAAGTACAAACACTTTTTTGGAAAGCCTTTTATTCTCGCTGAAGAATTGACTGAGTTTCCGTTTACAAGCTCTGGCTACAACGGAGAAGTCTTTCACTATAATACAAAAGGTGAAGCTGTATATGAACCAAGTTTTTTCAAGGTATAAAGATTCCGTGATTAAAACACCTAAGCCCTACGCTCATCAAGTCGAAGCTTTTGAAAAGTTTAAAAATGAGCAGTTTTTCGGTTTATTTATGGACATGGGCACCGGTAAGTCAAAAATTGCAATTGATATTTGTAGTTACAAGTTTAGCAAAAAAGAAATTAACGCTTGTCTTATTATAGCTCCTAATAACGTTCATTCGCAGTGGATTAAAGAGCAGTTTCCAATCCATTGCAAAATTGACTATGAATCTTTTACTTGGCTTTCGAGCAAAAAGAATAATAGCTTAGTTAAACGCAGGCTTGAAGATTTTCTTGTTGTTGAGCCTGGGGTAAGACTAAAAGTGCTCGCAGTTAATGTTGAGGCTTTTCAGTCGGTTGGTATTTTAACGACTATTGGTAAGTATGTAAAAAATCACAAGTGCTTTATTATAATAGATGAAGCAACGCGAATTAAAAGTCCAACAGCCCGTAGAAGTAAAGCTATCCACAAGCTCAATAAATACGGTTGCCGTTGTATTCTCACTGGAACGCCAACCGCTAAATCTCCATTTGACTTGTGGTCGCAGTTTCAATTTCTACGGGCTAATTATTTTGAATGCAATTACTTTATATTCCAGCATCGTTACGGTGTAATGATGCGCGGCATCAACATTATTACTGGTGGAAAATACTTCACACTGATTGATGAGAAAACTTATAACATCGCAGCTTTTAAAATCAAGAAGCTGAAAGAAGTAAGGCTTGGGAATAAGCTCATGCCGGACGACTATGAGGCACTTGCTGTCATACTTGGCATATCAGAAAAAAACATTCACTTTATAGAAGCTAACCCAAACTTCTCGAGATACAAACGACTTGATGAGTTAAAAGAATATATAGCCAATGATGTTTTTACTGTAACAAAAGCAAAGTGCCTTGACCTACCTCCAAAAGTCTATGAAAAGATTTTTGTTGATATGCCGAAAGACCAGCGGCAAATATACGACAATTTGAAAACTCAGTTACTTGCCGAGTACGAAGGACAAGAGCTAACAGTCTTGAACAAAATCGCGTTGACCACAAGGCTTATGCAAATTTGCGGCGGGTTCTTTCCATTTACAGACGACAAAGGTGTAAAACACATCAAGCCTATTGGTAAGTCTAATGCTAAGCTTGAAGTTTTGATAGCTGATATGGAGGAAACAGGAAATGAACAGATTATTATATGGGCACAATTCATTAACGAGTTGGAGTTACTCTACAAAACTTTATCCAAAGATTTTCAATTTTCAAGTGCTTTATACTATGGCAAAACAGAACAAAGTGAAAGAGAACGGATCATTAAAGATTTCAAGGGACAAAAGATTAAGATTTTTATTGGCAATCCGCAAACCGCTGGATTTGGACTTAATCTTCAAACTTGTACACTTCAATATTTTTTCTCAAATAGCTTTCGAACTGAGAATAGACTTCAGGCTGAAGACCGATCGCACCGGATCGGAGTAAAGAAAACTTGCGTTTATAAAGATATCATCATGAAGAACTCAATCGATGAAAGCATCTTTAAAAACATAGCAACAGGAAAGTCGCTCAACGACTTTTTTAAAAGCAAGTCGTTGAAAGAAATATTAGAGACTAATGAAAATGGACATTAAAGAAGCAATAGAAACAGCTTATAATGTTGAGATAGGCAAAGCAAGAAGAGGATATTATTTTCGCAGAAAGCGCGGCTTTGGGCACTTCTTGTCGAAAGATTATGCCAGCCTTGAGCTCTTGCGAAAAGCATTAGAACAGGAGACAGACAGTGAGTGAAAAAATGTTTCGTCAAGTTTATGCAGTTGTCACAGATAAAGAGTTCAACTCTTTTCGCAGCAAATGCTATGAGAACGACATCAAGATTGGAGATTGCTTAGCACAACTCATTAGGGATTATATTAAAGCGAATAGTGCAATCAATAGAATTAAATATAGGAAAGAAGGTCTTGACTACCTTAAGGAACAGGAGAAAAAGAAAAGGAGCTAATTATGGAGAAGATCATTCCTAAAGGTTGCCCTTACTATGAGCTTGATGATAAGGACATTACTATTTGTTATTGTACTATCATAGAAGATTATGTTTTACATTTAACAAACCTTTGTGATTCAGAATTGTATTATGCTTGTGAACATTTTCAGTTTGTCGTTGATCAAGAAATAGGAGCTATCTAATGTGGACATGGTATTATGATGTCAGATCACTTGATGCACCGCCTTGGTGGATTTGGGCTTTGTTGTTAAAAGAAGTATTGTTTATACTTTTAGTATTTAAAGTCAAGTCGGGCAATTGGCTTGGAAGGAAAAAGAAATGAAAATAAAAGGTAGGCCGATGCGTTTGCTTTTAAAGTATCGCGATCATTTAAAAGCTTATTGTTCTGACTCGGTAAAACTGGGGCATGTAATATGTTATCTACGCAAACACTTTTACCTTGATAAGCGAAGGAGAAAAAGAACATGAATCCAATACCACGGGCTAAAGAAATCAATATTCCTGGTAAGTGTAAGCATGAGCTTGACAAGTCAGTTCCACTTATCTTTGATCCGAAGTATGGAAGGATGGGAGTTTGCAAACTTTGCAAGCGGCCAGTAGTTTTTGTTAGAATAAACTTTAATCCAAAAAGAGAGCGACCGAAAATGTCAAAGAAAGAAAGGCTAAAAGCAAGAAACCTGGATGAAGAGATTAGACGAAATAGTTGAACGGTATCATTACAATACAAGTAACGCTAATATGTTTGCTCACAAAGTTATCCATCCTAAGGATGAAAACCAATTGGTCAGAGACGTGCACTGGCTAATTAAAACGTTAGAGAACTTAATTAAACTACGAATCTTTTAGGGAGTAAAAATGAAACAAGAAAATTATGATTTAGCAATAGAAACTTTAGAACAAACAAAACATTATATAAACTTGTTAGTAGAGATTGATAACAATCAATCATTTGAAATTACATTCTTTGATCTTGCGGATAAAACTAAAAGGTTTTAAATACAAGATCAAGGTGTTATAAACAACATACGAAATATAATTAAGCATGAAATTGAAAACTTACAAGAGGAGTTTAAAAAATTATGAGTGAAGAAAAACTAATAAGCGATTACCTTGGGGATGGAGTTTATTTTGTTCAAGAACAATATGGTTTTTGGCTTAGGGCTAATGACCATCGTGTTGGTATGGCAACAGACGAAATCTTTATTGAGCCTGAAGTATTTGATGCTTTGATTAGAGTTGCTTTAAGAGCAGGCTATGTCATTAAGACTCCGTGATGAAGCATGATGAGAGACCTAAGCTTTTACGTCAAGGAATTATTACTCACGGCTACAGAATATTTTCCTGTTATTATAATCGGTTCGGTGTTTGTAGTAACGATTCTACTTGTGATATTTGTAACGAGAAAAATGACGGACCGCCGCTGGTTAAAAGAGCCGGACAAATTAGAGAAAGCAACAAAGCTTGTGATACACCAACACAGGAATGAAGTGCAAAGAATGAAAAGAGAACGAGACAAATTGTTTTACGAGAATCGAGACTTGCGCGAAATCATTGCAACTGCGGTGAATACTTTAAACCACTATAAAAAGGAGATTAAGAAGTGAGCAAGTTAATCACACCATCTTTATTTGGAGCGATTGATTGGTATACAAAGGCACCATCAGGATGGAAAGAAAGAGCTTACGATAGTTTGTACGGAACTCTTGCGCGGAAGTATGGACCGCCGGCCGCGGCTGCATTACGCGGGATTAAGTTTGAAGATACAATTTATAAAACCCTTGAGACTCGAAAAGAATTACACGACTTGACTGACATTAAATGTTCTGCTAAGTTTATGGAGTTTCTTGTTGCTTGTTTAGGCGGTATGTTTCAAGTCAAATCAAAATCGTTTATTGAAGTTGATGGAGTCGAGTATTGTTTGTATGGAAAAATTGATGTCCTCTACCCCCATATGATTCTTGATATTAAAACAACTTCTAAATGGAATCAATTCTCAGAGGACAAGTACCTTGGTTCAATGCAGCACATTATTTATTTATACAATCAAAACATGGAACACTTTAGATATATGATTGCAGTCTTTGACGGTGAAGATTCGGTAATGATTAAAGAGATTAAGTTTCTAGACTACCATGAAAAGTTTAAAGAAAAACTTAGAGGCAAAATTATTATCGAGATTCAAAAACAAAATCAGTTTCTAAAAGAACATCCAGCACTGAAAGATTTATATCATACGACTTACTGTAAGTATTAAGGAGGAATGAAATGAGTAAAGAAACTGTTGAAACTATTAAAGGGCGAAGAGAAAAATTGCTTAGATACTTAAGTGATGTTATTTCTTGTGTAACGTGCAAAACAGTTACAAGTTTCAAATGTGATGTCGAATGGGGCATAAGAGAAAAGCACACAGGCATGGCATGGCGAGAATATGAAGCTGATGGAAGTCAGTATTTTCATATAGAAATTCATTTAAAAGAGGAGGTACAGAAATGAAAAAAGTAATAATCCTATTACTTGTATTGCTTGTGATGTCTTGTAACTATTTAACTGACCCGGCAATAATGAGATATTTTAACCAAGACCTAATTGATCCGGGATCATTACAAATTATAAACTGGGGAGAAAAATCTTCTTTATTTGATTCAGAAACCATTTCAGGCGTCTATAAGCGAACAGTAAAGTTTCGTTCAAAAAACTCCTTCGGTGGTTATGTAATAGCAGAATGGAGGTTTAGTGTTATTGGCAGTGAAGCGTATCTCAGGGAAGAAATAGAATAACAAACAAGTAAGGAGAGTGACATGGCAAAAGCACCAGAGTTTTTAAAGGGTCAAGAAGAAGAGATTCAGGATCTTGATAAGCTGCACGAAATGGCAGTGAGGTTTTTAGAGCTTGAAAAAGATATTGATAAGCTCTCCGACCAGCTAAAAGAAAAAAAGAAACTGCTTAACAATTACTCGCAAGAAACAATTCCACAATTCTTATTAGCAAACGGGTTGTCTGAAATACGGTTAGCCTCAGGTGAAAAAATAACTATTAAAGAAGATATCTCAATTACTATAAAAGATGACAGTGCATTCTTTAAATTTCTTCACGAGCGAAAAGAGGACGACATTATAAAAACGTTTTTTGACTTTGGCAAAATGGAAGTAGACAAGTTGAACGCGCTCTTTGGCTTTCTTAATAACGATGATTATGACTATAACGTTAAGAAAGATGTTCATGCACAAACAAAAAAGAAATATTTTAAAGGCCTTCTCGGAATTGGCATGGATAAAGAAGACTATGAAGAAGGACTCTCGGGCGGAGAGTACGTCCGGAAGGAGGATATAGCTGAGTTTGTGAAAATATTTAATTATTACATTACAAAAGTAAAATGAAAACTTCAGTCGTTGACTGAACAGAAATCTTAATTAGTTTAAGGAGATAGGAAATGGGAAAACAAAAAGAAGCTATGAACTTACCCTTCATGAGCAAAGACGATACCGTTGAAGGCTTTGAAGAAATAAGTTCAGCTACCATGGCAATTCCCTTTGTCAAAGTCCTACAAAGTTTAAGTCCGCAGTTAAACAGGAATGAGCCTGGCTATATTCCTGAAGCGGAAGAAGGGATGTTTTTTAACACCGTTACGAAACAGCTTTTCAGAAACACCATTAAAGTCATCGTGTTAAAGTTCGAAAGAGTTTTCATTGAGTGGCTACCAGAGCGCGGAGGATTTTTAAATTACCACTCGCCAGAAAATGCAGAACGACTTGCGGTCGATAAAACCTTTGGCAAGTGGAAAACAGTAGACGGCAACTCGCTACAAGAAAACTATGTTTACTTTGTTCTCATCGTCGGCAGAGAATCAGAAGGCGTAATTGTTTTGTCACTCTCCTCGACTTTCATTAAGATTGCAAAAGAATGGAATAGGCTCATGACAACTCACATCATGGACAACGGCGAGCGAGCGAAACCATACTACGTAATCTGGAAGTTGAAGACAGAGTACCAAACAAACGACAAGGGAAACTGGTACACTTTCAAAGTCGCTATGGAAACTTACATTAACGAAAAGCAGCATAGTCTCATAGTGCCGGAAAGAAAAGCGCTGCCTACACGTCAAATGGATTATGCTCAGATCGAAGACAGCACGGCTAAAGGTGAAACTGCCGAAGAAGAAAAAGATACAAAGGTTCCTTATTAAATAAAATGTTCGTCGCGTCGCCGGGACCTTAAACAAGTCCCGGCTTTTATTCTTATTGCGAGAGGATATGAATGGCAATACAACAATTACAGCTTGCTGATTTTATGTCTTTCTTCAAGGGCAACATCCATAACTATGGGTTACATGTGTATAAGTGGGACGAAAAGAAAAAGAAAGAAAGCGGAACTAATGCAACAGTAAAAAATAAACTACTAACTGAAGTTCAATATACTGATCATCTTGAAGGAAGAAAAGGTTTAGGGATAATACCTATAAACGAAATTAACAAATGCTGCTTCGGGGTTATTGATGTCGATCTTTATAACTTCAATTTGGAAGATTACTTAGAAGCAATTGAACGAAACAATTTTCCGTTAGTGCCATTTAAGTCAAAATCTAATGGGCTTCACATTTATCTATTCTTAAAGAACTTTGTGGAAGCTCGGATTGTTATAGGCTTGCTAACAAAAATGATTAGCTACTTGTCGCTTGACATTTTAATCAAAGCAAAGCTAAACAAGATCACAGAAATCTTTCCAAAGCAATACAAGCTTGAAAAGAATAGCGTTGGTTCTTGGATTAACCTTCCTTACTTTAACAGCAGCGACACAAAACAATACACAATCAAAAATAAGAAAGCTTTAAAGCTAGCCGATGCTTTAATCCACATAAAATCTAAACAGCTTACAGTCTCAGACGTTACAGCATTTCTAAGCGACTTGCCGTTTCAAGATGCTCCACCATGTCTTCAAGCTCTTTACTTGTTAGACCCGTTTAGAAAGAACACGTCAAGAAACAATTACTTGTTTTCATTTGGCGTCTACTTAAAAAAGAAAGATGAAAACTTTTTTGAGCAAACCTTGTTTGAAGTCAATAGCAACTTAAAGAATCCGCTAACTGGGGATGAGTTAGAAAAAACAATTCTGCAATCGTTAAGAAAAAAAGATTATATCTACAAGTGTACCGAGTCGCCTTGCGTAGACTTTTGCAATCAAGGCGCTTGCAAAAAACGAGAATTCGGTGTAGGCAAAGAGTACGGATATTTTTCTAACCTTGAGTATGGAAGTATGACGCAAATCAATATGAGCGAACCGTACTATGAATGGGAAGTCAAAGTGCAAGACGAGAAGGAGTTTAAAAAACTTCGGTTTAGAAATGAAGATGAGATAATTAAACAAGATGTTTTCTTAAGACTTTGCTTTAAAGATTTGCATGTACTACCAATCAAGATGAAGCAGGTCGAGTGGTTTAAAATTATTAACCACTCGCTAACAGATTTAAAGATTGTAGAAGTCGCGCAAGAAGACGACACCTCTCCAGTTAATTTGTTTAGGACTTTGTTCTTTGACTTCTTATTAAGTCGAGCTATGGCACAGAACAAAGAACAGATTCTTAACAAGCGAGTCTTCTTTGATGAGACTTGTGGTGAGTATTACTTTCGAGTTAAAGACTTGTTAGAATATTTGTACATTAAAAAGAACTTTAGATATTACGACTTGACTGAGATACACGGACTGCTAAAGGATTTTAAAACAAAGCCTAAACAAGTCTGGACTGAGAGCAGAGAAAAACAAATAAGGGTTGTAAGCATTACAGTGCAAACTATAGAAGAACAACAGGACATAAATATCACACCGCTTAAGCCAGAGTTCGAAAAGTATGAAGACAAGGAGGCGTTTTAATGACTAAAGATTTAATAGGCGACCAAGAAGAAAGGAACAAAGTTTGGGCTCAAGTAGATAGAGACCTTGCAAAGAGAATAGGAGAAGCTGAAATGAAAAGAATTGACAAGATTGTAGCACAGGCAAAGAAAAAAGAGTTTGATAGGTTAGTAGACTATTCACTAAATCTAATGTCGCTTATAGAAGTTGGATTAAATCGCAGTTCAGTTTCAAGAAATCCATATTCTTGTCCTTGGATTTTTACTCCAAGCTTAACAGAAATAGAAACATTACATAAAACATTATTAGAGCTTAGAGAAAACATACTAACCTCAGAGGAAAGGGAGTTACTACTTGAGCAACAAAAACAATTGCATATACAAAAAGGGTAAGGATGGTTGCTCTTGTCCAGAGAAACCAAACTGCGGCTACTTCAAACTCAAAGAAGAGAAAGGCTTTGAAGGAATAAAGTTTGTGGTATGCACTTACGATTTAGAAAATGATCCGCTTATTTCTTATAGACTTGAATCAAGAAAGCGCGGTGCTGAGCGAAAGATGGAGGACTATGAAAGATGAAACACGTCTGGCGTAGAAAACCAGCCTTCTGGGAAGACAAGCGTCATAGATATTGCTCAGTCATTTTCAGCTGGCAACTATACGAGCTACTCGAGAAGTATAAAAACAATGGACCAAAGACCAACAAGAAGATGGTTATTGGTGGGCCAGCTACTCAAACATTAAAAGAAATAATTCCAAAAGAGATTGAAGTAAGAAACAATATTCCAAGTTTGTATCGTCACAACCCGCTTGCGACTAAGACATCTACAGGCTGTATTAGAAAGTGTAAGTTTTGTATAGTGCCAACTAATGAAGGTCCATTAAAAGAATTAAAGAAATGGGAAGTTAAGCCTATAGTAATTGATAATAACTTGTTGGCTTGCAGTGTTAAACACTTTGACAGTGTGATTGATAAGCTTAAGAAATTACCTTGGTGTGATTTTAATCAAGGCTTAGACATGCAGTTGTTAACAAAGCATCATGTAGAAAGATTTTGTGAACTGCAAGAACCAGTGATCCGTATAAGCTTAGACCATATTTCTTTAGAGAAAATATACTTAAATAAAATTACGTTGTTAAAGACTTCAGGTATACCGGTTAACTCTATGCGAGTTTACGTTCTATTTGGATTTAAGGATACACCTGAAGATGCTTTGGTTAGACTTCGCATAGTGCAAAAGTCTGGAGCACTTCCAGTGCCTATGCGATATCAGCCTGTGGATACTCCAAAGCGAAACTCTTTTGTTGACAAGAACTGGACTGACGAGAACTTAAAAAGATTTGTTCAATACTGGGGAACCTTGAGAGTTTATGCGTGCGTTCCATTTGAAGAGTTTGTTTACATGTACTCACAAAAAGAACAGCGTGAAGCGGCAGAGCGAGCGAAATGAAAAAGCGTTTCTATAGAAAAGAGGATCCGTAACCTTGTGTTATTATATTTTACTTAGTCAACAATTTAAACTGGAGCTGACATGAATAACCTTGATTTAATATTTGGCGCGCCTGGAACTGGGAAGACAACATATCTCATTGACATTCTTGAAAAAGAATTAAAGCAGAACGATCCAGATAAGATAGCCTACGTTTCGTTTACACGAAAAGGAACCTACGAAGGTAAGAACCGGGCAATGGAAAGGTTTGGCTATCGCGAACAAGACCTGCCGTACTTTAGAACACTGCACTCAATAGCATTTCGAGAAGGTAACTATAGCAAGTATGATATGATATCTAAGAAGGATTATAAAACATTTTCCAAAGCGATGGGCATGAACTTTACCGGATATTACACGGAAGAGTTTTATAATAACGATGATAAGTATTTGTTTCTAAACTTTCTCGAGCGAAATAATATACAAATGGCGCAAAAGTATTTAGAAGAAATAGATATGAAAGTGTACACTATGGTTAAGGATAACTATAATCGTTACAAAGATCATGCGAGTGTTGTAGACTTCACAGACATCTTAGAAGCCTATATAAAAAGTCACCGAGCTTTACCAGTTGATATTGCAATAATTGATGAAGCTCAAGACCTTACTTCTTTGCAGTGGAGAATGTGTGAGTTTGCTTTTAGAAAATGCAAAAAGGTTTATATAGCTGGTGACGACGACCAAGCAATCTATGAATGGAATGGCGCAGATGTCAAATACTTCTTGAAGCTTAAGGGTAAGCAAACAATTCTTAAGCAGTCGTACAGGCTTCAAGAGCAGGTGCTTAACTACTCAAAACGAATATCAGATAAGATTGCTAACAGAGTGTATAAAGACTTTCATGCTATTGGTAACGAGGGAACGATTCATTTCTATAACCATGTCAACGAGCTAACAATAAATCCTGAAGAGTCTTACTACTTCTTGTCACGAAACAATTGGTTTCTTTCTGTTTACCGCGAGTTTTTAAAGAAGCAAGCTCAAATCTTTATGGATAAGAATACTATTTCTTACAAGCCAGCAGACATTAAAGCAATTAACTTATTTGAAAAGGTTCGCAGGACGCACCAAATGTCTGACTCAGAAAGAGCTAAGCTCAGTTCTCTTTTAAAGCCGAACGTTAATTTTAAAGAGCCTTGGTTCAATAATCTAAACTTTGATAATGATACAATAGCTTACTACAAAGATTTAATCAGAAACAACACAGACCTTAACAAGTGCTTTATTACTATAAATACTATTCATGGAGTGAAAGGTGGTGAAGCAGATAACGTAGTATTGATACTAGACTTTACGAACGCTGTTAGAAACAATTTTGAAATCAATCCAGATTCTGAGTTACGATGTTTGTATGTTGCTTGTACAAGGGCAAAGAAGAACCTACATATTGTTTACTCAAATGCAAAGTCTGGGTATGAAGATTTTGTTCACATGGAGGAATGATGAAACATATTCTTGAAGGACCGGACGGGACGGGCAAAACTTACTTTGCCGAACACACTCTTAAAGGTTCAAAATACTTTTGCTCAGATACGCCACCAAAGAATCTAAGAGAGTTGTATGTTGGAATAGTTGATGACATTTGTTTCTTGGATAATAACGCTTATGCTAATTCTGTTCTTGATCGAAGCTTTATAGTCTCTCAGTATGTTTATACAACAGCTATGAAGCGTAGGCCATGGATAACAAAAGAGTTTGCAGTTGACTATTTAGAAATGTGTAGCGCCAAAGATATTCAAATTAGATTTTCAATATACGACGACCCGTTTAAGACACCTAAGCAGTTACTAAAAGACGAGGATAAAGCTTTACCAATACCATTGTTAAACAGCCTTTATTACGCTTTCTTTAAATCAGTAAGCTGTCTGTTTAATGTAAGCTTAGTCTTTATTGAGGATATCCTTGAAGGAAGGGAAACATGAAAGTTAATATTATTGACCAAAGCTTTGAAGTGCTAACAGAGTTTGTTGTTTACGATAGTTTCTTGAATGACTTAGAATACTACGGGCGTGTTTGTTATAAGTCAGAAAGCCAAATTACTTACGGCTCTTGTCGAGCTTTTATTAGAAGACTTATAAGAAGCGGACATGAATCTGTATTAGAACATACCAACTTGACAGTCAAGTTCATCACAGATAGAGCTACTGCAAATGCTTTGGTCCGCCACAGGCACTGCGCGTTTTCACAAGAGTCTACACACTATATTAACTATCTCAAAAAGGATGAGCTTCAAATAGTTCGTCAGCCTGGCTTTCAAGAAGGAGCTTTTTACGAAACTGTTAAAAACATAGTTGAACAGTATGCTAACAGTGAAGCAGTGGAGTCTAAAATCCGCCGCTGCTTACTTCCACTGTGCTTAAAGACTGAAGTTGTTATGACTACAAACTTGAGAGAGTGGCGTCATATACTTAGGATTCGAACTGACAAAGCTTGTCATCCTCAAATGAGAGAATTGATGTTAGGACTTTTAGCCTGGTTCGATGCCAGCTTACCAATTTTTGTTGAAGATATAGTCGGCAAGGTTAATAAGCAAAAAGAGCTTGCGACCTTAAAAAAGGGCTTTTAATTCCTTGCTGTGTAAGGAGTTAGAAGGTCAGATATGAGGTAGGCTCGTGCTGGCCTGTGGTCGCATCTTTTAAGCAAAGGTGGGCAATTTACTTGTCTTTGCTTAAAAGATGCGACCACAGGCCAGCACGGTGTGTCATTATGACACACTTTAGAAGGAACGAAACATATGCAATATCCTGACTTAAGTAAGAGTAAAATCATCTGTGTTGACATAGAAACGTATGATCCAGACCTAATCGAACTCGGCTCAAGTATTTACCGTGAGCCTAGCGGCTTCGTTCTTGGAGTAGCACTGGCCGACGAAACTGGTTTTGCAGAGTATTACAACTTAGGCCATTATGATTGCTCACGCGATGAGCACAAAAAGAATATAAGCTACCTCAAAGAAATGTTAGCTGCTAACAACAAGAAGCTTGGGACTAATCTTAGCTATGACATAGACTGGTTAGAAAACTCGTTGGAGCTAAAAGTAAACGGCCAGCTTTATGACATACAAATAGCTGAGGCTTTGATCGATGAGAATCAAGGTCACTATTCTTTAGACTTCTTGTCGCTTAAGTACCTTGGGCTTAGCAAGTTTAAAACTGAAATTGATCAATTCTGTACAGATAACAATCTCAAAGGTGACTCGCGGCAATGGCTTTGGAAAATGCCGTATAAGCTTGTTAAAGAATATGCAAAGGTTGACGTTTTAAATCCGTTAGAAATCTTTAAAAAGCAATGGCCGATTCTACAGGATGAAGACCTAATAGATTTACTACACCTCGAGTGTGATTTAATTAAGTGCTTACTGCACTTTAGAAAAACAGGTGTTAGGATTGACGTAAACAAGCGCGATCGAAACGCGCTTAAAGTGCAGAACATAATTGAGGCTGGTCGAATTGAGTTGTTTGCAGAGTTCGGCGAGTTTAATACTAATAGTTCGCAGCAAGTTGCTAAGATTCTTGATGGCTTAGGTATTGCTTATCCTTATACAAGTAAAGGCAATCCACAAATTAACATGGCCTTTTACAAATTGAATCGCGAGAAGTACCCAGTTCTAAAAAAGATTCAATATGTAAAGCAAGCAAAGCATGAGCTAACAACTTATCTTGACGGTGCCTTTGTTAGGTTCTTAACACCTGATGGACTTATTCACTGCAATCTTTACAACACAAAGACTGATGAGTATGGAACCAGGTCAGGTCGTTTTTCATCAGCCTTGCCAAACCTTCAACAAATATCTTCAAAGGATAAGTTCCGCGATCCGCTTTGGGGTCAGCTTTGTCGCGAGGTTTTTGTTCCTTTTGAAGATTGCATCTGGCTTAAGACTGACTACTCACAGATTGAGTATAGGTTTATTGCTCACTACGCAGTTGGACCAGGCTCGACAGAACTTAGGGCAGCTTACAGAAAGAATCCAAAAACAGACTACCATAAATATATTATGGAACTAACTGAGTTGCCGAGAGGTCAAGCAAAAGCGCTGAACTTCGGTATTCCTTATGGAATGGGCATCGGCCAAATGTGTATACAGTTTGGCTGGGAAGAAAAAAACGCTCGCGAAATTAAAAAAACCTATTTAGAAAAAGCACCGTACCTCAGACCGACAATAGATGCTGTTACACGCGTTGCTGAAAAGCGCGGCTATATTAAAACGATTCTAAACAGAAGGTCGCGGCTAATAGACAAAAGCAAATCTTATATAATGTTTTGCAGATTGATTCAAGGCGGTGCTGCAGACCTTATGAAGAAGTCAATGTTAGATTGTTATAACGCCGGCGTGTTTGACGTGCTGCACCCGCATATGACACTTCACGATGAGCTTGATAGTTCATTGCCAAGAACAAAGCAAGGCCTTGAAGCCACTAAAGAAATGGTAAACATAATGGAAACTTGTTTAGAGATTAGCGTTCCAATAAAAGTTGACTTTGCAACTGGACCGAATTGGGCTGATATTAAAGATACTAATTGGCGCAAGCTGAAAAAGGAGCTAGGACTATGATTGAACTTTATCATGGTGATTGTCTTGAAGTAATGGATCAGTTAATAAGAGAAGGAATAAAGTTTGATGCTATAATAACTGACCCGCCTTATGGCGTAACCTCCTGTGAATGGGATGCTATTATTCCTTTTAAAAAAATGTGGGAAAGATTAAAAGATTTAAGAAAAGATACGACACCAATTCTTCTATTTGGTTCGGAATCTTTTAGCTCTTTTTTAAGAATAAGCAATATTAAAGAATATAAATATGATTGGATTTGGATTAAAAATACAGGTACAGGAATAGGCCATGCAAATAAAAGACCTATGAAGTATCATGAAAGTGTATCTGTTTTTTATAGAAAACAACCAATCTACAACAAGCAAAAAACATTAAGGATATCAGAGAAAGGTAAAAAAACAGCACGAAGCGGAACGAAGGGCTCACAAAGAACAGTTACAAATAAAACTATATCAGGAGATATTCCTAATGTTAGATACTACAATCCTGAAATTGTTAATCCACGATCATATCTTGAAATAGAAAGTGTTCCAAATTGTGAGAGTATTAAAGTTCATCCAACCCAAAAACCTGTTAAGCTAATGGAGTATTTAATTAAAACATACACAAAAGAAAATGATTTAGTTTTAGATTTTACTATGGGTAGCGGTACAACTGGTGTTGCTTGTCTTAAAACTAATCGTGATTTTATTGGAATAGAACTTGATAAAGAATATTATGAAACAGCAAAACGAAGAATAAATTATCAAGTAAGCTTTAACAAGCTAAGTAAAGAACTTAAGGACAAAAAGGAGCTAGGACTATGAAAGAAAAAGACATCTATGCAAGGATGCAAGAAAGGCTTAGGCCTAAAATATTTCTACAAAGGATTGAATCTAATATTGGTTTAGGTATTCCAGATGTTGCTTACACTGTGAATAGTACAAAGTCAGGTTGGATCGAATTGAAAGTTGTAAAAAGATTTCCTAAAAATGGTGTGGTGAAGGTTCCGTTTAGGCCTGGACAATACGCTTGGATCACTCGCTATTGCCGCTACTCTCAAAATGTATTCCTGTTACTACATTTACAAAATGTATTATTTATTTTTAAGGGGGATGAAATATTCGTTTCATATACAGGTTATAATATTTATACAGCATCCTGCTATGATGTGTCATGGAAAGATGTCGATTGGAATGATGTCTTTAATCTACTTTAGAGCTTAGCCAAAGGGTAAGTACCACACCAATTGCAGTTCCCGCAACTAAGCAAGTACCACCAGAGATAAGACCAAGCCTAATCTTCTCTGCTCTGAATGTCTTTGATAAGGTTATCAACTGCTTGGATAGCTTCACTAAGTCCTTCTGTAATTCCAACACTTGACTCTTCAGCAATTGTATTTCCACTTGTAAGCTCGTCAATGATATCTCTCTGACTTTTAAGGAGGCTTGCAATCTCGTTATGCGATTTTGTGATTGCATTATTAAGCTGTTCAAGTTCTGTAATTCTTGCTCGATCTGTTTCACGTAATTCGCTAAGTTCTTTGACTTCAGCTTCTGCGAGTTCAATTGTTTTGTTAAGTTCTGTGACTGTTGTTGTAAGACTAACAACTGTTGCTTGTGCATCTGCAATCTTAGTATTATCTCTTCTTTGGTTAATGAAAAAGCCAAAGGTAAAGGCAAGGATGAAAATAAGAATATCAATACTAACATAAAACCAATTCCATTTTTTATTTTCATTCATTTGTTCCCCCACCATTAAGATTCTTTTTAACCATTACGTTTCCTCCGGTGTATATTCCAAAGGTAGCAAGTAGCCCAGCCAACCATAAACCGAAAGATGTCTCAGTAAGCAGTTTGTTTTTTATCATGACAAAGAAAACTATTAACAAGATGATAGCCAAGATCATAGTTAGGATAAACTTTCTACTAAACAGTTTCTTCATTAGTATCCTCCCGCAGCTTGAAAATGCATACCGTCTTCCATAGTTATGTTTACCCAATCACGTTCAATAAATGCTTCTCGAATAAAAAATGGCATGCGGCTCGGCTCGCCAAACGGTCCAAGATCAGGACAAATATCAATTGCTGCAAAGTATGCATGCATTGATAATAAATCAGTCGCGCTTTTTTGCAATCGTGTAGAACCAATCCCTCCAGTAATATCTAAGTTGTACTTAACAAGAAACTCATATCCGGCATAGTTCATAATCTCAAGCAAAGCATCAATCAAAGAATCTGCTATAAGTTTATGAACCCAAGGATTTAAAACAACTAAGGTTCTATTAGTGCTAAGCCTTAAAGGAAAAGGTAATGTAATTTGTACAGTATTCTTTGCACCCCAGCCTGGAGTTCTAACGATTTGCCTTTTGCCATTCACTGTTCTAACATGAGCAGGGCAGCCACCAAACCACTCATTTATTTTTGCTAAACCATGTGGAACATGTTCAAGCTTAATCATTATCAATTACCTCCGTGGCATGTTGCACAAGCTCATCTCTAATTGATCTTTGCTGAAAGTATAAAACACCTATCCCAAGTAAAGCAGTCACTAAGAAACTAACTAAGATTCCTCTAACCCATTTTATTTCTTTATCAATAGTTTCAACCTTAGTAGAAAGACCATTAAAGATTTTTTCTCTAACCTGTGCGATATTCATTTCCATCCGTACTAATCTCTCTTCATTCATTTTAAATCCTCTTTAAATGCTATATAATCTTGATATTCTTGTGGTAATAATTTCACATCTACAGCGAGTGACTTGATAGCTAAGTCTTGAAGTTCAAGAATCTTTTCAATAGGATACTGGCTTTTAAAGTTCTCAAGTATCACTTGCTCTTGAGTCTTTACCCTTTGCTTGATTTCTATTGTATTAAGCTCTTTATTATACTCAAGATACTCACCAATACTTAAATCAGGTTCTCTTTCTATTTCGTACCAACCATCATCCTTTGTATGGTACGGTGATTGGTAGTCAACCTTCTTTCCTTCTTCATTAAAGGCATCTTTGATATTGTCCCAAGCAAGCTCAATTTCATTTTCGTTAGTAACCTTTGCATATAGTTTCATTATACTAATACACCTTGTAACCATATTCGACCAGCAAGATAATATTGAAAATTATTAGCTAACATATTTTCAAAAATCATTTTAATATCCCAAGTAATGTAAGGAATATTATTATTGTATACAA
>SDBT01003440.1_pt1 | contig 27385 bp, 19 predicted proteins | sample 2277101 | NCBI WGS metagenome assembly SDBT01 (sample SAMN10404973, study PRJNA504765) | marine sediment metagenome | isolation source: marine sediment core GS10_PC15, 103 cmbsf | place: Arctic Ocean: Southern Knipovich Ridge | collected 2010 | reverse complement strand
TTTACCGTTTCGACATTTCTTAGAGTGGTTTCGTTATTTTGTACAAATCCCCATGTCAGATTTTGCATCCGGCCCTAAAAAGCAAAAAGCCATTCAAGCCGATGGCTTAACCATTGCAACCTTTCTTTGCTACGAAGTCGCTTTTCCGAAAGAAGTATTAAACGAAATGCCTGCCGCTAAATTACTGGTGGTATTAACCGACGACAGCTGGTTTGGTAAATCGATCGCAAGCGCCCAGCAACTACAAATATCCCAAATGCGCGCACTTGAAGCTGGCCGTTATATGTTAGTCGCAACTAACAATGGCATCACAGCTATCATTAACCCACAAGGCCAGATTATCAAGCAAGCACCTAAATTTATTCGCACGGTGTTAAGTGGCGAAGTCTACGCCATGACCGGCGCCACACCCATTGTTGTCTGTGGCATTTATCCCTTCTTATTGCTATGTTTTCTATTACTGATGTTTGGCTTAATTCTTGATCGGCGCTTGCATAAAAGGAGGAGTCTGTGAAAAAATCAACATCATTAAAAAATAGCTATGTAAGGCCCAACGGGCCGATCTGTTAAAGCCCAGGGTGCAAACCCTGGGTTTGGGGTATCGAGATTAATTTGAGGCCTGTAAGGCCGGTATGAAATAATAGGTCGACCTTACAGGCCTCAAATTAAGAGGACGCTCTTTTACCCAGGGTTTACACCCTGGGCTTTAACAGATCGGCCCGATGGGCCTTTGTACTAATCTTTTCACAAGCTCGTAGGCTGGAATGACGCCCCCTGCAGAAAATGAATTTCAAGAGATGCCCCATAAGTCGTAATGCTAAAGCTGAAAAACATTCTTCGGTGCAGCAGCACCCATACTATTTTGTATTTCATGTAAGCGTTCAACAAAATGTTCATAACCGGCTAAGTTATTTAACATACCACTCACTTCAGGAATTTTAGTTGGCGGCAAAACTAATCCTGTACTGGATATAACCCGCCCCTTACGCACGCCTTTTTCTTTAACACGTTTGGCAAGATCTTTGGCTGACTGACCACCTCGGGATTTTTCAGAGGCAAAATAAGACGATTTTCCTGTTGCTGACAATTTGCCTTTTTTATCCACGGGATAATCTGACTTATAGCGCTGAGTTTTATCTGCCATAACACCTAAACTCAATAAACCTAAGGCTTTAACACCCTTTTCAACCACACGCCAATTTTTATATTTTTTATTTTTCTCTGTGAATGCTTGATAAGCTTCTGGCAACTCAATTAACAACCCTTCTTCAACATGGTGCACAAAACCTTTCTCATCATTAACTTTAATATCTCCTTTACCCAAGCCATCTCGCAACCAATGAACAAACTCATCACCCGCTTTTGTTTCAGGGGTCTCTTCCAACTCAACATCCAGCGGCATCATTTCAAGCTTTTGTTTGGCTATCTTTTCTTGTTCTAATTTAATTAAATCCAGAATCATCATCAAGCCACCCGCACCATCACGGTCACCCTGTAATGCTGCAAGCCAATTTGCAAAAATGGATTCATCACTTAGCAACCACAAGAACCCAACTTCTGGCATAATTTGTCGCGCTAATAAGGGTGTTAAATAATCATGATAATTAGACCGCTGCCCACCTGTAAAATGAATCTTATAATTACTTGCAATTCGATTAATGGACCCAGCCAGTGGCAACCACTCCGCTTTAAATACGCCTTTTTTATTACAGGCAGTAATTTTTTGGTGGGTAATCACATTAGCCACGTCTTGCAATAACGCTACACTAAACGCAGCATAAATAAACAAACTATGTTTTTTGTATTTAGCGTGTTTTGCACAGACATCCAATGCCAACAAACTACGCACCATACCTTCATCCAGCATGCCTGCTAATTTATAACCAGGCGCTGTTGGCAGCAGTTGTACAAACTCAGCAAACTGCCCCACCAACTCTCCATACAAATTTTGAAAATCATCACCTTTTAAAGCGGTACGCGATTGCCGCTGAGTTAACAGCCGACTGCGCATTTTAGGGAGCAATTCATTTGCGGTCAATACAGGAAAGATACTACGCTCAGTATAGCCAATTTTCTCAATCGCCTTACCGCGTTTGCGATGATCCCGTAAAAAGCTAAGATCCATGACCCAAGATTCCTTTTTATTGGAAAAACAGTAGCATATCAGATATTTATACGTGAATATAGAGTGTAATCATCAAATTACTCACAGTAGCTTGTCTTGAGCTCACTCAACCAATTTCCGGAGGTACTCTTAAGTGCGCCTCTCTAAATAGGCATATTTTAAATCAATTCACAGGCCCAGCGGGCCGACATGTTAAAGCCCAGGCCGTCAGACCTGGGATTCTAATGCAATAATGATTTGAGGACTCAAATTAAGAGAAAGCTCTTTTACCCAGGGTTTACACCCTAGGCTTTAACATATCGGCCCGCTGGGCCTGAATTGAATTAAAATGCGCCTATCTCGAGAAGAGCAGTTAATAAAACCTTAATACTCCACCGCTCTTTTTCGTCTATACTTGATAAAGATTGCATAGATGTAGGAGACTAACCATGAAGTTTTTATTAGCAACATTATTATTCATACCAGCACTCAGTTTAGCTGGTCAATTAACGGTAACTATCAACAACAAAACATCACAGCCACTTTATGGATCTCAAGGTGAAGCATATCCTGACGGACATATGTCTGTTAGCGGGGCTCTTTGTCAAAACAAAGACGATGCTGTTGTTTGTATTAAGCCAAGTGGGACAGTGAAGATGACGTTCACCCCAATAATCTATCCAAACTCACCAATATCAATCGTAGCAAGCCAAATTGATTTTGATTTTGCGGATTTAATTGTCGGCATGCAAGACTTTTGCAAACTAGGTAGTGATAATGTGTGCTGGCTATCAATAGAACCAGGATACTCCGTTTCTTTTTCGCAACGAGAGTTTCACTGGAATTTTGCTGATGATAGACAAATGGAAATTACCGTTGCAAACCACAATGAGTAAGCCTCATATTATGTATGTGTGATTGGTATACAACACGCTCCGCTCACACGGCCATTCATGTACCTGGAAAAACCGAAGTTTCCTGTTTCATATTTTGTGAAACTAGTTTTTCTACAATCTCAGGAATTGTCTTAGCAGACGCGTCTAAGCCTATTAATAAAATGGAAACCATAAAACCAACATCTGTAATTGATGCAAAAATTCTTAACCACAATATTCTTGTTGGCAGATAGCTAATTAGCAAAACAATTTCGGATGCGAGAAAGAGCGCTTCTATCACCCATGGCTTAATCATTAAAACCCTCAAATACTAATCTACCATACATTTAATAGGAGTAGGTGAGAACGAATTTTTCAAAATAAATAAAAAAAACACGATTTTTTTTAATCCCTGACTGATGGTAGCAAAGAATCCATGCAGAATGTTTATGTACATTTACAGGGCATGTCTCGTAGTTAATAGTATCATAACGTCCGATGTAGATTGTTGGCAACGACTCAAACTTCGGGCTTAAAACACTGAAATGCAGATTATCAGCCCAAAATAAGATTGACATTTCCCGTCTGATAACATACATTTGCAGATTATCAGACGAAAAGGGAAGCCCCATGGCCTCATTAGCACCATTTGTGGGTCGACAAGCAGAGCTTAGAGACTTAAATCTATTGCTTAGCAAAAAGACCGCGAGCTTAGTCGTTGTCAGAGGGCGTCGCAGGATTGGAAAAAGTCGCTTGATTGAAATGTTTGCAAAACCACATAAATTCTATAAATTTACCGGCCTGCATCCAACACCACAGACCACAGCCCAACTGCAAAGGGACCATTTTGCAACTCAACTAGCGATGATGAGTCATCTTCCTGATGTCAAAGCCGACGATTGGTCAAAGCTTTTCGCACTGCTCGCAAATGAATGTAAACAAGGACGCGTCATCATCTTACTCGATGAGATTTCGTGGATGGGCTCAAAAGACCCTAATTTTCTCGGCAAACTCAAAATTGCATGGGATGACCACTTCAAACAAAACCCTGAGTTGATCATGATACTTTGCGGCTCCGTCTCAACCTGGATCGAAAAAAACATCCTATCATCCACTGAGTTCTTAGGACGAGTTTCATTACCCATGCGCCTACAAGAGTTACCATTGACTGATTGCAATGCACTATTAAACCAACTCGGCAGCCATGCATCCAATTATGAAAAATTTAAAATGCTTTCCGTTACAGGTGGTGTCCCTCGTTATCTAGAAGAGTTACCACTAGAACTCACTGCTGAAGAAAGCATTAAACATTTATGCTTCAGACCTAACGGTATTTTATTCAAAGAATTCGAAAAAATATTCTCAGATATCTTTGGTAAGAAAAGTGAAAAATATGTACAGATGCTGATGATATTGTCAAATGGCTCTGCCGATTTGAATAAGATTACTGGAACCCTTGAAAAAAGCACGGGTGGCCACATTAGTGAAAGCCTCGAAGACCTCATTATGGCTGGCTTTGTAAGTCGCGACTATACGTGGAACTTAAAATCACACACCGAAGCGAGACTGAGTCAATATCGTATTAGCGATAACTATGTGAGATTTTATTTGAAATACATCGAAAAAAACAAGTCAAAAATTGAGCGCGGACTATTTGATGAGCGACCGTTGACGAGTCTGCCTGGTTGGAATAGCATTATGGGATTACAATTTGAAAATCTAGTACTCAATAATCGCAACCTAATTATTAAACTGTTGAACATTCCTCTCTCAGACATTGTTATTGATAACCCATTTTTCCAGAGAAAAACTGCGCGCCAGCCAGGTTGCCAAATTGACTACATGATACAGACGAGATTCAACACACTGTATTGTTGTGAGATTAAATTTTCACGTCAAATTATTGGGCCTCAAATAATTTCAGAGATGAAAGATATACTTGATCGATTAAAAACACCTAAAAGCTACACTGCAGTTCCAATTCTCATCCACGTAAATGGTGTGGATGACAAGGTTTATGACAGCAACTATTTTGTTAAGATTATAAACTTTAGCGACTTCTTACAGCCTAAGTAGTGCCTGACCGAAAACCCCAACATCTTGATAGAAATTGAGCTGTTAAATAAAGTAAAACCTAGACCCCAATGGCATTCGTTCAAGCTCAATATGGCGATGAAAAAACATAGTGTCGGTCCGCTCAGGATTGCGCTATAATCCGCCTCCTTATGAACAGCGAATATAATCCACAAAACCTTGAAAACCAAGTACAGCAAAGCTGGGAAGACAAACACAGCTTTGAGGTGATCGAGGATATCGGCAAAGAGAAATTCTATTGCCTGTCTATGCTGCCCTACCCCAGCGGCGAGCTGCATATGGGCCATTTGCGCAACTACACCATTGGTGATGTCGTTAGCCGTTATCAACGCATGCTAGGCAAAAATGTCCTGCAACCCATGGGCTGGGATGGTTTTGGCCTACCCGCAGAAAATGCTGCCCTGCAACATAAAACTGCACCATCAAAGTGGACCTATGACAACATTGCCACAATGCGCGAGTTATTAAAACGCATGGGGCTTGCCATAGACTGGAAACGTGAGTTTACCACCTGTAATCCGGATTTTTATCGCTGGGAACAATGGCTGTTTGTCCGGCTTTATAAAAAAGGCCTGGCCTATAAAAAGAATGCCATGGTCAACTGGGATCCTGTCGATCAAACTGTGTTAGCCAATGAGCAAGTGGTCAACGGACATGGCTGGCGATCTGGCGCCAAAGTTGAGCGTCGTGAAATCCCACAATGGTTTCTGAAAATAACCGCCTATGCTGATGAGCTACTCGATGGTTTAAAAGATTTACATGGCTGGCCAGATCAGGTGAAGACCATGCAGCGCAATTGGATAGGCCGTTCAGAAGGACTGGCGCTTGATTTCCAAGTTGCCGATCGTGAAGATGTCATTTCCGTATACACCACACGTGCCGACACACTGATGGGGGCAAGCTATGTTGCCATCGCTGCCGACCACCCGCTTGCTCATGAAGCCGCAAAGAAAAATCCTGCGATCGCAAGCTTTATTGAAATATGCCGTAATATCAAAGTCGCCGAAGCTGAATTAGCCACACTCGAAAAACAAGGTGTAGATTCTGGCTATAGCGTTATCCACCCATTGAGTGGCAAAAAATTACCTATTTGGGTTGCGAACTATATCGTCATGGATTATGGCACAGGCGCCGTCATGGCAGTTCCTGCCCACGATCAGCGTGATTTTGAGTTTGCTAATACGTATAAATTGCCCATTAAACCGGTAATTACCCCTGCAGAAGGCCCTGAGTGGGATTTCTCGCAATCTGCATTTACTGAGCCCGGCGTGTTAGTAAACTCTACTGACTTTGACGGGCTAACGTCTGAACAAGCCATAGAGACAATAAGCGATACCATCACCCAGAAAAATCGAGGTGAGCGCCAAGTGCACTATCGTTTGCGTGACTGGGGCGTGTCCAGGCAACGTTATTGGGGCACACCGATCCCAATTATTTATTGTGATGGCTGCGGCACAGTGCCTGTGCCAGAAAAAGATTTGCCCGTGGTATTGCCTGAAGACGTGACGCTCGACAAACCTGGCTCACCATTAAAATCCATGCCAAGCTTTTATGAAACCGATTGCCCTAATTGCGGCAATCCAGCCAGACGCGAAACCGACACCTTTGATACGTTTATGGAATCGTCATGGTATTACACACGTTATGCTTGCGCCGATCAACATGACGCAATGCTTGATGACAGAGCAAAATATTGGACACCCGTTGATCAATACATTGGTGGCATTGAACATGCCGTGATGCACTTGCTCTACGCACGTTTTATGCATAGATTGCTACGCGATGAAGGTTTAGTAAATTCAAACGAGCCTTTCACTCGCCTACTCACTCAAGGTATGGTGCTAAAAGACGGTGCCAAAATGTCAAAATCGAAAGGCAATACGGTTTCACCACAAGACATGATCGATCGCTATGGTGCAGATACTGCGCGTTTATTTGTTATTTTCGCCTCACCACCTGAGCAATCATTAGAATGGTCCGACACCGGCGTGGATGGTGCCTATCGCTTTTTGAAACGACTGTGGACGTTCACCGCAGAAAACCAAAAGCTGATCAGCAAAGCACAAAACGCAGCAAAAATTGATTGGACCCAAGCACCTGATACCCTGCGTAATCAACGCCGTGAAGTCCACGAAATTTTACGCCAAGCGACATCTGACATGCAGCGTTTGCAATTTAATACTGTCGTATCAGCTGCAATGAAGCTGTCTAATTTAGCGCAAAAAATTGCAACAGACACTGAGGCCGGTGCTTATTTATTGTATGAAACCATCAGCATTTTATTACGAATTCTCACTCCTATCACACCGCATATCACCACCCGCTTATGGCAAGATTGTGATTTTATCGGTAACATCATCGATGCAAACTGGCCTAAGGTCGAGCAATCGGCGCTTCGAGCTGAAACCATAGAACTGATTGTGCAAGTGAATGGAAAGCTACGCAGTAAAATCACCGTGCCTAGCAACGCAGAGCAAGATACAATACAATCCATCGCCTTAGCGGACCCTAAAGTTGTGCAACATATGGAAGGTAAACCGCATAAAAAAGTGATTGTGGTGCCTAAGCGATTGGTTAATATTGTTGTATAATAATTGTAAATGGCCACATAGCGTCATACCCGCGGAGGCGGGTATCCAGAGCCATATTCCATTTAATAAATTATTTTGTAGGGTATAAATGCCCTGGACTCCCGCCTCCGCGAGAGTGACAAACCGTATAAGTTTAGAAAGAAACGATGAAAAAATTAATCTTTACTATTTTATTTGCACTCTTAATCAGCGGCTGCGGATTTCATTTGCGTGGTGCACAACCATTACCACCTGCGCTACAAACCATTCATATACAAACACCCGAACCTTATGGTGAATTTACCTCAATTTTAAAACGCAACCTTAATGCCACCGGGATTCATATCGCAAAAACACCACAGGCCGTTAATTTACGTATTTTATCGTCGCAACTGTCCAACACTAATCCTACAATTGGCGCCAGTAGCCAAGCACGTGTTTATACATTCACCTACACCGCCGTGTTTGATTTGGCCGATAGAAAAGGCAAAACAATATTACCACCACAAACTGTGGCCTCTTCACGCAATCTCACTTTAAACGCGAATCAAATTTTAGGCTCAAATGACCAGCTCACATTATTGACCCGAGAACTTGAGCAAGACGTTGTGAATAAAATCTATAATCGCTTGACTGCACAGCAAGTGATTCAAGCGGTCAGTCATCCAAAAAAATGAAATTAGCACCACAACAATTAACCAACACACTACAAAAAAAACTGGGTGCCATTTATTGGGTTCACGGTGATGAAACACTACTGACTCAAGAAGCGTGTGATCAAATTCGCAGCGCAGCTCATACCCAGGGTTTTACTGACCGACAATTATTTCACGTTGATTCGGGTTTTAATTGGGAAACTTTGCAGTTTGCTGCAAATAGTCTATCGCTCTTTAGCCAAAAAGAATTACTGGAAGTGCGTTTAAATAATTTAAAAATGACCGAAGCGGGTAAAAGCACATTAGAGAATTATGCATCAAACCCACCTGCCGACAAAATCTTATTAATTCGTACTAGCAAATTAAGCGCCGCTGTACAAAATAGCAAATATTTTAAAGCACTAGATAAAGCGGGTTTTAATGTACAAATCTGGCCGATTACGCGTCAATATTTACCCGGTTGGATAAAACAGCGATTACAAAAACAAGAGCTAACGACAGATACTGATGGCATTCAAGTGTTAGTCGATCGCTCAGAAGGTAATTTATTATTTGCAGCACAAGCTGTTGAAAAACTTTATTTACTGCACGGCAAAGGCCAGCTCAGCGCAGAACAAATTGCCCATGCGATAGCCGACAGCGCACGATTTAATGTGTTCGATTTAGTTGATGCAACTCTTCAAGGCAATAAACGCGCCCTCAGAATTATTATCGGCTTACAACAAGAAGGTAGTGAACCAACATTAGTTTTATGGGCACTGTGCCGTGAATTACGTGGCCTTGCCAATATGCGTGCCAGCATGGACCAGGGTCAATCCGCAGCTAACGCCATGCAAACCTATAAAGTATGGGACAAACGCAAGCCACTGACTCAACAGGCACTCAGTCGCCATAATACTGCACAATTACAAACCCTATTAGTTAAAGCGAGTCACGTTGACCGCATGATTAAAGGTGCAGCTAAAGGTAATGTGTGGGATGAATTACAGCGTATGACACTTCGCTTAGCAGGTTTAGCATGACAGAACCCATAGGCATTTTAGGTGGTACGTTTGATCCCATACATTTAGGCCACATCCATGTTGCAAAAGAGTTACAGTTATTATTCAAACTGAAAGAAGTGCGGTTTATTCCTTGTTATTTACCACCGCATCGCAGCACACCAGAGTCTAGTGCTGAACAACGTTTAAATATGGTGAAATTGGCCCTAGATAATCAGCCTAACTTAATTGCGGATGACAGAGAAATTCAACGTAAAGATATTTCATACATGATTGATACCCTGTTGTCATTACACCAAGAATTTTCCAACACGCCACTGTGTTTAATGATGGCCGTCGATCAATTTGATACGTTTGATACCTGGCACCACTGGCAGGATATTTTGCAATACGCACATTTAATTATCGTCAATCGGCCCAATTATAAATTAACACTTAATCAAAATTTAACTGCATTGTTACAAAATCATCAGACCAATAATAAATTAGATATTTACGATAATACACATGGCAATATTATTTTCCAAGATATCGCACCCTCCCCCATTTCAGCCACCGACATCCGCAGCCAGCTACATCATGGTAAAAATGCCGAAGCATTAGTGCCCGTAGCCGTCTGGCAATATATTCAACAACATCAGCTCTACAGCTAAGCCTGCCAGATGATTTGTTTGAGTAGGCACTTCTGTGCCATAATGCGCCCCCTAATTGAAAACCTGAGTGAAAAATGGACGCGAAACAACTACAGAAACTGATCCTCGACGAGCTCGATGAGATTCAAGCTAAAGACCTTATAACCCTTGATGTACGTGGGCTTACCGACGTTACCGATACCATGATTATTTGTACGGGTACCTCAAAACGCCATGTGAAATCCATCGCTGACAACCTGGTAACAAAGGTCAAACAAGAGCAATTACAGCCACTTGGCATTGAAGGCTTTGAGTACGGCGAGTGGATCCTCGTTGATCTGGGCGATATCGTGGTGCATATCATGCTGCCGCAAATTCGTGAATTCTATAGCCTAGAAAAACTGTGGGCGACCACTGAAGAATCTCGCCAGGCTAATGCAGATTGATCTTATCGCCATCGGCAAACGCATGCCAGAGTGGGTCAATATTGGCTATCAAGAATATGCTAAACGCCTCCCGGCGGAATGCAAACTCAAGCTGACTGAAATCCCATTAAATAAACGCAGCAAAGGCGCTGATATTAAGCGCCTCATTGGCCAAGAAGGCAAAGCGATGAATGCGGCGGTAAAACCGGGCAATCGCATCATCGCCTTGGCGATTGAAGGGCAAACGTGGGATACTAAGCGGCTTGCGAACCAGCTTGCCAAATGGCAAGGTGATGGGCGTAATATCAGCTTGCTGATTGGTGGCCCCGAAGGTCTTGCGCCAGATTGTTTGGCTAAGGCAGAAATTCATTGGTCACTGTCACCACTGACCTTACCACATCCTTTAGTTCGCATCGTCGTCGCTGAGCAACTGTATCGTGCTTGGAGCCTTTTGAATAACCATCCGTATCATCGCTAATGGCAAACCGGCTTACCATAAAAAATTACCCGCATGAGTCACAGCTTTTTATGCGACGCATCTGGACTTCCGTGATCATTGTCGCCATCTTGGTGATTGCACTGATTGCACGCTTGGCCTATTTGCAAATTGATCAACACAAGCTGTACACAACGTTATCTAACCAAAATCAATTAAGCTTGATCCCCATCGCACCCAATCGCGGCCTCATTTATGACCGCAATGGTGTGTTATTAGCCAAAAACATCCCCATATTTAGCTTGGATATCACACCGGATTTAATTTCTAACTTGAAAACCACGATCAATCAGCTAGAAAAAATCGTCAGCATCACACCTGAAGATGTCCAGAACTTCTACCGAGGTGTGAAACAACATCGCTCTTTTGAAGCTACCCCATTGAAATTGAATCTGACTACTGCCGAAGTTGCAAAATTTTATGTCAACGAATATCGATTTCCTGGTGTAAGAATCAACGCCCGAATGATGCGCTATTACCCACTCGGTAAAGCCATGAGCACAGTGGTCGGCTATGTAGGGCGAATTTCCGCCAGTAATTTACAGCATATTGATGCCAGTAATTATGCCGCCTCCAACTATATCGGCAAAGCGGGTATTGAACAATTTGACGAAAAAGCACTGCATGGCACGGTTGGCTATCAGCAAGTTGAAATTAATGCCAGCGGACGTATCGTGCGCGTGTTAAAACGAATTGCACCGGTACCAGGTGATAATTTATATCTGACTATCGACAGCAAACTGCAAGTTGCCGCTGAAAAAGCACTGGGCAAACACGATGGTGCGGTGGTGGCCATTCAACCTAATACTGGACAAGTTTTGGCCATGGTCAGTAATCCGAGCTATAACCCCAACCAATTTGTGCAAGGGATTAGCGCTAAAGCTTATCACGCCCTGCAAAGCTCACCCAACAAACCGATGTTTAATCGCACGATTCGTGGTCAATATCCTTTAGGTTCCACTATCAAGCCGATTTTATCTCTCGAGGCACTCAGCTCGCACACGATTACACCCAGCTATACCATTTTTGACCCGGGTTATTTTCGATTGCCACATACCCATCATACGTATCACGATTGGAAAATAGGCGGACACGGCGAAGTTGATTTAACCAAAGCGATTACCGTGTCTTGCGATACGTTTTTTTATAACTTAAGCGTACTAATGGGCATTCATCGTATTGATGTCATTATGCGCGAATTTGGTTTTGGTCAACATACGGGCATTGGCCTAGATGGAGAATTACCCGGCCTGGTTGCTAGCCCCGAATGGAAATGGCGAACCAAAGGTCAACACTGGTACACAGGAGACACCATTATTTCAGGCATTGGCCAAGGATTTATGCTCGCAACTCCCTTACAATTAGCAGCTGCTACTGCAGCGCTTTCTGAACATGGCAAAAGATATCGTCCTAACTTACTGATGGCCTACAAACCCCCGGGTGGCATAAAAACGGATGTACCCGCAACAGCTGAAACACCGGTTGAATTACACGATCCACAAGCCTGGCGCGTTGTGATTCAAGCAATGCAAGACGTTATCTCAAAACCTAATGGCAATGCCTACAGTTTTGGCCACACGAGTTACACTATTGCCGCAAAAACAGGAACGGCTCAGGTCAGGCCCATCAAATATCGCTATGTACCCCAATATAAATTACCCCTACGTTTGCGCAATGACTCCTTATTTATTGCTTTTGCACCTGTCAATCACCCTGAAATTGCTATCGCCGTGGTGGTGGAACATGATCCAGGCAGCTCTGTCAGTGTGGGTCGCAAAGTCATGAATGCTTATTTTAACCCGAGTAAAACGAATGCAAAGCCTAAAAAGCAGCTATCGCAACAAAGCCAGCCGACAGCTTAATCGCAGTCTCTGGCAAAAACTGCACCTAGACCCACCCCTATTAGGCAGCCTTGCTGTGTTGCTAGCGGTTGGATTATTTATACTCTACAGCGCGGGCAATGAAAATTTTGGGCTGATTACCCGCCAGCTTACACATATTTTTGCCGCTGTTGCGGTGATGATTATCTGCGCGCAAATCCCACCACGTCGCTATTATCAATGGGCACCTTGGCTGTTTATCATCAGTCTATTATTCTTAATCGCCGTGCTGGTTGTCGGCCACCTCAGCAAGGGCGCCGTGCGTTGGTTAAATCTAGGTTTATTTCGCTTTCAACCATCAGAAATTATGCAAATTGCGATGCCGATGGCACTGGCCTGGTTTTTTGGCGACAAAGCACTTCCCCCTAATAAGAAAATGATTCTATTGAGTTTGTTGGTCATTAGTGTCCCAACTTTATTAGTTGCCAAAGAGCCAGATTTAGGTACAGCATTGATTATTGCCTGTGGTGGGATATTTGTGTTGTTTTTAGCGGGCATGCGTTGGCGATATATCATCAGCTTTTTTGCCTTACTCACCGCCAGCACTCCCATACTTTGGCATTTTATGCATGGATATCAGCGTGAACGAGTACTCACCTTTTTCAACCCGGAACGTGATCCTTTAGGTGCGGGTTATCATATTATTCAGTCTAAAATCGCGATTGGTTCAGGCGGCTTTTTTGGTGAAGGCTGGCTGAACGGCAGCCAATCACACCTGCATTTTTTACCTGAACATGCCACCGATTTTATTTTTGGCGTTATCGGTGAAGAACTTGGTTTCTTAGGCGCATTGTTGCTAATCATTTTATTTTTAGTCATTTTTGCACGTGGCTTATTCATTAGTAGCCAAGCTCAAGATACGTTTTCACGCTTGCTCTCAGGCAGCCTGATTCTCACTTTCTTCATATCATTGTTTGTCAATATCGGAATGGTCACCGGCATTTTGCCTGTGGTTGGCCTACCTCTGCCACTGATCAGCTATGGCGGCACTTCTATGGTGACCATTATGGCAAGCTTTGGTATAATAATGTCCATTCACAGTCACAGGAAATTACTGGGAAGCTAATAAATACTCTAAGGACAATCACATGAAACGAATTTTAGCCCTAATACTCATCGCTTTTTTTACCACCAGCGTGTTCGCAAGCACTCCGCTTGTAAAGCAACCGGCGGTGCAAACCTATATTAAAGAAATGGTCAAGCAACATCATTTTGATAAAGCAAAACTCGAAAAATTATTTGCTCAAGTTAAAATTGATCAAACCGTTTTAAAGAAAATTAAATCACCCTATGAAGCAAAACCTTGGTATCAATACAAACGTCTTTTTCTCTCACAAAAAGTGATTAATCACGGTGTGAAATTTTGGCAAGAAAACAAGAAAACATTAGACCGAGCAGAAAAACAATTTGGTGTTCCTGCCGATATTATAGTCAGCATTATCGGAACCGAAACACGATTCGGCAAACATACCGGCAACTTTAACGCTATTGATGCATTATCAACATTGGCATTTGCCTACCCGCCACGACAAAAGTTTTTTAAAAAAGAGCTAACCAGCTTTCTCATCTTAGCCAGAGATCAACATTGGAACCCATTAACTGTAAAAAGCTCATATGCTGGCGCCCTGGGCTTACCCCAATTTATGCCGAGTAGTTATATTCATTATGCTGTCGATTTCAATAATAATGGCAAGAAAAACTTATTAAGTAGTAATGCCGACGTGATCGGTAGCATAGCAAACTATCTCAAAAAAAATGGCTGGAAAAAGGGAAAAACAATTGCAGCTCCAGCGACCATCAGCGGAAAACGCTACTCGAAGTTAGCTGACAAAGGACTCAAACCAACATTACGCCTAAACCAATTGGCCAAAGATGGTATTAAAGTTGCTAAGCCTGTAGATAACAATCCAAAAGCGGCACTACTCAGCTTTTACAATAGCAAAACAAGCAAACAATATTGGTTAACCTTTAATAATTTCTATACGATTACGCGGTATAACAAGAGCAAAAAATATGCCATGGTTGTTTATCAGTTAGCGCAGGATATCCAAAATCAATTCAACACTTAGTGGCTAACCGTCCAACAAACCCCATTTTTTCAGGACGAATTTTGCAACTTTTTCGGTCAAAGGCTTAGTAAACAGGTCTTGCATACCAGCCTGCAAACAGCGTTCACGCTCTTGATCTGTCATATGACCTGTCAATGCTATGATAGGTAATTTCTTTAACTTTTGATTCTCACTCTGCCTCAGTTGTTTAGTAATTTCAAATCCATCCATATCAGGTAGGCCAATATCCATATAAATCAAATCAAAATTTCCGCTGTTAGCTTTCTTTATAGCATCTGAACCGGTATTAGATATTTCAACAGTACAACCAAGATTGGTCAGCAAGTTTGCTGCCATTTTTGCAGCTAGCGGATGGTCTTCTATCAACATGATACGTAAATTAGATAACTGAGTAGTTTGCTTATCAGATAATGGCGTATCAAATGCGCCGGCGTGTAAATTGATGGCTTTCCCAGTATTAATACCGACAGGGATAGAGACACAAAACCTTGCTCCTTCACCCACCTGACTCTCCAATGTAATGGTGCCATTCATCGCATCCAAGTACTGTTTAACCATATAAAGCCCCAAGCCAGAGCCCTTATAGATGCCTTGATAAGAAGGCGTTAGACGCGAAAAATTCTCAAATATAACAGTAAATTTATCTTTTGGAATACCAATGCCGGTATCCTCAACGATAAGTTTCAATATATGTTGATTTTTATCATCTTGCTTTAATGAAACACTGATAGTCACATCACCCGACTGAGTGAATTTAAATGAATTACTTAAAAGGTTTAATAATATTCGGTTTAAACAAATACGATTCCCAACAATATATTGAGGAACATTTGGATCAATATGGGTGGTAAAGTTAATTTTCTTTTCATATGCTGTGGGCTCAAGCAAGTTAGTATTGTGTTTAATCAATGCATATAAGTCGAAATCATATTCAGAATATTTAATTTTTCCTGACTCAATTTCCACCACTTCGAGAATTTCATTAAATAATATCAGCAGCTCCTCACTAGCCGCAATTAACATCCGCGCATGATCTTGTCCAACAGTACTCTCTGTATTTCTCGCTAAGCTTTGTGCCAAACCCAAGATGCCTGTCATTGGTGTGCGGATATCATGGCTCATATTTGCTATAAACTCAGTTTTGGCCTGGTTTGCTGCTTCCACCTGTTTTTTCTCTATATTCAGCTTTCTTTGCAATTCAACTTGAGCGGTAATATCAATTGAGTTTCCAATAACACCAACAATATTATCCTTATCATCACGCATAGGAATTTTAACAACAGTAAAAAAACGTTTGCCTTTATTTTTAATCGCAACCTCTTCTTCCAATCTAACCAATTGCCCTGTTCGCATGACGAGACTGTCATGCTGTAATAGCTGTTTGGCTTGATCTGGCCATAAATCAAAGTCCGTTTTACCGACAAGCGCATTTCTTGTCAATTCAAGCGTTTGGAGCAACGCATCATTACAACCCAAGTAGTGACCATCTTTGTCTTTCCAATAGAAGTTCCCTGGCATTAAACTTGAGATGGCGGCAAGATAGTCAAGAAAACTCTGCATTGATGTATTGCTACTATCAGACTGTTGAGCGTCTCGAAATAACATCCAACCAATTACTTCACCCTCCGTATTTTTAATTTTATCCGCATCCCACTGGTCTGCATTGATACTTTTAGGCTTAGGAGCGTCTGAATTTGCTAGAATTTTAATAACAGTGTTGAAGTTTTTTCGGTCTATTTGTGTGTTTATAAAAGCCAGAAAGTTTTTGTTAATAAGATTATCCCTATCCCATTCATAGTAATGTAATACAGCACTAGTCACATCTAATATATCGTAATTTGCATCAAGGCAAATCATAAAATCAGCTGATCGACTAAATAAAACACCAAGATAGGCCGTCAAATGATTTTGACCTGCTACAGAACGTATACTCTGGTCTGCCACTACTTCGACCCTCTACAGTGAAATTAGCACTATTTTACCACCTGTGCATCAGGCCTTGCAATTAACTCACAATATATATTACCATTCAGTAACTATGTCAAAGCAATGTATCGCAATAACGGGCGCCAGCTCGGGAATAGGTAAAGCCGTAGCCCGTGTCTTTTTTGAGCACGACTACCCGCTACTGTTACTTTCTAGACAAACTGAACATTTAACTGAATTCCACCATGACAATGTCTTAATCAAGAACGTTGATATTACTCAACTCGATGAGTACAAAGATGCCATACAAACAGCCGAACAAAAGTTAGGTCAAATTGACTGCCTCATTAACAATGCCGGGATTCTAAATGTTGACCCAATAGCAGTACAAAAGCCTAATGATTGGCAAGAAATGATCAATGTCAATTTAATGGGAACAATTAATGGCATTTCTCTTGTCACAAATAAAATGATTAAGAAACAAAAAGGTACAATTGTTAATATCAGCTCAATAGCAGGAAAACAGCCCTATCCAAATTTAGCCGTCTATGCTGCAACAAAATATGCCATTCAAGGACTCTCAGACTCCATACGAAAAGAGCTTGCAACAAGCAACATCAGAGTAATAACGATTATCCCTGGCTATACCGAGACAGCACTTTATGACAATATTCAGAATACAGGCATTAAGCAATCATTTGACACACTAAAAAACTCATTAGGCAAAGTTCTGTCGCCCTCCGATGTTGCCAATATTATATTTAACTCATACCAACTTCCACAACATGTCTGTATTCAAGAAATCACTATAACTCCAACAAAACAGACATAAGCTTACGCCGCCTCCAGCATCCCGCTTTGTTCAAATATTAATGAACCAAAATAGCTCTGCAATAGATCTCCATCAATCTTTGGATATATAATGCCCAATTCATGTAATATAGAGATTGTATTGTTTTGCACAACATTATCAGTCATATCGGGGTGTTGAAAACGATTAGAAGTCTCATCCAAATAGAGGGAGACAAATGGCATCAAAGCATTATCTTTTGGTAACTTCATAAGATAGTTTTCTAACCATTGCTTTAAAGTGATTAACTTAATATCGCAACCCCTATCATTAAACCATGTAATTAAATCAATCCATTTCACGCTATTAATGTTGGTAAGATTATGAATATTGCTAGCACCACCATATGACGTAATTTCAACAATAGCCTTTGCAACAAAATCTACTGGGAGGAACCGAAGATCACAATCCCAGCAAGGAGCAACACCTAATTGCACACAGCTTTGAATCAAAGACATTAAGTGGTTATTTTTCTGATATATTCCTGAATCTGTAGCACCCAACATCCACCCAGGCCTAAAAATATTAACTTCCAGTCCAGCTTGCAATGCTTTCCTGAGCAAATACTCTGCAACCCATTTAGACTGCGAATAACCATCAGGTAATGCATATAACTCATCAATCGACTGCGGCCAAGATTCCAATATAACCATATCTCTATTCAATGGCATGACCGCCGACAAAGTTGATATATAATTAATTTTTTTCCGTCTACCTGTCGTAGAGAACTTGATAATTTCTTTAACACTTTCAACATTTGTTTGACGGATTGATTGATAGTCATAAATATGATTTACAATAGCTGCAACATGAAGCACTTCTGTAATTTCTGTTAACAAAAATTGGTAGTCATCATTTTTAAGCCCTAGATTTACTTCATCTAAATCCCCCACAACTACACGCACATGCTTTTTCATTTTAGAATAAAAGCTTGGCATCCACTGGCTAAAACCGTTAAACACATTATTAAATTTAGGAAGGCTATCCTCACGAACCAAACAGTATATTGTTGAATCTGTATTATTTAGCAATTGATTTAAAATATGGGCTCCTAGAAATCCGGTCGAACCAGTTAATAAAATATTTTTATCAGATGTTCTCTCATTCCCAAGATTTTTATCAAGCGCAACTTCATATGACATGTCTTTGAGAATCAAGCCCAAATCACCTGCTTGCTGAGTAATCGAAAGCTCATCATAATGCGCCATCTTCTCTTCAATACATTTATATAAAAAATCTATTGTTGGGCTTTTTAGAAACTCAGCTATCTCAATATTAATTTTAAACTCTTTCCAAACTTCAAATATCACAGATCCAATATTGATTGAGTCCCCTCCAATATCAAAGAAATCGTCCCTCATTCTAATATTGTTATGCCTCAAAACTTTGGACCATGTATTAATAAGCTTCCTCACCATGTCGTGATTTTTATACTGTTTTGAACAAGCGATGAGCGGTGTGGCAAACCTCTCTTTAATCAGCATGATTTCTTCTTTATTAATTTTCCCATTTTGATTGAGCGGTATCTCATTCAAAATGACAAAATGGATGGGCATCATAAACTCAGGTATATAACTCTTTAAACTCTTAACCAGTGTTTCCTGTATTCGCCCTTTGTCACAATATGAACTTACCAATATAAATGCAACTATATTTTTGCCGTACTCAGAAACCTCTGCAACAATACAGCATTCTTCAATATCGTCATGCTCAAGTATATATGCTTGAACAACATCTAAATCGACCCTAAAACCCCGTATTTTAACTTGACTATCATTACGTCCTACAAAGTCTAAGTTTCCATCAGGCAACCAACAAACCAAATCGCCGGTATTATACAAACGCTCAGTCGACACACCATTGTTAAAGATAACTTTATCTAGAAATTTCTCAGATGTAAGCTTTGGCATATTTAAATAACCTTTTGCCAAACCAATACCACCAACATACAGCTCACCAACCATCCCAACAGGGACTGGATTTTGGAACTTGTCCAACACATAAACCACGGTATTATTGATCGGCTTACCAATTGGCACACTGTGTCTATAATAGGTAGCTTTATCAACCTTATAAACAACGCTAAAGGTCGTATTCTCTGACGGTCCATATCCATTCAATAATGTACAATCAGAATGAGTAAGATAGTAGTTTGCATTATTTATTCTATCACTGTTAAGTGTATCGCCACCAACCAGGAGATATCGCAATGAGTTATACATTGATGGCAATATATTAGTTAACCTATCGAACAATCTTGCTGTAAGCCAAAGCACTGATATTTTAGAGGTGATAAGCGCATCTTTTAAAGCATAAGCATTGAGCAATATTTTATTGTCTAATAATACAGATGTTGCTCCATTAAGTAACGCGCCCCAAATATTGAATGTCGATGCATCAAACGCAATACTCGCAGATTGAGCAATATTATCGTCTGCACTAAGATTAATATAATCTGGGTTCACAACTAATCGAATAATAGACTGTTGCCTGACAATAATACCTTTCGGCATGCCTGTTGATCCAGAGGTATACATGATGCTTGCAACCTCATCTAGTTCATTCTCAGTCTTAAGCACATTGCAACTTTCTTTAGAAATAACTGCTTCACTTGCAACATAGTTTACAACATGCACAATGCGCGTACTGAGCGCAACCAGTTTTCTCATCCGTACACTAGTTTCTTCATCACTTGTTAATATAATATGCGCTTTAGTATCTTTCAGAACGTATTTGAGCAAACGATTTGGGTAGCCTGACAGTAATGGGACATAAAAGCAATTTGCTTTTAATACCGCCAAAATACTAATAATAGCTTCAATTTGATTACCCATAATAATACACACAGCAGAATGCTCAACCAAGCCATTAGATTTTAGATATCGCGCTAATTGATTTGAGCGCTCATCCAATTCTTTATACGAAATCGATTGATTATTATGAATAATAGCTTTTTTAGATGGATATTTTGCCAAGCTGGCCGCAAACAAATCGACAATTGACTCATCTACTTTTGCGCATGAATGTACATTACTCCATTCAAACAACACCTTATCTTGCTCATCATTATTCAATAAGCAAAGTGACTTTACTGGCTGGTGCAAGTTCTCTATAACTGCATTTACTAGTGTCTCAATATGATGCTTGATCAGTTTAGCGTATGTAACATCACTGCAACCAACATTACCAGGCGCCTTAATTTCAATGGTTTTTTGTTGCAATCCTATCTTAAAAAAGGTATCTGCATTTGCTTTATTATAGTGCTTAAATCCTACTGGATCATTACCATCACACTGAATATATATCATGGGCAAATCAACTGTTTTCTTAAGCTTTTTATATCGCTGGAATATTTCAGCGCTATAAGTCTGGTGTTTCTTTAATTTGCTTAGTAAACCAACCAACTTAACAGCTGCTGTTTGCAAGGTATCACCAGGACTTAATTGGACCGTTAGTGGTACATAATTGCTATAGCAGCCACCATTATCATTATTCAGCTCTAGCCCATAAGCTGTAGATTCCAACATTACTGAAATAGCTGAATATTGATTATGTTTGTAGAAATATATTGATATCAGTAGTATGAAAAAGTTTTTTATGTCTAGATTAATATTATTTTTCTTGAATAATGCCTCTAGTTTATCAACATAAATACCGTAATCTAGCTCTTCAACATTAACTAAATTGCCGTCTTTTGAGTCATGCATAGATGAAAATAGCACATCACTTGGCTTAAAATTTTTCCATTGCCGCACCCAAAATCCTTCACTAGTAATATATTTACTTGATAAGGCAGCTGCATTTTCGAGCTTGGACACATCTGCATAGAGGCTTTTACCATTTGTTATGTTAAATTCTTCAATCATAGCCTGCAATGTCAGGGGGCCGCCATTATACCAACATACAGATTCCAATCTTATGTCATAAGTTGTTGTACTGACCAAAACAGCATTTGCCTCAATTCCAACAATAGTCCCTGGCGAACATGTAGATTCAATATCACTTGGTGACATTTTTTCAATAATTAAAACTTGAGCATCTATGATAAACTTAGGTGAAGTCAGTGTGTTATCATAGTCATGAAAATTCAACCCCCGACCCAACCTGAAAATACTTTCTGCCGTCGAGTTCCAATCAATAAAACCATTCAATTTAACCATCTCATGCGCAAAGTAATACGTTCTTTTTGCAAGATTTTGCTTTTTAGGTTTAATTTTTCCGTCAACCAGGCGTGTTAGAAATTCTTCAAATGTTTTGTCTGCAAGCTCGTGACATCGAATATTGAGGCTTATTGATGTGTCGCTAGGCAGCACATCAAGTTTTTTTTGAAAAAGAATATCACCTGTATCAATCCCATCCTCAACAAGGTGCCATGTGAAACCATGCCTTTTTTCATGATTCAAAATAGACCATGACGTGCCATTTCTTCCCGCATATTTCGGCAATAATGTGTTGTGATAGTTGATTGGGTATTTTAATGGTAGACGAATAATCCGTTCAGGGAGAATAACTGGATTCAATATACTAAATAAGTATTCAAAATTGCTGTCCATGCTGTCCAAGCTGAGGATCTTCTCGGTTGGATAGTTTTTAACTTTATGTTTATTACACCAAGCAATAATATACGGATCACTAGAAAAGATGCCACGCACTTCAAAATTATTTTTCAGTAGCTTTTCAGCACAACTTATAAGCAGCCTATCTGCGCCAACGATATAGCAACGCCTATCACTCGGCACACATTTCATTTCGACATCCTTTGTTCAACTCGACTTCTCCGGATCATTTAAGTGAAGCTTTTATTTTCAAAGATAGTACGCCTAATCAATACGTAGTTCAATAGCATACAGCCCTTTGCTAGTTGTTACATTACAACATCCTCGCTACTCCAATGAGCCCGCGGGCTGGTGTAGAAAAACTTAGATAGACGGGGCCATGGATTTTCTGGCAAACTACTGGCCTGATTCATCTCTTGGAGCTCGAATTATGCTTTGCAGATTCCCACCCATAAATGGCTTGATATGCCCGTGTTAAATATCACAACCACAGAGAATATTGATGTTTTTTTTAAAGCAGCACTTGATAACTCAAACGAGGTCACTATCTGCCTAGATAATAAACTAAATATTATCTGGATGAATAAAAAATCTGAATCCTTATTCGGCTGGTATGCAAATGAGGTAGAGAACAAAAATTTTGTTAAACTATGCGAACAATATCAATACTCAAACCCCATCACTAAAGAGCTCAACATTGCAAAATGCCGCCAGCCTCTTTTAGGGCTTAGAACAAGCTTTACCCGCAAAGAATTAAAAACAACCGAGCTATCTTGGGATATCATACCAATCTTAGGAGGCAAGTTCTCAATAAATGGGTTCGTACTCATTGGACATATCTTGCCAGATAAAATTAGCGCAAAACCTGTTTTAGAATCTTCAAATCAGTTTTTTGACAACCTCATTGCACACCTTCCCGGCTTTGTATTTTGGAAAGATCGAGAATCAAAATACAAAGGCTGTAACAAAAAAACTCAGGAGTTGTTTGGACTTGAAAAACGTGAAGACATCATCGATAAAACAGATTTTGATTTTCCTTGGTCAAAGAAAATAGCGGAAAGATTCCGCGATGATGATCATGCCGTCATTGTCACTGGTGAATCCATAGAAAATGCTACTGAGCGCCTACCCATGCCTGACGGTAACTTTTGCGAAGTTCTTACAACCAAAGTGCCACTCTTTGATAGTGATAATAATATTATCGGCATATTGGGTACTTTCACTGATATAACAGAACAAAAACGCACGGATGCTAAACTTGCTCAAGCTGAAGAAAGACAACGACGCGCTGAGCTCTCAAGCCGTGCTAAGTCAAATTTTCTTGCCACCATGAGTCATGAACTGCGAACACCTTTACATGCAGTCATCGGCATGACACAAATACTTCATAAAGATAAAAACCTTGTTAGAGCAAATAAACGCTACCTTGATATTATTTTAGAATCCAGCCAAACGCTATTAGCACTGATAGAGGATGTTTTAAATTTTGCAAAATTAGAGGCCGGAAAACTTGAACTGGTGCTTGCACCCTTTAATCTTAAACACCTTATTACTAAAGTTAGCGTAAGCATGGATCATCAGCTTGAAGGAAAACCTGTCAAACTAGTCATACGCTATCAGGAATCGATTCCACAATATGTCATAGGTGATCAACAGAAGATAAGACAAATATTAACAAACTTACTCAGTAATGCTATCAAGTTTACCAACAAAGGCACAATTAAAATTAAAGTTAGTTACCAACAAAAAACAACAAAAGGCGGCAGCTTTAAAATCTCTGTTGAAGATACTGGCATTGGCATTGAAGATGATAAGCAAACCTATATTTTTGACCGCTTCGCACAAGTTGAATCTCAGTATACCCGCCGCTACCCTGGCACAGGACTTGGCCTGTCTATATGCAAACACCTGGTAGAAGCAATGGGCGGTGCTATTAGCGTTGAAAGTCAATTCAACGAAGGTTCGAAATTTTCTTTTTATTTACCACTAAAAGTAACAGAGAAACCCGTTGCGCCAACTAAACAAATTGAAACGACACTCACTTACAATAATGACTTAAAAGATCTTAATTATCGCATATTGGTTGTCGAAGACAATAACCTTAATCAAGCGGTAATCAGGCATATGCTAGAAGCTCTAAATTGCTCAGTTGACATCGCTAGCAATTCCGCAAATGCTCTAGATCTTTTGAAAAGAAATATCTACAACCTGGCATTTATTGACATTGGCTTGCCTGACATCAGCGGAATTGATCTAACAAAACAAATTGTTAAGCAAGGTTTAAATAAACATGGCATGCCAATAATTGCACTTACTGCACATATGCTGGAAGAAGACACCCACAACTGTATTGATGCTGGAATGGACGAAGTTATGACGAAACCCTTAATGGAAGAAGACCTCACCCAAATAATCGCGAAATATAAAAATAAAGTATTAGTTACTCAATAATGCTTAATTTATTTGACAAAGCATTACGCGCCCACCAAACAGGTCAATTTGAGAAGGCCTTACCACTTTACAAACAATTGCTTGATGAAAACCCAAACAATGCTGATGTGTTACATTTGCTTGGCATACTCTACGCACAGCAAAAAGACTATCAGTTGGCAAAGGAGCATATGGAAAAGGCGATTGCAATTATGCCAAATAGCCCAAGTTTTCACAACAATCTAGGTAATGTTCTAAAGCATCTTGAGCAGCATAGTGATGCCATTAAACACTTTCAACGAAGCATTGAGTTGCAACCAAACAATGCACAAGCACTTAATAACCTTGGCAGTCTATACTACAAGAAAAATGCGCTAGATGATGCGATCCAATATTACCAATCAGCATTACATTTACAACCTGATTATATTGATGCCGAATTTAATTTAGGTAATGCCTATCTTGCGCAAGACAAACAAGATCAAGCTAAGCTTTGTTTTGAAAAAGTCCTTAACATACAGCCGAATCATGCAGAGGCTCACGCATATCTTGGACAAATCTACCAGCAACAAGAACAACTAGATGAAGCCATTATTCATTACAGCGCATCCATCAAAGAACAACCTGAACATAGCGAAAGCCATCATGGTCTTGCAACCATATTTATCTTGCAAAGCAAACTTGATGACGCCATTAAAGAGTTTTTAACAACACTAAAATTAAACCCAGAGCACCCCGAAGCTTCACATAATTTAGCTAGCGTCTACTTGCAACAAAACCGTCCCGAGCAAGCACTAAAATATTATTTACAACAACTACAAAACGAGCCAAACTGCGATACCTATTACAATATTGGCGTTATTTTTATGTACCAAGATCGCCATGATGACGCCATTTCATATTTACTCAAAGCCCTAAAACTTGACCCTGAATATACTGATGTACACATTAATCTTGCGACCACCTATTTAAAAAAAGCCGACTATCAATCAGCTATAACCCATTATAAAGAAGCACTAAAGCAGCAACCGGATAATCAAGAAATCACTTATATCTTGACTGCTTTAGAACAAAAAGAAACACCAAAGGAAGCGCCCGTCGAATATGTCAAACACCTATTCGACCAATACGCGCCCTACTTTGACAAACATCTAACTGAATTCCTTCATTACAAAGCCCCTCAATTACTATTTGAGGCTGTAACAAATCTATCCGAAAAAGATATAACCGATTGGAAAATTTTAGATTTGGGCTGCGGCACAGGTTTATGCGCACCTTTATTTATCGACATGGCTAAAGAATTAATTGGTATTGACATTTCACCAAAGATGGTTGAGATCGCCAAACAAAAAAACATTTACACTATTGTTGAGATACTTGACATTAATGCCGCATTAGATAAACACCCTCACTGCGATTTAATTCTAGCTGCCGATGTGTTTGGTTATACCGGCGACTTAAGCGAAGTTTTTAGCAATATCCCCAAAGCGTTAAATCCTAATGGACTATTTACATTCACAATAGAAACAAGTGACGCCGCCGACTACACCTTACAAAAGTCTGTACGTTATACGCACTCAAAAATATATATTGAAAAGCTTGCTTCTAAAAATAATCTAAGTATTGTTTATTGTGAGAAGGTTACGTTGAGAACCCAAAACGAAAAACCGGTGCTTGGATTGGTTTTTGTGCTATCTAGCCAGAAAGAACACGCGGCCAACGCTCAAACTCAGACTCGCAGTTCTGCGGTTCAATAACGGCTACATACACACGCAATTCTCTATCATAACGCATCAAAACGCCTTGCAAATATTGCCCTTCCGTTACAGGAAACCAACGGTCACGGTTCTCAAAATCTTTTTCCATAAATTGTTGTACGTTAACTTTCACAGGCTTTGGAAAATAGCTGTCCCAACGACCACCATAAATATCGGTTAGTTTTACCCAACCACCTAAAGGCAAATTTCCTGGTTGGCAGCTTCTTCGCCCCCAAGCAACTAACTTATTGTCACCACCCCACTGCAAAACGGGCAACCGCGCACTGGAGTTTGGGAAATATATTTTTACCAATTTCGCATATTGGTTTTTGTATATTATTGCTAAACACATAGATATCTACCTAAAGGGGTCAAAGGGGGCAATAAAGGGGTCAGACCTTAACTCGTAACTCAGGTATGCTATGCATACCTGCCATAGCATACCTGAGTTACGAGTTAAGGTCTGACCCCTTTATTGAGTTACGAGTTAAGGTCTGACCCCTTTGACCCCTTTAGATTGTTTGCCGATGCCCGGTGGGTTTCCAGGCTGGTGCGATTACATTCGGCATTTTGGATCGCTCCAACAGTGCTGCTGGGGACAAGGTGAAATGACCGAAGCGCTGATTGATATAATCCATCACCTGATTCAGTTTAATGCGTTGCTCATCAATCGTGGCAAACATATCCTGCTGTTGCTTAGCTGGTCGTGGGTCCAGCGCTGTCACTTGCACTTGCATGACAACTTCCCCATGCCAACATTCGTTTAACATATCTAAACAAAGGTCATAAATCACTGCACCATCATCCGTCGGCGCCATGTGTTTATATTTATCACCCAACCAGCCCAACTGAGCACTACGCAGCCCCACAGAGAAACATTGAGCTTGTAACTTATTACACCGCAGTCTACTGGCCAGCCTTTCACTCATATGCTGCAAATAAATTTTAACCACGCGCTCATCACGCATTTTGGGGGGCAATACTTTACCATGCCCCATCGATTTAGCCGCTGGAATGCTCATGTGCACAGGGTCAGGGTCTTCTCCTTGACACATATACCAAAT
>SDBT01003439.1_pt1 | contig 27389 bp, 42 predicted proteins | sample 2277101 | NCBI WGS metagenome assembly SDBT01 (sample SAMN10404973, study PRJNA504765) | marine sediment metagenome | isolation source: marine sediment core GS10_PC15, 103 cmbsf | place: Arctic Ocean: Southern Knipovich Ridge | collected 2010 | reverse complement strand
TCTCAGATCTAAGCAAAAAGCCCCACTTCATCAGCTTTGTTCGACTTGGAGCCGTCGGTGCCTCCAGCAAAGTTCCCAGAAGAATCTTGTGTCGCCTAAACATTAGGTCGAATTCCCTCACCAAGTAAGACTTAAGCAAAAGGAGGAACGTAATATCCCTCTTCTCATATCTATTGAATATTACTCAGTAGATGGTATTCCAACAAGTAGGGATTATCTTGTCAACCATCCTCATGCATCTGGCTGACTGAAACGCCGGCGTATTCCTCTCGCTCGACCGCATCTCCAAAGAGGAGATCGCCTATCCCATCCCGCTCGAACAGATACATGGCATGGGTGGCTTCTGAGGGATCGATATCCGCCACCAGCAACTCCTCCCGTCTCAACTCGGACGCCACCCGCAGGGTCCCATCCGGACCCACCACCAGCGAGCGGCAATTCTGGTACTCGATCGAGATATTGGCCGAGATGAAGAACACCGTGTTCTCGGCGGCCCGCGTCACCACCATAGCCTCATGGACGGGGACCTTCCATTCGGTGCCGGGTCGAGTGGTATTGTTCTGAGGATGGAAGATGATCTGCGCTCCCTTGGACACGCACTCGCGGGTGGTATGGGGGAATCGGAAGCCCTCGAAACAGATCACCACGCCGCAGGGCACCCCTTTCAGCCGCCACACGCCGAAACCTGACCCCGCGGTGTAGGCCTTGGCATCCAAGGGCGTCAGGATCGTCTTGGCGTGGGCCCCCACCACTTCTCCCGCCTCATCTATGATCGCCACGCTGTTGAGGGGCTTCTTTCCGGGGACAGGGATCTCGGTTCCCAGAATACAGGCTATGCCCAGCTCGCCGCAGCGTTCCGCCACCGCCTGGGTGCACTCTGCCAGCCTCTCAGCCTGGACGGGGGCATCGTGAGCTGTGATATCGGCCCGATAGCCTGGAATCTGGGCCTCGGGGAAACACAGGATATCCACCTGAGCATCGCCTGCCCTCTCCAGATACTCCATGACCTTCCGGAAGTTGGCTTCCAGGTCGTCGATCTGGGGAACCTGAGCGACCCCAATTCGAATGGTGCCCATAGATCCTCTTTCCTCCCTTTGCATCCACACTTAACCCGCGAGCTAATGAACGCCAAAGAAATGAGGCACGATGAAGATCAATTCCAGCGCCTCGTACACTGCCGACACCGCCAGAAGGACCGCCACCAGCAAGTACAAGCGCGCGGTTCGACGCAGCCCGGCCAAATAGCCTTCCCAGTGAGTCCGGACGTCCGCGCTCCTAGGCCTCAGGAAGGCCATCCCCTGAACCCAGACGGCCAGCATCGCCACGATGTAGGCTTGGCCCTCCAGGAGAAGAGTCAAAGAGTGGGGAATCATGGGACCTGCCAGTTCCGGATGCGAGGGAGACAGGATCAACCCCCAGGTGAAGGCTCGATAGATGCCCATGAGGAGACCCACAAAGGGGATGATGAAAGAGGGCAAGGTCAACGAAAGGAAGCTCCCGGCTAGTAAGTTGACACCAAAGGTCAGAACCGCAGCCAGGAGAACATCCCCGTCGATGTAGGCAGCACCCACCAGGGCAAGAGGCCCTTGCAGGAACGCCTCCCCCACCGCCTCGATCAGGAGTTCCTGCAACTCCGGATTGAAGGCGGCGAAGACGGCACCCACGACCACCAAACCGTAGTAGACGACGTTGAGGGCCACGTAGGCACCAGCGTGCTCGCGCGCCAAGCCCCAGGTCGCCCGCAAAGTTCGAAACCCGTCCACAAGTCCCTCATCGGCCCAGGGTCACCGCCGAAGCCTACTCGATGGTAAACTGTCCCCTTCGCTGCACCTTCCCATCCAGGGAAAGGACCAGTTCATAATCCCCTCGAGGCCAGCCGTCCTGGTACTGAATGAAGATCCAAGCGGTTCCCGCCGTGTCCCAGGCCCAGTCCTTGGCTATAACGATGGCCTCATCCTCGTCCCCATCTCGGACCCATCGCTGGGTCCACTCCACGTCAGCGGACACATCCGAGTAGGTGAACACCGCATAGACGCGGGTGTTGCTCGCCGGGAACTCGGTTCCGGGGTTCACCGGCCTCGGCGGTTCATACCCCAGATCCACATCCTCGCAGAAGATTATCTCGCCGAACAGATCTCCTTCGGAGGCCGGGGTGGCAGTTTCCTCCCCTTCCTCCGCAGGGGTGGGCGTCCGCCGCAATACTGGAGTAGGTGAGGGAGCCTTGGTTGCCGTGGCTGTGGCATCCGCTTCCCCCTCCTCTGGCGCCAGCGTGGGCGAGGGGGCGGCAACAGGTTCCGCTTGTCCCCCTCCGATGAACGGCAGATTGGAGCATCCAGATGCCAGAAGTAAAATGACCGGCAGAGAAACCAGCAAAAACAACCCCTTGCACCCTTTCACCCTCAACCCCCTCCTTCCACTAATATGCATATCCTATCAACAAAGTCGGCTCCGAAAACCCTCGGATCGCCCGCCATTATACCGTTTTACACGCGCCTTAGGAAACCGCTTGTCAAAAACTCGATAGATTGATACACTGCAGAAGCAGCTACGGCCACCCGGACGGCCAGGAAACGAACGGCGAGAAAGGGGAGCGTCAAATGCCTGGGACCTACCGATGCCCTAAGGGCGGCAAGCATGAATGGGTAAAGGGCGTGACCAAAGAGGGCGTGAAATACAAGAAATGCAAGAAATGCGGGCAGAAGAAGCCGATTTGATGGCCTCGCCGTTGCCTAACTCCTGAAGCCTGGGTAGGGAGCTCGGTTTTTTCCTGCCCGGACGGCTCCTCGTCCTAAGCCTCTCAGCGATCGCGTTCACAGGCTCAGGGAATCCACTACCCACTCCAGCACGAACAGGATCACCACGAACCCTAGAAAAAGCGAGACGAAAAACATGCCTGATCCTCCTGTTGGTATTAGAACAAAAGTTCTATATCCTTAATATAGCACGTTTGTTCTAGCCCGTCAAGGCATCTCACCTTAAAGATGCAACTCGTGCGGCGGAGGAGCAGGAAACCCGAGGGGACCGAGCGCGGTCTGCCATCGAGCGTCTCAGGATATGTCCTTGACTATAGAAAATTCGGGGGACATGAGCCCCACTGGCTCGATCGGGCTATTGACGATCCCTACGTTCGCGTGCACGCTACAGATAACCAAAGTGACTCAAGAACTGGGGGTAGCCCTCAGCATGAGAGCGATAGCCGGAGAGCCCCCGCAAAGCCGGAGAAGCGCTGATCCGGCCAGGTCGAGGAAACCCCTATGCAGCTTGCTGGCCCTCATGACGGTCGCTCTTGCTCTGTCCGTGCCGGCCAGCTGGGCCGCCTCCGATCACGCCGTCGAGGTGGAGAACTCGGCTGCCCGGTCCGCGATCTATCTCTCTCCGAACTGCTTGATCCCCATCCCACTAGCATCCCCCCTGCCCTTCGGGTTGACCGGCAGCGCAGCCGCCCACGTGCCCGAAAGACATCGGGTCTATCTATTCGGAGGAATGAGCACAGATGGAGCGCGGTCCGACATATTGGAGGTCAACACCGACACCTTCGTAGCGACCCTCCTCCCTGTAGAGCTCGCCGAGCCGCTCTCCCTAGCTTCGGCAGCCTACGCGCCATCTCGAGAGAAGGTGTACATCTTCGGAGGAAACGATGCCTCCGGCCATCCCGTCTCGACCGTCCTATCCTTCGACCCGAAGAGCCTGGAGGCGCCAAGCGCCATCTCGCTCTCGCAGCTTCCGCCGCCCCGCGCCGGGTCGTGTGCGGAATATGTTCCAGACGAAAACATCATCTCTCTGCTGGGAAGCCAGGATGACCAGGGACCGGTGAGGGACATCGCCGTCTTCGACGTGCAAGCTGAAACCTACGCGGTCCTGACGGCGACGCTGGCCACCAGCCTCCCCACAGCCCACGAGCAATCCACCGCAGCCTATTCGCCCTGGCTGGACCGGGCGTTCATCCTCGGGGGCTTGAGAGGCGAAATCAAGCTCGCCGACATCATCGAGTTCGACCCGAATGTCGGATCAGCGAGCATACATCCCAGTTCGCCCCTGCCCCAATCCCTCCACGGCCAGTCGTCAGCCTATATCGCCAGACATGCCAATTATCATCAAATCCTGATCATGGGAGGAACTGGTCCCCAGGGAGCCTCATGGGACATGGTTCAGATCAGCTTGGGGTGCACACTGGATATCCCGCTGCTCGTCAAGATGAATTGACACCTTGATCGGCCAGAACGCGAAGCGACGGGCTCGCTTCAGAGGATCGCCGCATATAACCTCCGGAGCCATGCCCCGCTTCGAGGCCCAAAGTGAAAGCTACTTGACCACCACGTTGACCAGCCTGCCCGGCACGTAGATCGCTTTCACGATTCTCTTTCCCCCGGTGCGAGCCTTCACCTTCTCGCTGTTCAAGGCTAGCTCCCTGGCCTCCTCCTCCCCGATGTCCACAGGCACCTGGATGCGATCCCTCACTTTGCCATTGACCTGAACGACGAGGGTGGTCACCTCATCGGCGGCCTTATCCTCATCCCAGGTAGGCCACTCTTGTTGATGGACGCTGTACTCGCCACCGATGCGCTCCCACAGCTCCTCAGCGATATGAGGGGCAGACGGTGCCAGCATCAGGATCAGGCTGCGAACGGCCTCCTGCCAGGCCCTCGTTCCTGCCACCGCCGAATCCTGGGCCTTCATCAGCTCATTGGCGAGGCTCATCAGAGCAGCGATCATAGTATTGAATCGAAAAGCCTCGATGTCTTCGGTGACCTTGCGGATGGTTTTATGGACAGCTCGCTCCAGAGCAACGACCTCTTCCTCGGACGGCGACCCCTGGGCCTTTGGATGTGGCTGGGCGACGATCGTCCAAACCCGGCGCAGGAAGCGATAGACGCCCTCGATGCCCTGGCTATTCCAGGGACCCCCTTCCTCCCAGGGCCCGATGAACATGAGGTAGAGCCTCAGCGCGTCGGCACCGTAGGTAGCCACCAGATCGTCGGGATCCACCACGTTCCCTCGGCTCTTGCTCATCTTCTCGCCGTCCTCACCCAGGATTATCCCTTGGTTGAACAAGCGCAGCATGGGCTCATCGAAATCCAGCAGCCCCGCATCACGGCACGCCTTGGTGAAGAATCGAGTGTACAGCAGGTGCATGCAAGCGTGCTCTATGCCCCCCGTATACTGATCCACCGGCAGCCAGAACCTGGCCATCTCAGGATCCACCGGCCCCTCTGCATAATGGGGGCTGGTGTAGCGCATCTGATACCACGACGAGCACATAAAGGTATCCATGGTATCCGTCTCGCGCTCGGCCTTCCCGCCGCAACGCGGGCAGGTAGTATTCCGGAATCCTTCATGATATTTGAGCGGCGACTCACCAGTCGGTCGAAACTCGGCATCCTCCGGAAGAAGCACCGGCAGGTCTTCCTCAGGCACGGGGATAGTTCCACACCGCGGACAATAGATGATCGGTATGGGAGCACCCCAATAGCGCTGTCGCGAGATGAGCCAATCGCGAAGTCGGTAGGTGATGGCCTCCCGACCCAGCCCCTTGTCCCGAAGCAAGGCGGTCATGGCTGGCCTTCCCTCGGCGCTGAGAGTGCCGTCGAAAGGACCGGAGTTAACCATCACCCCCTCGCCCGCATAGGCCTCATCCAAGGGCTTCCCGTCCCAGTCCGGCGGCGCGATCACCACTGGAATGGGAAGCCCGCACTTCTGGGCGAAGGCGATGTCCCGCTCGTCGTGAGCGGGGACTCCCATGATAGCGCCGGACCCATAGGTCATCAGCACGTAATCGGCGATCCAGATAGGGATTTTATCGCCCGTCAACGGATGGATAGCATCGGCCCCGATGTACACGCCCGTCTTATCCTTATCGGTCGAGACCCGTTCGATCTCCGTCCGACGTTGAGTCCATTCCACATACGCGTCCACCTCGGCTCGTTGACCAGCGCTGGTCAGCTTCTCCACCAGCGGATGCTCCGGAGCCAGGACCATGAAGGTCGCCCCATACAGGGTATCGGGCCGGGTGGTGAACACGGTGATCGGATCTTCCTCCTCGCTGGTGAAGGTAATGTCAGCGCCCTCACTGCGGCCGATCCAGTTGCGCTGCATGGCCATCACCCGCTCCGGCCACTCGATCCCATCGTAGCGAAGAAGCTCCTCAGCATAATTAGTGATCCTGAAAAACCATTGCTCCAAGTCCCTGCGGGTGACGGGGGTCCGGCAACGCTCGCAGTGTCTGTCCTCTCCCCAAACCTGCTCCCGAGCCAAGGTAGTGTTGCACTTCGGACACCAGTCAACCGACGACTTCGTTCGATAGGCCAAGCCCATCTCGTAGAACTTGAGGAAGAACCACTGAGTCCACCTGTAATATTCGGGATCGCAAGTCACCACCTCCCGCTCCCAGTCCCACATCGCGCCCATGGAGCGAAGCTGCCTCCGCATGTTTCTGATGTTCCTCATGGTCCACTCATAGGGATGGACATTCCGCGCTATAGCGGCGTTCTCCGCCGGCAATCCGAAGGCGTCGAAGCCGATGGGAAGCATCACGTTGTAGCCTTTCATCCTCAGATAGCGAGCCTTTGTGTCCGAGGGCGCCATCGCGTACCAGTGACCACAGTGCAGATCCCCGGAAGGATAAGGGTACATCGTGAGGAAGAAATATTTGGGACGCGGGTCGCTCTCATCGGCATGATATAGCCTATCCTGGGCCCACCTCTTTTGCCACCTCGACTCAAATTCTTGGGGCAAATACTTTTCCGCCATCACATTTGACCCCCGATTCCTTCCAGCATGATTCTGACTCAACCCACAAAAACCAAAAGGCCCCCATCCCAACAGGGACGAAGGGCCCCTCGCGGTATCACCCTGCTTGACGGCCCGGATATGCGAGATGGTGGAGCTGAAGGGATTTGAACCCTTGACCCCTTGTCTGCCAGACAAGTGCTCTCCCACTGAGCTACAGCCCCGTGCGATCGCCCTCTCCATGGCGCTGTAACGGCCGCCCACCGGCGACGGCTACTGCCTTCACCGCCGCAGCTCCCGGGCAAGTTCAGCCTTCGGCGCTCTCCAGGGCACCCTCCAAGCTCGCACCCGCCGCCCGGATCTCTGCGGAGATGACCTACTGCTCCCGTTCGCAGCCTTTGACTCTCTAGACTTGACCGTGAATGAAGCCTGGTGGAGCTGAAGGGACTCGAACCCTTGGCCTCATCAGTGCGATTGATGCGCTCTCCCAGCTGAGCTACAGCCCCACGAACGCGCTGAAGTATAGCTTCCAGGCGGCCGGTTGTCAAGGCCCAACTCAGGCGACGAGACGCACAAAATTGACGAATGGTCCAGACTCGTGGATAATGGGTCACCATGTCGGACGATATCCAGCGCCCTCAGTACCAGCTGAGGATAAGCGACCTGCCGAGGAGCGAGAGGCCGAGAGAGCGATTGCTACGGGAGGGAGCTCGAGCCCTTTCCAGCGCCGAGCTGCTGGCCATAACCCTTCGCACTGGCGTTCGAGGGCAGAACGTCCCCCAGATCACCCAGAGTCTCCTGAGCAAATACGACGGACTGAGGGGGCTGGCTGCAGCCAGCCCCGACGAATTGGCGAAGGAGCACAGCCTGGGCCCGGCGAAAGTGGCCCAGCTTCAGGCCGCCCTGGAGTTCGGAAGGCGCCTCCTGGTCTCCTCGCCCGACGACCGTCCGCAAGTGCGCTCTCCCGAAGATGTCTATACCCTCTTGATGGACATGGGCAATCTCTCCCAGGAAGAATTGCGCACGCTGCTTCTGGATTCCAAGAATCGAGTGATCAGGATACGCACTATTTACGTTGGCTCGGTGAATGCCAGCGTTTTCCGAACATGTGAGCTCTTTCGAGAGGCGGTGCGATCCAGCTGCGCCAGCGTCATCGTCGCCCACAACCACCCCTCAGGAGACCCCAGCCCTTCGCCTGAGGACGTGGCCGTGACCCGGCAGATCGTCGAAGCGGGGAAGCTGCTGAACATCGACGTGCTCGACCATCTCATAATCGGCCAGCGGCGTTACGTGAGCCTGAAGGAGCGAGGGCTGGGGTTTCAAACCTAGGCGGGGGGGGGCTCTACTTCGGCCTGGCGTCAATGCCCAAAGTTCGAGCCTCATCAAGGCAAGCGCGGATAGCCTCCTCGACATCGATTTCTCCCAGCCCCTTGCGCAGATGCGCGAAGTATTCCACGTTCCCCGCGGGCCCCTTGATGGGAGAGGTTGTGAATCCCAGAAGCGAGAAGCCGAATTGCGGTGTCCATTCTACTACCCGTCGCAATACCTGCTCGTGAACCTGAAGATCGCGAACCACGCCGCCCTTCTCCACCTGCTCCCTGCTCGCTTCAAACTGAGGCTTGATGAGCACCACGGCATCGCCGGACGGGGTCAGAAGCTGCACCACCGTCGGCAGCACCAGCCGCAGCGAGATGAAGGAGACATCGACGACGGCCACATCCACCGGCTCGGGAAGAGAATCAACATAGCGGATATTGGTTCGCTCCATCGCCACCACCCGGGGGTCCTGCCTCAGGGTCCAGTCAAGCTGACCGTAGCCCACATCCACCGCATAAACCCTGCGGACTCCGCGCTGCAAAAGACAATCGGTGAAGCCGCCGGTGGAGGCCCCCACGTCCACCGCTGTCCGCCCCATCACATCCACGCCGAAAGCATCCAAAGCGGCTTCTAGCTTCAGGCCGCCGCGTCCCACATAGGGCAAATCCTGGACGACTTGGATCTTCGCTTCCCAAGATATCGACATCCCAGGCTTGTCCAGCACCCTCCCCCCGACGGTCACCCTGCCCGCCATGATGAGAGCCCTGGCTCGCTCGCAGCTCCTGGCCAGCCCCCGCCGCACCACCAGAATATCCAACCTCTCCTTGCAAGCGCCCACGAGTGAAGCTTATCCCCAGCACACAATAAAGTCAAGAGTTTGCCGAGAAGGTCAACTTGGGATATGATTCCCGCCAATCGGCCAACGGAGGAGGAAACCGTGCTCAAGGGACTGTTGGTCAGCATGCGCCCCAAACAATGGACCAAGAACTTGTTCGTATTCGCCGGCTTGGTCTTCGACGAGAAACTCTTCAACCCACCCCTCTTCCTGAAAACCACTCTGATCTTCGTCCTCTTCTGCCTGATATCCAGCAGCGTCTATCTGATCAACGACCTCATAGACCTGGAGCGCGACCGAAAGCATCCCAAGAAACGGAATCGACCCTTGCCATCGGGCCAGCTCCATCCTCGCTGGGCAGCGCTGGCCGCCATTCTCTTCTTGGCTATCTCACTGCCGGCTTCTTTCCTGTTGAAGCCGGAGGTGGGCTGGATCGCCCTGGGATACTTTCTGTCCATGCTGGCCTACTCTTTCTATCTTAAGCATCTGGTCATCATCGACGTCCTAGCGATCGCAGCCGGATTCGTCCTGCGGGTTTTGGCCGGCACCGTCATCGCCGAGGTGGCACGTTTTTCCCCATGGCTATACATCTGCACCCTGCTGGGTGCCCTATTCCTGGGCTTCGCCAAGCGCCGTCACGAGATCCTTCTCCTGAACGACAGAGCAACCCAGCACCGAGCCATATTGGGAGAATACACTCCCAAGCTGCTAGACCAGATGATCATAGTGGTGACTTCCACCACCATCATGGCCTATTGTCTGTACACCTTCTCCGCGCCCAACCTCCCCACCAATCACGCGATGATGCTGACCATCCCATTCGTGCTCTACGGAGTCTTTCGCTATCTCTATCTCATTCACGTCCGCAACGAGGGGGGGGCCCCTGAGGAGATCCTGATCAAAGATGTCCCGTTCATCGTCAACATAGCCCTCTGGATTCTCACCTCCGTTATCGTCCTTTACCGCATGTAAGGCTTCAGACCGCACACATGAAAAAGAGGAGGGAAACAGCCCCCCCTCTTTTTTCGTTGCATGCACACTTCGGAAAGCGGCCGCCGTCCTTATCTCTTGGTGTACTGCGGCGCCTTCCTGGCCCGCTTGAGCCCGGGCTTCTTTCGCTCCTTCACCCGCGGATCTCGGGTCAGGAACCCTCCCCGTCGCAAGGCAGAAGTGAAGCCGAGATCAGCTCGCAGCAGGGCTCGAGCGATCCCGTGCCTGATAGCCCCCACTTGACCCGAAACCCCGCCGCCTCTCACCTTGACCACGACATTGAATTCCTTCTCGGTGCCCGTCAACCGCAACGGTTCCAGCAGGGTCGCGATATCACCCATGCGAGTGAAATACTCCTCTCCGGGCTTGCCGTTCACGACCACAGAACCAGCCCCGCTATACAGACGAACCTGAGCGACGGCCGTCTTCCTTCGTCCAGTGCCGTAGTAGTATTGTGTAGACATCTTTCCCCTCTTTTCTCACCCCTCCGAAGCGACACACCCCACCAGCTAGGGCAAAGCCTGTGGGTTCTGCGCCTCGTGAGGATGTTCATCTCCCGCATACACTCTGAGCTTCTTGACCATGGCCCGTCCCAACCTATTGTGAGGCAGCATCCCCCAGACAGCGGAGCGGATCACCCTCGTGGGATGCTGAGCCAGCTGCCTCCTCAAAGTCACGCTCTTCAGACCACCGGGATATCCCGAATGGCGATAGTAAATCTTCTGATCCAACTTCTTGCCGGTAACACGGATCTTATCCGCGTTCACCACCACCACAAAGTCCCCCACATCAAGATGCGGACTATACGAAGGCTTATGTTTGCCCCGCAGCACCGTAGCGATCCGGGTAGCGAGACGACCCAGAGTCTCATCCCTTGCATCGACCACGTACCATTTGCGGTCGATCTCTTTCGCTCGAACGCTATACGTTTTCACCGATGAAGCCCCTCCTAGTAATAAAAGGTCTTCCCCAACCGTAATTCACGCCAACCAGGGTCAAGCCCCTAGCAGGCGCCGATGGCCTGCCCTGCCCTTCCCAGCGTCCCGAGAGGATCTCCTCAACGCGGTCGGGGGTCCAGGTTCCGTCTCCCACCTTCAACAACACACCGGTTAGAATCCGCATCATGTGCCGCAAGAAAGCACTAGCGACCACCTCGACCAACACCCAAGACCCACGCCGGAGACAACCGGCTCGATACACATGCCGGATGCTGCTAGCTCTCCCCCCGGGATCCTTCCCCAGGAACGAGAAGTCATGCGTCCCCCGCAGGAGCTGACAAACCTGATCCATGAGCCTATCATCCAAGGGGCGCTTGTGCCGATACGCATGGCGCTCCACCAACGGATTTCTCGTCTGTGAATTGTAGATGGCGTACCGATACTCCCGGCTCACCGCGCTGAAGCGAGCATGAAACTCCTCCGGAACCTCCTCGACACGCCAAACGCCTACATCTTGGGGCAGCAAAGCATCCAGCGCCCTTCTCAAAGTCTGTGGCTCCCAGCGTTGCGCCAAATCGAAGTGGATCACCTGCCCCAGCGCGTGCACCCCGGCATCCGTTCGGCCGGCGCCGATCACCTTGACCGGCACACCCATCAGCCTCCCCAGGCTCCGGTGAAGCGCACCCTGAACTGTAGGGCAACCCGGCTGCACCTGAAACCCTTTGTAGTTCGTGCCATCGTATTGAATCACGGCCTTGAATCTCATTATGCTGCATGCTCCAAGAGGGATTCCTGTCCAGCAGCCGCCCATCGGCGGATCGAGGATGCGGAGACCCCCCACATGGCTTCCTAGCCGCCCTCAACTAATTCGATCTGAACCATCGATGCCCCATCGCCCTGACGCGGGCCCAGCTTGCGCAAACGAAGATATCCTCCTGATCTTCCCTCGAAGCGAGGAGCTATGGAAGCGACCAGCTCCCGAGCCACCGCAGGATCGGTCAGAGCGACGCTGACCTTGCGGCGAGCGTTCAGATCCCCCTCGGAGGCCGCTCGCTTGGCCAGGGAGATCACCTTCTCGGCCTCTCCCCGAATAGCCTTGGCCTTTGCCTCCGTCGTCCGGATCCGCCCATAGCGGAAGAGGTCGGTCATCAGGTTTCGAAACAAAGCCTTTCGATGATCCTTAGATCTTCCCAGACGCCGTCCATACACCCGATGTCTCATAACTCGTTTCCTCTCATTCGATCCACGTATCGCCAGCTTCGAGGCAAGCTCTCAGTCCCATCCTGCTACGAAGCCACCTCTTCCGAATCCGAAATCTCGGCCAGGAAACCCTTGGCCTCGAGCTTCGCTTTCAGCTCGTCCAACGACTTCTGGCCGAAGTTGCGGATGGTCAGGATCTCCCCTTCATCGACAGCCAACTTCTCCAAAACCTCTCCGACGGCGCCGATCCCAGCCCGCTTCAGGCAGTTATAGGCCCTGACGGAGAGCTCAAGCTCCTCGATGGGTATCTCATAGGTCTCCTTCGAGATACCGCCCTCGCCGCGCTCGACCTCCTCGACGTCCAGCCCCTCCTCGAAATCGGCGATCAACGAGAACTGCTCTACCAGGATGCTGGCCGCCATCGAGAGCGCCTCGCCCGGCTCTACGGTGTCATCGGTCCAGATCTCCATTATCAGCTCATCGAAGTTGGTCATCTGACCGATTCTCGCCGGCTCCACCGTGTAGTTAACCTTGCGAACCGGGCTGAAAATCGCATCCACCGGAAGTTCGCCGATCGGCAGCTTCCCGCTCTCCTCGACCGGGAAATAACCCCTGCCATCCTCCACAACCATCTCAATCATTTCGTCAGTATCGTCAGAATCCATCGTCAGGAGATGAAGCTCAGGGTTTATGATCTCCACGCCAGCTGGGCACTCGATGTCCCCAGCCAGGATTTCCGTCTTGCCCCTGGTCTCCAACCGAAGCCTCGCCGGGCCCTCGGACGTCTTCTGCAGGCGGATTTTCTTGACGCTCAGGATGAGCCGAATGATATCTTCCCTCGCCCCAGGGATGGCAGAGAACTCATGCTGGATGCCCACCACCCGAATCGAGGTCACCGCAGCTCCCGGCAAGGATGACAGCAAAATCCGCCGCAAGGCGTTACCCAGAGTGATGCCATAGCCGCTGGTTAACGGGCCTATGACGAAACGCCCATAACTCCTGGAACTCGCATCACGCTCTATCTTTGGTAAGACTATTTCCCGCAACGGGATCACCCTCCTCGGATTGGTCTCAATGCTTCGCCCAAACCAGCGCTGATCGTCCGAAGGTATCGCCGTTCTATCGGCTATAGTGCTCCACGATCAGCTGCTCGTTGATGGGGATATCCGCGATGTCCTCTCTGGAGGGCACTTCCAAGATGCGCCCAGCCAGGTTGCCCACATCTACACTGGCCCACCGGGGAACCGTTTTCCCCTCGAGGACTTTAGGAAGCTCCAGGAAGTAGGAACAACCTTTGCTTCTACCCCTCACTGCCACCTCATCCCCAGCCTTCAGAACGGCCGAGGGGACATCCAGCTTGCGCCCGTTGACCTCGAAGTGGCCATGCACAACCAATTGGCGCGCCTGGTTCCGAGAGTCAGCGAAGCCGAGCCGATAGACCACATTATCCAAGCGCATCTCCAGCATCTGCAAGAGGCTCTCTCCGGTGATCCCCTTGCGCCTGGCGGCGTCCTTGAAGTAGCGCACGAACTGCCTTTCCAGAACCCCGTAGATCCCCCGCACCTTCTGCTTCTCGCGGAGCTGCACGCCGTATTCCGACACTTTTCGACGGAACTGACGCTCCCGACCATGAATCCCGGGCCTATACGACCGGCGATCGAAGGCGCATTGAGGCGATAGACACCGCTCTCCCTTGAGGAAAAGCTTCAAGCCTTCGCGTCGACAAATCTTGCAGACGGAACCTCTATATCTGGCCATTCAACCTCCTCCAGACAACCTTCGAGCTCCGGAGATGCTCTCATCCCCGAGCCCGACTGATATCAGATATCACACGCGCCGCTTCTTGGGCGGCCGGCACCCGTTATGCGGGATCGGCGTCGCGTCGGTAATCGATCGAACGTTCAGCCCAGCCGCCTGCAGAGACCTTATCGCAGCCTCCCGCCCCGGCCCAGGACCCTTGACGATCACATCGATCTCCCGGACTCCATGATCCATCGCTTTCTTGGCCGTATCCTGGGCGGCGAGCTGAGCGGCATAGGGTGTGCTCTTGCGCGACCCCTTGAAACCCGTCGTTCCAGCGCTCCCCCAGACGATAACGTTCCCCTGCGGATCAGCCACGGTGATAATGGTGTTATTGAAGGTGGACTGGATGTTCACCCTCGCCCGCGGCACATTACGTCGCTCGCGGCGCGACCCGCGGCGCCGTCGTTCTTTCGCCATCTTAGCCTCCCCGTTACTTCTTCAAAGCCGCCCGGCGTCGACCCGGCACCGTCCTGCGTGCCCCACGCCTTGTTCTGGCGTTCGTCCGAGTCCGCTGTCCACGCACAGGCATGTTCCTCCTGTGTCGAATCCCACGGTAGCAGCCAATCTCCATCAAACGTTTGATATTGAGATTAACCTCGCGCCGCAGATCACCCTCGACCTTCTGCTCGCCATCTATCCTCTCGCGAAGACGGCTGACTTCAGCCTCGGTCAGATCCTTGATCTTGGTATCGGGATCCACAGCCGTCGATGCCAGTATACGGCGACTCGTGCTTCTACCAATTCCATAGATGTATGTAAGGCCAACCTCAACCCGCTTGTCCCTGGGCAAATCCACGCCCGCAATTCTTGCCATCTCAATTCCCTCCTATCGAGACCGTTGAGTCCCTCCCACAAGACAACCGAGGACTCTTCCGCTCGACCGCCGGCCTATCCTTGCCTCTGCTTGTGCCGGGGATTTTTACAGATGACCCTCACGACCCCCCGACGCTTGATGATCTTGCAGTTGTTGCAGCGAATCTTGACCGATGGCTTAACTTTCATTTCAGCTGCTCCTCTCCCATAGAACTCAGAGCTCGGTGAGTATCTGAGCTCCACCGTCCAAAACCAAGATGGTATGCTCGAAGTGGGCAGACAGCGACCTGTCCTTCGTGATCACGGTCCAGTGGTCCGGAAGAACCTTGGTCCGGAAATCGCCCGACGAGACCATAGGCTCCAAAGCTAGGGTCTGGCCCAACCTAAGAACTGGACCGGTTCCCCTCTTGCCGAAGTTCAGGATCGTCGGCTCCTCGTGCAGCTTATGGCCAATGCCGTGCCCCGTATACTCGCGGATGATCGCGAACCCCCTGGACTCGACGTGGTGCTGGATCGCCCATGATATGTCGCCCAAGTGCTTGCCTGCCCGCGCCGCAGCAATCCCCGCATATAGCGAGCCCCGCGTCACTTCCATGAGCTCTTCCACCCTGTGGCCTATCTTGCCCACGCCCACCGTAACGGCGGAGTCTCCGTGATACCCGCGATAATAGGCTCCCACATCCAGGCTGACTATATCGCCCTCCATCAAGATCCGACTCCCAGGGATCCCGTGGACGATCTCCTCGTTAACCGAAGCGCACAGAGCAGCAGGAAAGCCTCGGTACCCCTTGAACGAGGGTCGGGCCCCAGCATCCAGGATCGCGCGCTCAGCCACCGCGTCCAGTTCGGCCGTCTTGACTCCCGGCCGCACCCTCTCCCTCACCGCCGTCAGAGCCTGGGCCACGATCCGGCCCGCCTCACGCATGTGCTCGACTCTCTCCAGATCCCGAGGTTTCAGCGTCTCGACGCCCATCTCCCTGGCGAGAGCAAGATCGGCTGCGGTCATCCCTGAGTCACCGCCTCCCGAAGCGCCTTTTGGACGCTCTCGATATCCTTTTCTCCATCGATCTCCACCAGCAGACCGCGCTCCCGGTAATAATCCACGAGCGGAGCCGTCTCTTTGCTGTAGACGGTCAACCGTCTCTCGATCGTCTCCCGATTGTCATCAGGCCGCTGGTACAACTCGCCGCCACAGGCGTCGCACATCCCCGATTCCACGGAGAGATCCGCCTCGTTAAAAACCTTCTGACAATCTCGGCATGTCCATCGACCTGACAGGCGATCCAGGAGCGTCTCATTCGAAGCCTTCAAATAGCTCACCCTGCTGATAGAATCGTTATCTTCTCCCAGCACCTTGTCAAAACGGCGAGCCTGCTCAACCGTCCTGGGAAATCCATCCAGGATGGCTCCCTTGACACAATCAGACTTCTCCAGGCGCTCTCGAACCATAGCCACAGTCACCTCATCCGGAACCAGCTTCCCCTGCTCTATGTAGGACTGGGCCAACTTCCCCAATTCCGTGCCCCTCTTCTGAGCTTCTCGAAACAGGTCGCCGGTGGCCACGTGTGGAATTTCCAACCACTTGGCCAACCGCTCTGCCTGAGTTCCTTTGCCCACCCCCGGCGGCCCCAACAGGATCAGATAGCCCACAGATTGCCCTCTCTCCACATCCAAAATCGGAATCCTATCCCACTCCATCACAGGCCGCATGTATCTACTTCTTGATGAAGCCTTCGTAATGTCTCATGAGCAACTGCGCTTCAAGCTGCTTCATAGTATCCAATACCACACCCACTACGATCAGGAGCCCCGTGCTGGTGACCAGCATGGTTGACGTGCTGGCCACCCCTCTCACCAGGAAAGGCATAACCGCCACCGTGGCCAAGAAGATCGCTCCCACCAGTGTGATTCGCCGGAGCACGCCATTCAAGTACTCCTCGGTTCGCTTCCCAGGTCGAATGCCTGGGATGAACCCCCCTTGTCTCTGCAACGTCTCGGCGATGTTCTGCTGGCGGAAGATAACATCGGTATAGAAATAGGTGAAGCCAACCACCATAAGGAAGTAAATAAGCCAATAGAGCACGCCAGACTGATCGAATATAGCCAGGAGACTGTTGGCCACCGCGCTTATCCAAGTGACGTCAGAATATTGAAAATACGAGGCCACCACGCTGGGAAGCATAAGTATCGAGATGGCAAAGATCAAAGGTATCATCCCCGCCGTGTTGACGCGCAACGGTATGTGAGTGCTCTGCCCCCCGTACATCTTGGTTCCTCGAACCCGCTTGGCGTACTGCACCGGGATACGTCTCGTGCCCTCCTGGATCACCACAATCGCCGCCACCGTCACCAACATGATAATCACCACAACCAACAGGCTGAGCGGATTGGTGAACAACATCTGCCCTAAATTCTGTGGGATCTGAGCGACGATGCCCCCGAAGATGATGATGGAAATTCCGTTTCCCACCCCTTCCTGGGTGATCAATTCGCCCAGCCAGATAGCGAACATGGTACCGGCAGTCAGGGTCGCCACGGTGGACAACGTAGGCAACCATGTCTCGGCCGTGAATCCGAAATTGTGCAGTATTCCCCATTGCTGGAGCAGCGTTGCCTGGCCAAACGCCGACAGGGCGGCCAAAGGCACCGTCGCGTAGTGGGTGTATTGATTGAGCTTCCTCCTGCCCGCCTCCCCCTCTTTAGCCAGATCCTGAAGGCCGGGAATCAAAGGCTGCACCAACTGGAAGATGATGGACGCCGTGATATAAGGGTAGACGCCCATAGCGACCACGGAGAAATTGGACATGGCTCCGCCAGAAAAAAGATTCAGCATGCCCAGAAGCTGATTGGCCTCAAACTGCTGATGAAGCGCCTCCAGATCCACCCCGGGAACCGGTATATGCGCGGCCAGCCGATAGATCACCAGGATGCCCAAGGTGAAGATCATCTTTCGACGCAGGTCCGACAGTTTGAAAGCGCTGACCATCGCTTCTATCATAAGCTCTCTCTCCTACGCTACCGCGGCAATTCCTCGACCGATCCGCCCGCGGCTTCGATCTTCCTGCGAGCACTATCCGAGAATCGATGCGCCTTCACCGTCAAAGGACGATCGATCTCACCCCGCCCCAGAATCTTCACCGGCTGCCGCGAGCTGCGCACCATCTTCGCATCGATCATGGCTTCGGGCGTCACTTCCGAGTCGGGGTCGAAGCGGGAAAGATCATCCACGTTCACCACTTGATACTCTATTCTGAAGATATTCGTGAATCCCCTTAAGTGAGGGAGACGACGAACCAGAGGTAGCTGCCCACCCTCGAAGTAAAGAGGCAAAGCCCCCCCCGAGCGGGATTTCTGGCCCTTCATCCCTCTTCCAGCTGTCTTACCCTGCCCCGCCGCGCACCCCCTTCCCACGCGCTTCCTCACGCGCTTGGCGCCCGGAGCAGGCGATAGCTCATGTTGTTTCATGTCCCCACCACCTCTTCCACTTCAACTACATGCCTGACTTTCCTTATCATACCCCGGACAACGGCGTCGTCCCGCTTCTCCACCATATCGCCGATTCGCTTCAGCCCCAGAGCCCTCACCGTAGCCTTCTGGTCAGAAGGGTTCCCAATAACGCTTCGCACCAAGCGAATCTTGATGACACTCCTCTTCTTCCTAGCCACCATCGACCCTCCAGCGAAGCCCCAGCTCCGACACCGTCTTTCCACGCCTAGCGGCTTCCTCATCGATTCGCTTGAGCTGGCCGAGTCCCTCCATAGTAGCGCGAACCACGTTCAATATGTTCGGGCTCCCCAGCGATTTGGTTAAAATATCCCGCACCCCGGCCGCTTCCAAGACAGCCCGAACTCCACCGCCCGCGATGACCCCTGTTCCTCGCGAAGCCGGCTTCAGCAGTACCTTGGCGGCCCCAAACCTAGCGACGATCTCGTGCGGGATGGTCGTGCCCGCCATAGGCACCTCGATCATATTCCGCTTGGCTTGCTCCACACCCTTTCGGATTGAATCCGGCACGCCGCGAGCCCTGCCGATCCCGACTCCTACCCTTCCTCGCCGGTCTCCCACGACGACAACGCTCCGGAAGCCGAAGCGCCTACCGCCTTTGACAACCTTAGCCACGCGGCTGATGTTGACCACGCGTTCATCGAGTTCCTCTTTCGCCCCCTTGGGCCCAAAACCTCGCCTCTCCATCATACCTCCTCACGAGCCACGGCAATCGCCAAGCGCAATGAGCCTCGATTCAGAAAATCAACCCCTCGGAACGAGCCGCCTCAGCCACCGAGCGCACCCGGCCGTGATAGGAGTATCCACCCCTATCGAAAACGACCTCCCGAATGCCCTTTTCCAGGGCCCTTCGTGCCACCAACTCGCCTACCAGTCGAGCCTGTTCTCCCTTGCTCAGCCCCTCGATCCTGCCCCGAAGATCCGCATCCAGGGTGGAAGCGGACACCAGAGTGTTCCCCGCTTCATCATCGATTACCTGAGCATAGATATGTCTGAGGCTCCTAAAAACGTTGAGCCTAGGCCTATCCACCGAGCCCACCACTCGCTTTCTTATCCTTCGGTGTCTTCTCAGGCGAGCCTCTCTGGCCCGAATCTCCCCAGTCATAATCAACAATGTCCTCTCACAACAGAATTCAAGGATCGCAACCAGGCTCTAGATGGCCTTCCCAGCCTTGCCTGCCTTGCGCCTCACCTGCTCGTCCGCATAGCGAATCCCCTTGCCCTTGTACGGCTCGGGCTTTCTCACCGCTCGGATCTTCGCGGCCACCTCGCCCACCACCTCTTTATCATTCCCTTCCACCGTCAGATCACGATACCCCTTCTCCATAGAGACGGTAATCCCCTCGGGAAGAGAGATTCGCACCGAATGGGAATAGCCGACGTTCAAGACGACATCGCTCCCCTGCACCTCGGCGCGATATCCCACCCCCTCCACATGCAACTTCTTCCGAAATCCCGAGGACACTCCCTGAACCATATTGGCCAGAAGAGCCCGAGTCAACCCGTGCAGAGAGCGATGGTAGGCTTTGTCTGTAGGCCTGCCCACCCGCAGCTGCTGATTCTCCAGCGATATATCCATGTCCTTATTAAAGGTGCGAGAAAGCTGCCCTCGAGGCCCGCTGACCATCACCTCAGAGCCATCGATACTCACCGAGACGCCCTCTGGCACATCGATAGGCATGCGCCCTATCCTGGACACTATGACACCTCCAGAACACCGAAAACTTCGGTCGCCGTGGCCCAGCTCCCACCTACCAGACTTTGCACAGGACCTCGCCTCCCGTTCCCAAGCGGCGGGCTTGCTTGTCCGTCATGATCCCCTTTGGAGTAGACAACACTGCGATACCGATTCCACCTATCACCCAAGGAATCTTATCCTTGCCCACATACACCCGATGTCCAGGACTGCTCACCCGCTCCAAGCCCGTCACAACTGGGTGGTTATCCTTATCGTAGTATTTCAGGGAAATCTTGATGACGGGTTGCGGGCGATCATCAGAGACCTCAAACCTTCCGATGTATCCTTCCTCTTGCAAAACCCTGGCGATCCCCAGCTTAATTTTTGAGGATGGCATAAGAACATATTTATGCTTAACTCCTATAGCATTCCGCATCCTGGTCAGCATATCGGCGATGGGATCGCTCACGCTCATACTACAATCCCTCCTGGGCTGTATGTGTGTATCCTCCGGCACTCAGCGGCCGAGGCACTCGATCAACTCGCTTCGCCCGCAATCTCTCCGACCCGGGCCAACTACCAGCTCGATTTCACCACTCCCGGGATTTTCCCTTCGGAAGCTAGCTTCCGAAAACAGATTCTGCACAGATGAAAACGACGCATGTAGCCTCTCGGCCGTCCACAAATGGCACAGCGATTTCGCTCTCGCACCTTGAACTTACGGTGTTTTTCCCGCTCGATCATACTCTTCTTAGCCACACTACCTCCTCAACCGATCACTTCGCAAGGTGCCAAGCCATCACAATTGGACGAAAGGCATTCCAAAGAGCGCCAGCAATCGCCGCCCTTCTTCGTCCGTCTGGGCGGTAGTGACTATGGAAATCTCCAATCCTCTTGCCTTGTCAACCGAATCATAGTCGATTTCCGGCCAGGCCAGCTGTTCCCGAAAGCCCAATGTGTAATTACCCCGTCCATCGAAAGCCTCAGCGGAGATCCCCCGGAAATCTCGCTGTCGGGGCAAAACCACGTTGCATAAGCGATCCAGGAAATCGTACATCCTGCGCCCCCGCAGGGTGACCTTCACCCCGATGGGATTTCCTTCTCGCAATTTGAACGTGGCAATAGATTTGCGAGCCCTCGTGATCACCGGGCGCTGGCCCGTGATGGTCATCACGTCCCCCACAGTCGCGTCCAAAGCCTTCGCGTTCTCCAGAGCCTCTCCCAGTCCCACATTCACCACGATCTTGACCAGCCGAGGTACCTGCATCACATTCTTGTAATCAAACTCCTGCCGCATGGCGGGTACGACCTCACCAATATAGCGTTCCTTCAGCCTAGACATAGTCAAAATACTCCTCGATTCAGGTGCCCAATCCGCTTGAGCCGAAGCAAATACCTCTACTCCATCCGCTCTCCACAGCGCTTGCAGACGCGCACTTTGCTGCCGTCGTCCATGATTTCATAGCTCACCCGGGTCCATCGATCACAACTGCTGCAAACCAAAGCCACCTTAGAGAGATCTATCGGCGCCTCTCGCTCTATGATCCCAGCCTTTGTCTTCACCTGCCCCGTGGGCCGGGTATGTCGTTTGATCAGATTGACTCCGGAGATAACCACACGGCCCTCTCGTGGAAACATCCGATGAATCGTGCCGCGCGCTCCTAAGTCATCTCCGCTGATGACCTCAACCGTATCGCCCTTGCGTATCCTCACGTTACACCTCCACAGAGCCGTCGCCAGCAATGGATCCGCCCTCTTGCACTCCACCCGGGCGATGCTCCTTCACAGCACCTCCGGAGACAAGCTCACGATCTTCAGGAATCCTCGATCTCGACACTCCCTGCCCACCGGCCCGAAGATCCGCGTGCCTCTGGGATTCATGGCGTCATCCAGGATCACCGCGGCATTCTCATCGAACCGAATGTATGACCCATCAGGGCGCCCATATTCCTTGGCGGTTCGCACCACAACGGCCCGAACCACCTCGCCCTTCTTGACCGCGCTCCCCGGGACAGCCTGTTTGACCGAAGCCACAATAGTGTCACCTACCCTGGCATAGCGCCGCCGAGAGCCCCCCAGAACCTTTATGCACATGATCTCCCGAGCGCCAGTGTTATCGGCGACGCGCAATCTCGTTTGTGTTTGAATCACCGCTCGACCCCTCCTAGCGGATCCCTCCTAAAGCTCTACGCAACATCAGCCTTCGACCGGCTATCCTTCTACTCTCCTCAACACCTTGGCAACTTTCCATCGCTTATCCCGGCTCAACGGCCGGGATTCCGCGATCTCCACCAGGTCACCAACACCACACTCGCCCTGCTCGCAGTGGGCCTTATATCTCTTCCTCGACCGCACTACTTTGCCATAGAGGCGATGTCTACTCAAGGTTAGGACCTCCACAACCACGGTCTTCTGCATCTTGTCGCTGAGGACTTTGCCCTGCCTCACCTTCCGCCGCCCGCTCATGAAATCCCCCCGCTTAACTCCCTCTCGCGCAAGACGGTTCTGGCCCTCGCGACGTCACGCTTGACCTGAGAGAGACGATTCGGATTGGCCAACTGCCCTGAGGCCAACTGAAACCGCAGATTGAACAGCTCCTGATACATCTCATCCATCTTATGAGTCAGCTCCTCATCCGACCAATCGCGCATCCCTTTCGCTTTCATGGCGGCTAGCCCCTCCCGCCGGCGAGGTCGCCCTTGGCGATGAATTGGGTCTTTATGGGAAGCTTATGAGCAGCCAGACGCATGGCCTCCCTGGCCACGTTCTCCTGAACGCCGGATATCTCGAACAGCACTCGGCCCGGCTTGACTACAGCCACCCAATGATCCACATTGCCCTTGCCACCTCCCATTCGCGTCTCCGCGGGCTTCACGGTGACAGGCTTATCCGGAAAGACCCTGATCCACAATTTGCCGCTCCGCTTCACATGCCTAACGATGGCCCGTCGCGCCGCCTCGATCTGGCGATTGGTGATCCAATGAGGTTCCAGCGCTTGCAATGCGAAATCCCCAAACGTCACCTGGTTACCGCGACTGGCTTTCCCTTTAGTCCGACCACGGTGGGCTTTTCTGTACTTGACCCTCTTCGGCATCAACATGGCACCACATCTCCTCTGACCTTGTGACCCAACAAAGCGGTCGGCCCCTAGACGCCCTCTACCGCCTCCGACTTCTCCCCCGCCGCCTCGGGCAAGACGTCTCCCTTGTAGATCCAGACCTTGACCCCGATCCTCCCGAAGGTGGTCAGAGCTTCTCTCTGAGCATAGTCAATATCCGCCCGAAGGGTGTGCAACGGGACGCGCCCTTCCCTAACCCACTCCCGACGAGCCATCTCAGCCCCCGTAAGCCGACCGCTGCAGGAGATTTTGATCCCTTCCGCGCCCATGCGGAGGGAACGCGTAGCAGCCTGCCTCATAGCCCGCTTGTGAGAGATCCGTTTCTCAAGCTGACTGGCGATGTTCTCCGCCACCAGAGGAGCGCTGAGTTCCGGTTTCTCGATCTCCACGATATCCAAGCGGGTCTTCTTGCTGGTCAGCTCTTCCAGGCGTTGCCGCAGCGCGTTCACGTTGCTGCCCTTACGCCCTATGATGATCCCTGGTCGAGCCGTATGCACTACGACCGAGACCTGATTCGGGAAGCGCTCGATTTCGATAACGCCTATGCCCGCCTGGCCGACCTGCTCGCGAATCGCCCTTCGAATCGCAATATCTTCTTGCAGCAGATTTGCGTATTCTTCTCCTTCCGCATACCAATGAGCCAGCCAATCCTTGTTGAATCCCAATCGAAAACCATAAGGATGTACTTTACGGCCCAACCTACTCCTCCCTCTCGCTCAATACGACAGTCACGTGAGCGGAGCGCTTCAAGATAGGTTTAAACCTGCCCCGCGCCCCAAAACGGCGGCGGCGCAAGGTCGGCCCCACGTCGGAGGTGATTCGCGTGATGTAAAGGTCATTCCGAGAAAGGCCATAATTCTCCTCCGCATTGGCGACGGCGGAGGATATGACTTTGGATACCGGTCTCGCGGCGGCCTTCGGCAGAAGTCTCAACATAGCCAGGGCCTCAACTACCCCTTTGCCCCGCACCAAGTCCACCACCAGGCGCATCTTGCGAGGCGACATCCGAATATACTTGGCCACTGCCCTAACTTCCAAACCCATAGGTTCTCTCCTTCTGCCTCACTCCGCGTCACGACGCCTGACTATTGAATTCGGGTCGCCCTCTCCCTGTGAAGGTACCCGTGCCCACGGAAAAAGCGCGTCGGCGCGAATTCCCCAAGCTTGTGACCGACCATGTTCTCCGTGATGTAAATGGGAACATGACGCCGGCCATCATGCACCGCTATCGTGTGTCCCACCATTTCAGGGGAGATGGTGGACGCCCTCGACCATGTCTTGATAACCCTCTTCTCGCCATGGGCGCTGATGGCCCTGACCTTCTTTTCCAACTTCGGATCCACATAAGGACCCTTCTTCAGAGATCTGGACATCGACTCGAACCTCCGTCGGATATGGACTATCCCCGCTTCTTACCTCTGCGCCGGACGATCCATTTATCCGTCGCCTTTCGCTTCCGCGTCCTGAATCCCAATGTGGGCTTCCCCCAAGGACTCTTCGGGGAAGGCATCCCAATGGGAGATCGCCCCTCACCACCACCGTGAGGATGATCGCGCGGAGACATAGCCGATCCTCGCACCGATGGACGCCACCCTTTCCATCTCGTTCGCCCGGCCTTGCCCAGCTTGAGGTTGCCCCAATCGGGATTGCCAACCTGCCCTATGGTAGCCATGCATCGCCAATGGATCAGCCGCATCTCACCCGAAGGCAGCCGAACATGAGCGTATTTGCCTTCTTTAGCCATGAGCTGGGCCGATGAGCCGGCCGAACGAGCCAACTGTCCTCCTCTGCCAGGCTGCATCTCGATATTGTGAATCATCGTGCCCACCGGGATGTTCCGAATAGGCAAGGCATTCCCCGCCCGGATTTCCGCGTCCGGGCCAGACACCAACATATCTCCCACTCGAATCCCAAGGGGAGCTATGATATATCGCTTGGCGCCGTCTCGATAGGCCAGCAGCGCGATGCGGGCCGATCGATTGGGATCATATTCTATGGAAGCCACCCTGGCAGGAACGCCGAACTTCTCTCGCTTGAAGTCGATGAGCCGGTACCGTCGCTTATGTCCCCCGCCTCTGTGGCGGACGGTTATGCGCCCACTGGCATTCCGTCCGCTGTGTTTGCGTAGTGACACCAAGAGGGAACGCTCGGGAACGTCCTTCGTGATCTCTTCGAACCCAAAAGCGCTCATCCCCCTTCGGCCCGGGGAAGTTGGCTTATACACCCTAATCGCCATGATCAGCCTCCATACCTAACAACTGCTCGCCTTCGCACAACCCAACCCACATCAGATCAGACGCCCTCAAAGAGCTCGATGCTCTCCCCCTTTGCAAGGGTGACCACCGCCTTCTTCCAAGGAGGCACGCTCCCCTCCTTCCGGCCGAAGCGGCGGCGCTTGCCCGGCATACGAGCAACGTTCACCGAAACCACATGCACGTCAAAAGCCTTTTGCACCGCCTCTTTGATCTGAATCTTGTTGGCTCGCCCATCCACCTCGAAGGTATATCTCCCCTGATAGTTAGCCTGAAGGGTCGCCTTCTCGGTGATCACGGGCCGCCTTAATATCTCATAGACGTGCATCAGATTCCCCCCCCCATCTATCCTAGCCCAGATAGCTCTCGATCATCTCGATCGCTGCCCTGGGCATCACCAAATAGTCATAGTCCAGGAGATCAGCCACGTTCAGATACATCGCGTGCAGAGCCTTCACATCCGGCAGGTTATTCACCGATTTGGCAACGATGGGATCCCCGCCGGGCATCAGGATCAAAGCGCTGGAATCCACTTTCAAGCGGCCCAAGATATCCTGCACCTCCCTAGTTTTAGGCGCAGACATCTTCAGCTCATCCAGGATAATCGCGCGTCCATCGGCCACCTTGGCCGACAAAGCAGATCTTAGCGCCAATCTCCTCATCTTGCGGGGCATGGCTTTCACGTAACCTCTAGGATGCGGGCCGAACACGACGCCTCCCCCCCGCCATTGAGGCGCGCGAATGGTGCCCTGTCTGGCCCTGCCGGTTCCCTTCTGCCGCCACGGCTTGGCTCCTCCTCCCCGCACAAACCCTCGAGTTCGAGTGTTGACGGTGCCAAGTCGCCTATTTGCCCTCTGGCGGATCAGAGCCTGATGCATAACATCCGGACGAACCTCGACCCCAAAGATATCCTCCCTGAGATCTACCGTATCGACCTTTCTCCCAGCCATATTGCGAACGGGAAGTTCCATCCCACCTCTCTCCTCATCAAAGCGATGCACATCGGAAGCGGTCACGTCTTGGTCGCTTCTTGAACGACCACCAACCCCTGTGCTCTGCCGGGCACCGAACCCCTTACGCCCAGCAAGTTGCGCTCGGGATCGACTAGAACGACCTGCAGGTTCTGAGCAGTCACTCGCTGTCCACCCATTCGACCGGCCATCCTCATCCCTTTCAACACGCGTCCCGGCGTTGCGCTCGAGCCGATGGAGCCTGGCGAGCGTTGACGATCGGACTGACCATGTGTCTTGGGTCCGCCGTGAAACCCGTGTCGCTTCATGCCGCCGGCGAACCCCTTTCCTTTGGAAGTGCCGACAACATCGACCACATCGCCCACCTCAAATTGGTCGACCAGCACCTTGTCACCCACCTTATATTCCGAGGCTGTGCTCGTGCGAATCTCCCTCAAATAGCGCAGGTGACGAGCTTCCGCTGGAAGCCCCTTCAAATGTCCCTCCTGAGGCTTGTTGAGCCTCTTGGCAAAGGCAAAGCCCAATTGCAGGGCATCATAACCGTCACTCCCCTCGGTCTTCACCTGCGTGATGTAACAAGGCCCAACCTCGATAATGGTGACGGATATGACCTCGCCATCTTCACCGAAGACACGGGTCATACCCAGTTTCTTGCCCAGAATGCTCTTCATCTCGCCACCCCACAACTCCACAATAGCGCTTCCTCGGAGACAAACCGCATCCAGCGATCTCTGAGGAGCCCCCTATCGGAAAATCGAAACGATTGCAATTACAGCTTGATCTCGATATCGACGCCCGCTGGCAGGTTCAACCTCATGAGCGTATCGATCGTCTTGGAGGTAGGCTCCAGAACATCGATCAATCGCTTATGAGTTCGGATCTCGAATTGCTCCCGAGAATCCTTGTCGATGAAAGTCGATCGCATCACGGTGAACTTCTCGATCTTGGTAGGTAACGGGACCGGCCCCACAACCGCTGCCCCCGTCTGCTCCGCCGTCTCCACGATCCTCTTGGCCGACTGATCGAGAACGCGATGATCATAAGCTTTCAGCCGAATCCTAATCCGTTGGTTGGCCATCCTTCTCCTCGTCCTCCAGAGTCAATCAGCAACCTTAGTGACGACGCCTGATCCCACGGTGCGACTGCCTTCCCGTATCGCAAACCGAGAACCAACATATAACGCTACCGGCACTATTAGCTTCACCCCAAGATTCACATTGTCCCCAGGCATCACCATCTCTACC